>JGI24024J18818_10000953_pt1 | contig 11544 bp, 8 predicted proteins | sample Cruoilmetagenom2_FD_18818 | JGI IMG/M metagenome (IMG submission 18818) | reverse complement strand
TTTCGTCCGCTAGAATTGTAAGAAGGAGCTTCGGGGGTTTGTTATCTTGTATTTTTTGGCTTATGATCCTGGTGGGATTCATTGTTGGTTTGGGTTATGTGTACCAAAATTGGGATACTTTACCTTTTCGCAACCTCTTTTTAGAGTGCTATTCGAACTGCTGGGCTGTGGTTTAACTGAAAGGTGATTGGGCTGCAGACAGACAGCCGCGCGCCGCGATTTGTTGGGTTTGGAAATCTATCTGGTTGTGCGCAAATTACGATTCAAAATATTTCAGGGATCCAAACAAAAAATATTTCATCACAGCACTGCTGTTTTTAGCCCACCTGAAGGAATTGATGTCATCTATTGGCTGGGGAATCAATTTTCTGAATTACCAGGTGAAATACCCTCCGGAACAAATATGGAGGTGGATGGAGCAGCGAATGTGCGTATTTACTCACCAGGTTCACCGCAAGCCCTTCATATGAGGAGATTTATTTCATTCGGGATGGAAAATTATTCGTCATCAGGCTGCTCGATGTTGACGCCGACGAAAACCGCGCATTGTACGATAATATAATAATTACGATGCAGTTTGAATGATGCGTTAGGTAGAAGGTGTTGGACTCCATGGATCACTGGTGAGGAATAAGAAAGCAGCACGCTTAATCTATACGCGTTTGATTTCAGAACTGGTTCGCTTCAGAAGATTCTGCACCAGAAGGGGAATAATATTAAGCTAAATCTATCGAGCCTTGGGGCTATAAAAGAGAGCCCTACTAGGTCAGCCTGTGGGGGGAAACAGCAGTATCCCAGGTGGGGAAGCAATGATTAAGCAGCAGCTCATGTATAATATTAGAGCAACCATCAATATGATCACGTCCGTATGCAGGCCATCATACAAGGACATTTTTCGATTTAAAGAGTATATTAAAAAAGCAGAGGAAATCGATCATGGAATCAAATGTCTCTATCCCAATCAAAATATGTGAGCCACGAAGTTTTTTCGTAAAACCTGTGATCAACCGTTTTCAAGCGACGGCTAAAGCCGGGTCCCGCTCGGAAAAAATCTTTCGCGTAAAATCATTTATAAGAAAAGGCAAGAATGTAAATGTCAAGCTTGTTAAACGCAGACTGGCACCATTTTGGAATGTACGCTGCCGGTCCCGGTTCCATTATGATCGAGAAACTAATTATGATTTACACATCGTTGATGGAGATGCAGTCGAGATTACAATAAAAACCCTGAACGACCAGGAAATTGTAGTTCCAGTAAACCGAAAAACTAGAAGTGAATCTATCGTTATTGGAGGATGGGAACGTTGTATAACGGAAAGGGATATTACAGAATACATCGATACTTATTCGTCTGAATCGAGATCATTTTCTCTCAAAACAAAAGACATGCAGAAGCGAGATGAACAGGCTCAGTTAAGCAGTTATCTATCGAACCTATCCATCCCCATCCACGATTTGCCGACTCTGTATCAAGATCATACGATCGATGGCAAAGTAATCTTCTCAGATGTTGAAGACGAGGATATTCAAGTTATACTGCCTGATGAACCCGCTAATCGAATAGTAAGCGAAGTTATGAAGAAAGTTATGGTTTCAATCGATCCCATACGAATTCACGATTGGTCATTATCTGTCGATACTGCAGATTTATATTACCGTCCATTCTATATCTTTGAGTTGGAACAAGTAGACAATGATGGCAATATTTTAGAGATTCGATACGAGCAACTGGATGCAATCCGAGGGGATTGGAGAACAATCACCTCATCTGAAATTGAAAGGGTTGGTCGCGTTCCGTGGGATAAAATTATGATGCTGACCATAGACGCAAGTTTAGTTGTATTACAAGAGTTAGGTGGTCCCTGGGTAAGGGTAGCATCGGGATTAACCCAAGTTGGAATTGACAATGTACCGGGCATCGTTGAAGATATGCAGGGCACAAACGATGAAGATGAATCATCCAAATAATTGATCGAGAAGAGCCCACCTACTCTTTAGATTCATGCAATAATTCAATCCGAAAGGGGCTCAGGTATAGGTATCAGATTTCTGGATTTTTTCCAGAGTGCCGTAGGTATAGGGGGCTTGCGTGAAGCGAGGTCAAGTAAAAAAGCTCACCATGCGGAATGGGGGTGCGATCTTATTTATAAGAGTTAAATCCGGGAAGTTGGGGAATAATAAAATCCTTGTTTCGATTTTCGTAAAGGATTAAGAAATAAACCACCCTTTCCTGACAGGAAGGGTGGTTTGGTCTGGATTTACCAGGTTAGGGGAGAAAGCCTTTCACGAATTTTATACATTGACCATGATTATGGAACCATAAGTCTCCTAAGACTTTACAGATTTTTGATGCGCCTGAATTGAATAGACTTAATCACTCACCATGCGACATACCGAAATCATGGTGTGCCGCACAAAATTGCGATGCGTTATTGAATGCAGGTTGGGGTGGTGCAAAGGCTGCCCCCATTGTTACGAAGGGCATCGCCAGGCTGTCGTAACACTGACTGAACGCAAATCGCGCTTTGCCTTGCTTCGTAAAGTGGAGCGACGCAAGACCAGGCAGATATGGTCGGGCGAGTTTTCCCTATTTTTCCCCCTCGAATCATCAGGAACGGAGTAGTGAAAATATCCTGCCATCACCAAAGGTTAAAAAAGGAGTATTGCTAACCCATCAATGGGTGCAATACTCCTTAGGATTTAATTTATACTCGATCGTTCGGACAGGGGAGGTCCGATAAAATAACGGGTGATTAATTACACAATATTCCCGGGCAAAGAAGAATCCTGCTTTCGGATATTGGTTATCGATAATCCAAGGTTTCCGGAATTTTACAAGCCATTATCGTTAAAAATAAATGGTGTGTATATTCTATAATTTTCAACCAGTATAAAGTCCACTTTGGTCTCGGTATCCTGACCTCCATTGCCACTCACAGTCAGTGTGACCGTGTACGTACCTTCAGAATTATAGGTGTGCGGTTCAGGGCTGCAGTCGCTGCTCGTGCCGCCATCACCGAAATCCCAACTGCAGGTATCGTAATCGCCCATAGACAGGTTGGTGAAGCTTACCTGCAGCGGGGGTGGTCCCGATTTGGTTACTGTTGAGAAGTCGGCCTCCACGAGCGTGTATACTGTGATGTAATCCGTCTTGGTCTCGGTATCTTCTCCACCATTGCCGCTTACAGTCAGGGAGACCGTGTAGATACCGGCTGAGTTATAAGTGTAAGTGTAGGGATCAGTGCTGCAGACGCTGCTCGTACCGCCATCACCGAAATCCCAACTGCAGGTATCGAAGTCCCCTGTCGACTCGTTAGTTAAAGTCACCACTCCCGAGGCTACTAATTCAGTGGGAATAGCTGAGAATGCGGCCACCACGGGTTCGTACACCGTGATGAAACCCGGCTTGATCTCGGTATCCTCACCGCCATTGCCGCTTACAGTCAGCGTGACAGTGTAAGAACCATGCGTATTAAAGGTGTACGGTGCCGGGCTGCAGTCGCTGCTCATACCGCCATCACCAAAATCCCAACTGCAGGTATCGTAGTCTCCCGTCGACTCGTTGGTGAAGCTAACCTCAAGCGGAGCGATTCCCGAGGTGGGCGTCGTGGCTGAGAATTCTGCCTCGACAGTACAGGGGGTGCTGATGTAGCCGGTCTTGGTTTCGGTATCTTCCCCACCATTACCGCTCACAGTCAGGGAGACCGTGTATGTACCGCATGCATCGATGTAAGTGTACGGTGCAGGGCTGCAGTCGCTGCTCGTGCCGCCATCACCGAAATCCCAACTGCAGGTATCGTAATCACCCGTAGACAGGTCAGTGAAGCTGACCTCAAGCGGGGCTATTCCCGAAGTGGGCGTGCCTGAGAATTGGGCTTCCACGGGTGTGTACACCGTGATGTAATTCGGTTTGGTCTCCGTATCTTCTCCGCCAATGCCGCTCACGGTCAGGGAGACCGTGTAGACTCCTGGAATGTTGTAATGATACGTAGGGCTGCAGGCTGCGCTTGTCCCACCATCTCCGAAATTCCAGCTGCAGGTATCGTAGTCGCCCGTAGACTGGTCGGTGAAGCTTACCTCCAGCGAGGCTATTCCCGAGGTGGGCGTGGCTGAGAATAGTGCCTCGACAGTACAGGGGGTGCTGATGTAGCTGGTCTTGGTTTCGGTATCTTCTCCACCATTACCGCTCGCGGTCAGGGAGACCGTGTAGGTACTGCATTCATCGATATAAGTATGCGGTGCAGGGCTGCAGTCGCTGCTCGTACCGCCATCACCGAAATCCCAACTGCAGGTATCGTAATCGCCCGTAGACTCGTTGGTGAAGGTTACCTCCAGTGGGGCGGGTCCTGAGGTGGGCGTGCCTGAGAAGTCGGCCACCACAGGTTCATACACCGTGATGTAATCCGGCTTGATCTCTGTATCCTCTCCACCTATGCCGCTTGCCGTCAGGGTGACCGTATAGACCCCGGATGTGATATATATGTACGGTGCAGGGCTGCAGTCGGGGCTCGCGCCGCCATCGCCGAAATCCCAACTGCAGGTATCGTAATCTCCCGTAGACTCGTTGGTGAAGCTTACCTCCAGCGAGGCTATTCCTGATATAGGATCTGCTGAGAAATCAGTATAAACGATCGTTGTATCAATGGTAACGGTCCATGCATCGCTCCAATCTCCCCACTCATTACATTCACCACCTGTGTTGTGCCCCCTGACGTGCCAGTGGTACGTATCATCACTTAACGGCGTACCCGGAGTATAGTTCGTATCAAACACGATCGTATCGATTTCCGAACTCGGGAAATCCGGGTTGTTATCTACTTGAATCTGGTATTCATACGAAGAACTCGCAATTTCCCAATTAAAAGTTGGGGTATTGTCAGAAATTGTACTCGCATCGGTTGGAGAAATCAGCACTGGTGTTCCCGGAGTGTCACAGCCAATCGGGTCACCCTCTATGCCGCGCGTGACCAGATATGCCTGGTCGATACCGTCCACCCAACTACCCTCTAGTCCCAAAAATTCAACCAGATCGTTGGACACAGATACACCAGCGTTCGTACTTGCCTCGACCTGGACTGGAATTCCAAACAGCAATCCAAACATGATCGAAATGAGTGAGAGACTGGATAAGATACGGACTTTCATATTAACTCCTCCTGTCAGAAAATCTAAAATAATGGTCAACACAATCATGGTAGCCTAGGAACGATTGCCACGACCAGAGAAACAATAATATTATCCTATGGGTTGACACTGTTCCGTTTAATTTCCCGCCATTATGGCAGAATGAGGAAACTGAATACATTATAACGTTATATCTCAAAAAAGTTGACGCAAAATAAAAAAATTAATTTTTCTACCTACAGGCAAGTAGATAGTATAGCAAAAAGTGTGCAGTCAGGCTAAAGCGCCTGCAGTCTCCAGTACTAACGATACATGCAATGCTGCATGAATGACCTGCAGATAATCATATCCAATTTCCTTTTGTGCAAGGCACGTTCAGCGATTGCCCAATTGAAATCAGCGTGACGCCACCACGGAGTTTTTAAGAGGGAATTCACTGTACTAAAACCGGTAATCGCCTTTATAATACACACATTAATTATAAAATTTGGAGGGTTGATTGAACATGTCCGAGGACAAATATACTTCCACAGAACCGATTCGGGAAGATGGTACTGGAACTTCCCCAGCTCCTGCAGCTTCAATAGATGAGAGAGCTGCATTCATTGATCTTCCATCAAGGTGGGATCGTTGGGAACCGCTGGCCGAAGTGATCGCCACCGTTCTCCTGGCGCTCGCCACGTTAGCTACAGCCTGGAGCGGTTATCAATCCGCGCGCTGGGGAGGCGTGCAGGCTGCCAGCTCCAACCAGGCGATTGCCCTGCGCACCGAGTCGACGCGCTCTTCGATCACGGCCGGGCAGCTCACTCAAATAGACATTGGCTTGTTTACCAACTGGATCAATGCTTTTGCTAACGACAATCAAAAACTGGTTGAATTCTATGAAAATAGGTTCCGACCAGAATTTGCTCCTGCGTTTGATGCCTGGATAGGCACCGACCCGGTCAACAATCCTGACGCCCCCAAATCCCCGTTTTCAATGGAAGAATACGATTCCGAGTTTATGGTGGAAGCGCAGCGCCTGGAAGCAGAAGCTAATGAAGAATCTCAAATAGCCGCCGCCGCTAACCAGACCGCAGACGAGTACATCTTAAATACGGTCATCTTTGCTTCGGTATTATTTTTAGCCGGTGTTCAGACGCGCATTAAATCGGTTCCGGCACGGTCAATCATTATTTTACTTGCTTTAGCCATCCTGGCGTTTGGACTATTTAACATCGCCAGACTCCCCATTGAATAGCTGATCTTCATTTTCCCTACAAATTGTGTACCTTCGCCTCATCGTTGGAGATACTCGCCATAGAAACGGATCAGCCCTGCTATGGCGCTAATATCCGTCCACCGGAGGATCTCAATGCAGGCAGTAAAACCCAATTATTATCACCACAGCGAACATAATCCCCGCCCCAAAAATCATATGTCACTCTGAGTTTATCCTGAGCTTGCGAAGGACCTAGTGAAGAGTCTTACGTAAAACACTTCGGAGATGCTTCGCCTACGCTCAGCATGACGATTTCTTTGAAAACCCCTATTCATAATAATTAAGGTTTTTCCTTGAACCATTGCTTTAACTATTTGCTGTTCTTTCTTCAGCAGCAAGTTTGACAAAACACCAGGGCGATAAAAGTCACCATCAACTAAAGATTTGTGTCACTATCATGAATCGAATATGGGGATATAATCATTTTATGGATTCCGATTCGATTTTATTCTCTTACGCAATCGCCAGCGGCGATATGAGATACATTGAAGTGAACACGAGGGAAATCCATCTTGTCGGTCAGGGGGAATACGGCTATCTGATCCGCGGCGAGATTCCCGGCTGTAGACCGGATTGTTACATCAATCTTAGCCAGATATTTCTCGAATTTTCGGTCAGTTGTGAAGGCTGCCGGGATTTGGAGGAAGCACAAGAAACAGTTACCCGATTTGGAAACCACCTGGCTGAAATTCTGGCACCGCATTTCTCACACGCTGCGCCAAACAGATCAGTGAGCGACCAGATCCATTTCGCTTTTGAATGTTTACTGAATTCCTTGGAGGTCGACCACGCAACTTTGCGTGCTGATGAAAAGTTTCAGTTTACGCTAAAAAAATGCCCTTTCAAGACATCAGCAGATCAGAGCGGTTTTGGCCGCGGTCTGACACTTGCGTACAGTGGGTTTGGGGCATTATGTCAGCAGAGTTTGCAACTCATAGCACCCGATTGGACTCTGCATTATCCGCCTGACTGCGATCAGGATGATGGCTTATTAGAATTCGTACTATTGAAAGAGAAGGATATATGACCACACCCCAACCTAGAAACAACCCTGGCAGCGAACATCCCAGCGGAGACGAGCGCTATAAAGCTATCGATCTGACTGCCAAAAAGTTTAAATTTGAAAAAGATGCCTTGCTTGAGGTGTTGAATTCAGCCCAGGAGACATTTGGATATTTATCCAGGGACCTGCTTATCTACATCTCGAGCCAATTAGGCGTGCCATTGAGCCAGGTATACGGCGTAGCCACTTTCTATCACATGTTCACCTTCGATCCACTCGGCGAGCACAACTGCATCATATGTACGGGCACTGCCTGCCATGTCAAAGGATCTGACCGCATCGTTTTGGCCCTGTCTGACGAGTTCGAAATCATGGCCGGGGAAACCACGGATGACGGATTGTTCAGCCTCACCACTGCACGCTGTCTGGGGAGCTGCGGGCTGGCTCCAGTGGTGGTCCTGGATGGACAGGTAAGTGGGAAAGAAACACCGGAAGCGGTAACCAGGCAGGTACGCGAGCTCGTATCACTTTCAAAGGACAGAGTACAGCCGGAGGCAGCATGAAAAACGCTAAGCTCGAAAAGCTCGCCCAGAAAGAATTGGAAAGACAGGAGAAATACCAGCAGCGCATATTTTGCTGCACGAGCACTGCCTGTCTCTCGGCAGGGGCAGGCCCTACTCACACAAGTTTAAAACAGGCCGTGGATGCGTGTAAGTGTGAAGAATTTGAGGCCGAGGTGGTGAAAACCGGGTGCATTGGACTGTGCAGTCGTGGACCCTTAGTGCGCGTAGAGACCAAAAACCAGGACCCAATATTATATGGCGATGTATCCACCGAGATCGCCCAGCAGATCATCGCCCGCCACGTCCCGATTGGTTCGCAGGAAGACGACATCGAACCTGATAATGAGGATGATGATTCGTTATCCCCGCACGATATGCTGCACTTTCGCGCCAGCCTCAGGCAGGCCAAAACGAGAGAGCAGCTCGACCGTTGTATCATTTTCCCCGACATACCTTTTTTTGCCAAGCAAGTAAAAGTCGTCCTGACCGAAACCGGTCACATTAATCCCGATAGCCTGGAGGATTACCTTGCGCACGGTGGATACCNNGCGCTCGCCCATGTGCTCGGCGAGATGACCCCCGAGCAGGTGTGCGATGAGATTCTGGACAGCGGCCTGCGTGGTCGTGGGGGAGCCGGATTCCCGACCGGGATGAAATGGAATTTCGTCCGCCAGGAACAGTCTGAGCAAAAATTTGTGATCGTCAATGGCGATGAGGGAGACCCGGGAGCCTACATGGATCGCACTGTCATGGAAGACGACCCACACAGAGTGCTGGAAGGCATGATCATATGTGCGTATGCAGTCGGTGCTTCTTATGGCTATCTTTATATTCGCGGCGAATACCCTTTTGCAATCGATCGCATCCGCCGGGCAATCCGGACTTCGAGGCGGCGCGGCATTTTAGGCCGATCCGTCATGGGAACAGACTTCAACTTCATGGCTGACGTGCGTATCGGAGCCGGCGCCTTCGTCTGCGGGGAAGAGACCGCCCTGATTCATTCCGTGGAGGGCAAGCGCGGTATGCCGCGCATGCGCCCGCCCTACCCTTCTGAATCCGGTCTGTGGGGTGTACCCACTGTAATCAACAATGTCGAAACCATGGCAAATATACCTTCGATTATAAACAAAGGAGCCGATTGGTATGCGAGCATCGGTACGGAAAAGAGCAAGGGCACCAAAGTGTTTGCGCTGGCCGGACAGCTTCGCAATACCGGTTTAATCGAAGTTCCCATGGGCATCACGCTGCGTGAGATCGTCTATGACATCGGAGACGGTATACCAGACGATCGTGAGTTCAAGGCCGCACAGACCGGNGGTCCCAGCGGCGGCTGCATCCCGGCTGAATACCTGGACACACCCGTAGATTATGAGAGTCTGACTGCACTGGGTTCGATTATGGGGTCGGGAGGCTTGGTTATCATTGATGAAACAATGACCATGCCTGAATTCGCGCGCTTCTTCATGGATTTCTGTGTCGACGAAAGCTGCGGAAAATGTATTCCGTGCCGGGTAGGCACAGTTCAAATCCGCAAACTGCTGGATAAGATAATCGCTGGAGAAAGTACACCCGATGACCTGGTAAAGCTTGAAAGCGTGTGCAAACTGGTCAAGAACACCAGCCTGTGCGGACTAGGGCAGTCTGCTCCGAACCCGGTCATGAGCACATTGAAATTCTTCAGACACGAATACGAGACGTTGATCCAAGCGGATACAATCGAAAACGTCCCGGTTGAATGATTTTTACTTTGATCAATAACATTACTGAAAAAAGGTGCCAACCAATGCGGCAGGGGGTATAAGTGGACTCATCAATCATATCAAATGGAGTAGTAACAGTGATCGAACTGACAATTGACGGGCAAAAAATCAGCGTGCAGCAGGGTACAACCGTGTTGGAAGCTGCCCAAACAAACGGTATTGACATTCCACATTTATGCTACCATCCAGAGTTAAGCATATCGGGTGGCTGCCGGCTTTGCATCGTTGAGGTCGATGGGCGACCCGATCCATATCCAAGCTGCGGATTGGAACCCCAGGATGGCATGCTCATCACAACTCGCAGCTCCGCCCTGAACGCAACCCGCCGTGAAATATTAGATCTGTTTATATCAGAACACCCGTTAGATTGCGTTACCTGCGACAAAAGCGGCTCATGCCTGCTCCAGAAATACGCCTACGAGTTTGGTATCAAAGAAACAAGCTTCGAGTTTGAGATTTCGAAGCCATTGCTGCAGGACGACAACCCATTTTTCCTGCGCGATCACCAGTACTGCATTTTGTGTGGGCGGTGCGTACGCGTGTGCGACGAAGTCATCGGGGCGTCCGCGATCGACTTCGCCGGCCGCGGGTTCACGAGCTATATCGCGACCCCATTTGATGATGCGATGGGAGACTCCGATTGTGTTTTCTGCGGAAGCTGTGTACAGGTCTGCCCTACGGCCGCGCTGATGCCGGTTTCACGCCTTGGCAAAGGACGCGAATGGGAGCTCGATCGCACCAGGACCATCTGTGGTTACTGCGGCGTTGGCTGCCAGGTAGAGTATGCCCTCAATGATGGGGAGATTATCTACGCCCAGGCGAATCCCGACTCGCCGGTCAACGGCGAATTTTTGTGCACCAAGGGACGTTACGGGTGGGACTACGCTACCCATCCGCAGCGATTGACCAGCCCCATGATCCGGCGTGACGTTGCCTACGACATGGGGTTAACCGACCAGCCCTGGGAGATGCCAGACAAGTCTCCCTTGACGGTCAGAAAACCAAAAATCGAGGACAGCTTCGTGCCCGTTGATTGGGATACAGCGCTGGACCTGGTGGCTGGAAAACTGGCGAATACGGTTGACAAACACGGCCCTGATTCTGTGATGGGGCTGTCGTCCGCGCGCTGCACTAATGAGGAAAATTACATCTTCCAGAAATTCTTCCGCGCCGGCATAGGAACNAACAACATAGACCACTGCGCCCGTCTCTGACACAGNTCAACCGTTGCGGGCCTCGTGCAGGCNTTCGGAAGTGGCGCAATGACAAACTCGATCCGCGAAATTCGCGACGCGGACTGCATTTTTATCAGCGGATCGAATACAGCAGAATCACANCCGGTCATCAGCTACGAAGTTGTCCGTGCCGCCAAGCGTGGGGCGAATNTTATTATTGTTGACCCGAGACGCATACCGCTGGTAGACCATGCAACTCTTTTCTTACAGGTGAAACCTGGGACGGACATATACGTGTTCCTGGCGATCATGCACACCATCATCCGGGAAAAATGGCTGGATGAGACGTTTATCGCTGAACGCACGGAGGGCTACGAAGATTTCAAGACCGTCGTCGAAGAATACAGCCCCGAGCACGCCTCGCTGATGTCCGGGGTTCCCGTCGAGCAGATCGAAGCCGCGGCGCGTATCTATGCGCTAGGCGAAAGAGCCGCCGCCGAGTCGATTTACGATGACGAACGCGGCCACAGCACGATCCTGTATGCCATGGGAATCACGCAGCGCAGCAACGGCACTGATCTGGTCATGACACTGGCGAACATGGCAATGCTGTGCGGCCATATTGGAAAACCTTCCACGGGCGTGAACCCGTTGCGTG
>JGI24024J18818_10000950_pt1 | contig 11558 bp, 13 predicted proteins | sample Cruoilmetagenom2_FD_18818 | JGI IMG/M metagenome (IMG submission 18818) | reverse complement strand
AGGAAAATAGGGGTCAAGTCTACATTTGACCATTAACCTAAGAAATGATATGTTCAGATCATGTCGCGTCCACTTAGAATAGAGTTCCCGGGAGCATGGTACCATGTTATGAACCGTGGAAGACGATCTGAGGCCATTTTTTCAGAAAAAGAAGATTATTCTGAATTTCTTGATCTGCTGATTGAAATATCTGAGATATGGAATGCAAACATTGCCGCTTACTGTTTAATGTCGAATCATTATCATGTTTTGCTTCAGACACCTGAGGGCAATATTTCAAGATGTATGAGGCATTTAAATGGTTTGTATACCCAGAGATTCAACAGAAGGCATGGGTTCGATGGCCAGCTTTTTAGAGGCAGATATAAATCAATTTTGGTCTGTAATGACAGCCACCTGCTGCAATTGGTGAGATATATACACAAAAATCCTGTAAAGGCAGGTATGGTTAAAGAGATGCAGGATTATGAATGGAGCAGTTATAAGGGATATCTGTCATATTCAAGGAAATGGAAATGGCTGCATAAAGATTATATTTTTTCCATGATAACGCCCAAAAAGAAAGGGAGGTTGAAACCCTTTATTGAATTTATGCAAGATGACGATTCGCAAGAGGTCACGAATCTATTTTCAAAAAAGAATCTCCCGTCGATTTTTGGGCCTGAAAGCTTTATAACCAAGATAAAGGAAAAATATTATTTCAGTAAAACCGATTATGAGATTCCGGAATCAAAAAGTTTAGCCCCTTTATCGGATGATATAATTTCGGCAATTTGTGAGTATTATAACGTGTCGTTCAATGAACTGCTGGTTAGCAGGCGGGGAGTCTTCAATAGACCTCGCAATGTTGCCATCTATTTGTTGCGAACTATTCGAGGTGATAATCTAAACGATATAAAAAATATTTTTCAAATTAACGCTTACAGTACTGTAAGTAGCATCATACAAACGGTTTCAAAATTGACGAAATCTGATAGAAAGTTCAGACAACAAATAGAGAAAATAAAGGATAATATCTACAAAGGTCAAATGTAGACTTGACCCCTATCATGAGTGCTAACAAACTTCTTGATCCGATTACACCAGGTGAAGTCCTGCGTGAAGATTTTATGGAACCTTTGGGTATTAGTATAAATAAGCTTTCACGTGACCTTTCTGTTCCTCCCAATAGGATTAGCGAGATCGTCAACGGAAAAAGATCCATTACTGCCGATACCGCATTGAGATTGCAGCGCTATTTTGGTGTTGAAGCTCAGTTTTGGCTGAATTTACAAACTGAATATGATTTGCGGATGTTAAAACGAAAAATTTGGTCTGACCTCNAACGGCGCATTATCCCGNTTAAGACAACAAAAACAGGAATTGAGCATAGTGCCGGGGCATAACATCCGTCTGGAGCAGACGGCAGGAATATCGCGGTTTAACGTAAAAGTTTGTGGAAGCCCGGTCCAAGATCGGGCCGCTGCTCAGGCGGGGCGTTGCGCGAATAAAGGATACACAGAATGACCATAGTTTTTCAAAAATCCCCTTCCAATACAATTACTATTCGTTCTCTCGTGTGGTGCTTGGGGGAATGTTTATTTGGAAAGAATTTTTGTTTATTTGCCGATCAATTTGCTAAAAATAAATGCGTAATACACTGTGTCTATGGCGCCCAGTTCTCTACATTTATTTCAAAAGGAGTTTCTAATGACAAAAAATTTTGCTGTTGACGTCAAAGAGACTTTGAAATTGACCGATTGGGAACTAGCAAACCTTCATCTTCCCCCTGTCACCACTGTAACATTGTACGAAGGCTCTACCCCGGTTGAATTCTTGCGCAACCGAATTGCCAGTATGTTGGAGAAAAATCCCTGGCTCACATCGAGGATTGTAAAAAAGAACACGACAGATGGTGTAGTGGCGATGGCTTATTCAAAGAGCTTTGAGGCCAGGAGTGTCATAGAGCAACACTTCTCTGTGTATAAACCTGGGGATGTGGGATTTTCGCTCGGCATGCCGTATGAAGAACTCGTTCGCTGTTTGTTGCCTGTCCAGTGCGCGCGTTCGAAACCGGCGACAGATAAAAATGAGGTGCTTTTTAAGGTTGCGGTGGTGCCAATTGAAGCGGAAGCAAAGGACAGTGTTCAGTCCATGCCGCTGCAGCAAACTATAACTTTGCCTGGATTTGCTCTGGTGGTTTCCATGAACCATACCTTGGGAGATGGTCATACGTATTACAAGTTGTACAACATGCTGAGCATGGACTCGGAAGTGGAAGAACTCGACCCCGTACGTGTCTCTGGCTTTGAGGCAGCCAAGACTGGAATCATTGGCGAAAAGGAAACCGCGATGTTTAAATCAGCTGGTCTTGCCTTTGGGATCCTGGGTACTTATCTCTTCACAAAACTGAGCCGGCGCGCCCCGCAGAATATCTGTATCAATGAGGTAGATTCAGTCTGGGTGGCCAAGGAGAAGGGCAAGGCAAAGCAAGAAGGCCAAGTTCCCTTTGTGTCTACCAATGATGCGCTAACTTCCTGGTATTTTCGAAAGATGGGATCTGACACGAATATCATGGTTGCCAATTTTCGCAGCAGGCGGCCATCCGTTCTTAACCTATCCGACTATCATGTGGGTAACTACGAAGCAAATTTGCCCTATTTCCCTGGAGACGTGGAAACCCCAGCGCTCATCCGTCAGTCAATCCGTGACGCTGACGGGGCGTTCCGCGCTAGCCGTGCCGGTTCGCCCACAACTGAGATACCGAGCTTCTGGACACTGCTACACAATAAGACTGCTATCATCACAAATTGGGCGACCTTTTATTGTGATGTTAACTTACAGGATAATGCTCAAGATAATAAGGAAAGCACAAAAAAACCAAAGCTGCATTTGCCCATAATGGAGCCTGATGGATTTATAACCTCTGTCTGGAACAATGCCATTATATTTCGGCCCCGCGCTGGCGAGCTGGGTATGTTTATGATTACCCGGCGTTTTGATAGCGACATGCTGGCTCAAATTAAAGAACAGGATGGACCGGATGCGCCTCTGGGAAAACGTATTGTGTAAAAATGATTCAGCCCACTCGTGCTCGCCGTATGTATTGAGTGAACATAACAAACCCATGCCTTTATGCTATCGGGAGGTTATTTTTTTACAAGGCGATAATAAATTTTTTCTATGCCATGCTGGAGGGTATAACCTTTTGTTATTTTAATATATAACGTTAGTGAAAAATGGATTTTACCGGATGATTTGGGCTATTCGATGTTGGCCCTATACAGACGAAGACTGTTTGAAACCACGGAGATGCTGCTGAAAGACATTGCCAGAGCCGCCAATATTGGATGGAGCTGTTTTAAAAANAGCGGTGCAACATCCAGCGGTGCCAAAATTCCCGCGGCAACGGGAATGAGAACGATGTTATAGATAAAGGCGAAAAATAGATTCTGTTTGATGGTGGACATGGTGGCCCGACTGATTTTGATGGCTCGAAATACGCCGTTTAAGCTTCCGCTGGACAGGATAACGTCCGCTGTCTCAATGGCAACATCCGTCCCGGTTCCAATGGCCAGACCGACGTCCGCCTGGGCCAGGGCCGGGGCGTCATTGATCCCATCCCCCACCATTCCGATTTTTTCTCCGTTTTTTTGGAGTTCTTTGATCTTGGATGATTTTTCTTCAGGACGGACTTCTGCAAAAACCTCATCGATGCCGACCTTTGAAGCAATGGCTTGAGCGGTCTGGAAATTGTCCCCGGTGAGCATGACCACCTTAAGATTCTGGTTGTGGAGCTGCTCGATGGCAGATTCCGATTCAGGCTTCAAGGTGTCCGATACCGCCACAAGACCGCACAGCGTATTCTCTTTTACCAGAACCATGACCGTCTTTCCTTGGGACTGGAGCCGATGGATTTCATGGTTTGCTTTTTCAATATGGGTCCCGGTGTCGATAAACCATTTTGGCTTCCCCATTTTTACGAATTTTCCTTCGATCCTGGCTTCGACACCCAAACCGCCGGATGCCTTGAAATTTTCAGGCTCCCAGAGATCGATCCCCCTGGTTTGCGCTTCATTGACAATCGCTTTTCCCAGGGGGTGTTCCGAACCTTTTTCTACCGAAGCCGCGAGTTTCAACAGCTGATCTTCGCCGGCAAAACCGGAATCTAAAGGGATGATGTCGACCACGGCAGGTTTACCCATTGTGATGGTTCCGGTTTTATCGAGTACGATCGTGTCGAGTTTCGTCGCCATCTCAAGGGACTCGCTTTTCTTGAACAAAATCCCTTTTTCAGCCCCTTTCCCGGTACCGGCCATAATGGCCGTGGGCGTAGCCAGTCCCAAAGCACACGGACATGCAATAACGAGCACCGCCACCAGTCGTATTGTGGCCGGTACAAACTCCCCGGTGATTCCCCACCACAAACCAAAAGCTGCAAGGGCAATGACAATGACCGCAGGGACAAAGATGGCCGCCACTCGATCTGCAATGGCCTGTATGGGAGCCTTGCTCCCCTGGGCTTCCTGAACCAGTTTGATGATCTGGGCCAGAGCGGTCTCCTTGCCCACACGGGTGGCTTTAAATTTCAATAGACCTTCGCCGTTGATGGTTCCCCCCACCACAGGGTCATCCGGGAACTTGTCAACCGGCAGCGGTTCGCCGCTGAGCATCGATTCGTCCACCGCCGATTCCCCTTGGACAACTATACCGTCCACAGGAATCCGCTCACCCGGCCGAACGACAACCGTATCCCCTGCCCTCACCCGGGTTAACGGTATCTCACTTTCCGTGCCGTTTTCCAGGATCGTTGCGGTTTTGGGTTGAAGCCCTATCAGCTTTCGGATGGCTCCGCCGGTTTTCCCTTTGGTGCGCGCTTCGAGCATTTTCCCAAGCTTGATCAGGGTAATAATGACCGCTGATGTTTCAAAGTAAACATGTTCGCCCAGAGAAGGAAAAAGCAAAACAACGATTGAATAAAAATAGGCAATGGACGACCCCATGGCGACGAGGACATCCATGTTCGCGCTTTTATTTTTCAGACTCTTGAACCCGCCCACGTAATAGTCCCATCCGGTATAAAACTGGACCGGAGTAGCGAGAACAAAGAAGAACCAGTTCACCCAAGGCGCATGACTCCAAAGACCGACAAGGTTGAAATCACGCATCATGCTCAATACGAACAGCGGGAGTGCAAAAATCACCCCCGTTACAAACTTGCGGGTCTGGTCTTTAATCTCGGCATGACGTGCAGCCTGCTCCGCATCTTCCGCTTCCAGTGCTTCGTCCGGAAGTATTGCACCATAGCCGGCCTTCTCAATGGCCGATACGATGTCGTCAAGGCTGGAAACTGCGGGAATGTATTCAACGGAAACCCTCTCTGTGGCAAAGTTCACGGCAGCATTGACAATACCCGCTATTTGTTTGTTTAAGGCTCTCTCGATGTTCGCGGCACAGTTGGCACAAGTCATTCCGGTGACGGGAAATTCTGTCTTTGTGGTGGGGACCTTGAAACCCGAACTGTGGATATTTTCGACAACATCTCTCACACGAAGCTTTTTGGGATCAAAATCGACCACCGTCCGTTCCGCAGCGAAATTGACGTTGACATTGTGAACACCCTCCAGCTTCTTTATACCCCTTTCGATGTTCATTGCACAATTTACACAGGTCATTCCTGTGACAGGTAATGTTATGGTATGTTCAGTCATAGAATTGCCACCTTCAATGAAGCGCCCCGCCGCCCCGCAGAAACGGGATCTCCGCGGTACTCCGACAAGCGGGTGGGGTATTGAGAATCATAATGAAAACAGGTGCCGACCGCATTGAATTCACCAGGTTCTTTTGATACAAAGTGGTACTTTTTGGACCTTTGTCAAGATCCGACCCAAAATAATGTAAAATCCAAGACCTGAACCCCGCAGGCCAGGTTTTGAACGGTGCGTATTATTTCAATGTTTCCATTCGCTGGACAAAGCCGTATTCCATCGATTCATTTCGATGGCGATAAGCTGGTTCAGGTAGGGAAAATCATCAGGTCGTATCGGAATGTTGGGCAATGCAGCCGAAAACCCCCGGAGAACGCCGATCCAGGCAAAAAGGGCCATTTATGGATGGAAATTAAATAGAAACCAAAACCGCTTCCAGCTGGTTCAGGTAGCCGCCATAAAAATGATCCGCACCGTCGATGACTACAAANCGGGCGTTGGGATTCCATACGGAACACATTTGTTTTACGACATCCGCAGGTGCGATATCATCCCGGCTTCCGGTGACGACAAGCTTGAGGCGCTCCATGGGGCCTATGGTGGAAAAATCCATAAATCCCGCCGGCGGTGAAATCATGACCATATTTTTCACCGCAACATCTTCCTGAACAGCATGGGCATTCACCCACGCGCCAAACGAATAACCGGCCAGATCTATTTGCTCCATTCCCATATCTCCAAGGAATGAGAGTGCTGCCAGCACGTCCTTTTGTTCACCGTCGCCATTATCATATGTTCCCTGACTTCTTCCAACCCCTCTGAAATTGAACTTTAATGTTGAATACCCCTTGATATTATAGACATGCACGATGGTTTCAACCACCAGATTATACATATCCCCGCCGTAAAGGGGATGTGGATGGGTAATGACCACGCCTTTTTTTTCATCCTTTTTGCTGAAGAGCCCTTCTATTTCAAAATTTTCAGAAAAAAACCGGACTTTTTTGACCATTTCCATTTCCTTTAGGTTTATGACGGTTTTTGAGCCTTAAATTTCAACAATATGCATGGCGGTGATAATATCTTTTAATTATTTGATTTTTAATAAGATATATCAATGCCACCAATTTATCAACACAAGATTCTATTTTGGGTCGGCCTGGGGCTCTTAAACCCTTCCTATTGCTGGATTCGAGGGTAGCTTTACGATATTGCTGGTATTTATAAAATCCGCTTGATTTTTTTCAAAAAGATGTTATCCTCTGAACAATCAATAAAGGTCCGTTCTTGATTGGCGGTCCAGTTTCGTTCTGAAGGAAAGATCCATTTGTCAAATTGGCAACCTCCAGTTTGGAACTATGAGAAATTTTTGAAAGGAGGATATCATTATGGCCAATGGAATTGTGAAATGGTTTAACAGCAGCAAAGGCTACGGCTTCATTGAGCAGGAAGATGGACCGGATGTATTTGTTCATCATTCAGGAATCAATGCGACCGGGTTCAAAACCCTTAATGAAGGTGATCGGGTTACCTTTGATATTGAGCAGGGGCAAAAAGGTCCGGCTGCCGTAAATGTTACCCAGGTCTAGATTGTTTTAGAATTAAACAAGGGCATTCCATGGAGTTATTGTGGAATGCCTTTTTATTTTGAAAAAAAATCTATCATGGTCCGGCCCGGGTCCCATCAAACCAGCCTTCCCTCTTTTTTCTTTCAATCTTTTCGAGCATTCTTATTTTCAACCCCTTATTACCGCTGCAACGTTTACCCTAATTGAGCGTAAACAAAACAGGAAGGGGACATCCTCGACTTTTGCTCAATTAGGGTTTACATTAAAGATACCCCATTGGAAATGAAAACCGTCATTTTTCACTGAGCTGAAGGCATTGAAATTTTGCGGATATTCACGATAACCATTTAATCTTTCTAAAAATAATTGCTTTATGTTGTATTAAAGGAAAGATTGGTGTATTGAATGATTCCATTTGGGCAATCCTATTCGAGAATTCATCCGATTCCCGGGCAAGACGGCCAAGTATATTTAACAAAATTTCGTATCATCGGAAACAAGACCATGGAAGAAAATAACCAAACCTTTGCTAAAAAAATAACCAAAAAGCGATTTGGGTGTTTGCAGGTTTTTGGGTTATTGATTATAGGCGTCCTTATTACCGCTTCTGTGACCGTCCTGGTCCTCAAAACCTACCTTTTCCCTTCCGAATTCAAGCCCGTAACCTTGAGCCCTAACGAAGAGAAAATCTTGACTGCCAAATTGGAAAAGCTTGATTCAATAGGGGTCGGTGTTACTTCACCGAAAAGCCATAGTCCCAATACGGCATCCAAAACAGACCGAACTGCTCCAGATGCCCCACTTGAACCGGAACCCTACAGTGAAAAAGGCCTAAAAAGAGAGATTATTTTCATGGAAAAGGAGCTCAATGCACTGCTGGCAAAGAATACGGATTTTGCAAGAAAACTCGCCATCGACTTGTCGGACGATCTTGTTAGTGCAAAGCTTCTGCTGCCCCTTGATGACGATTTCCCCATACTTGGCGGCAAAATCCTCCGTGTCAAAGCCGGCGTGGTTTTTTCATACGACGAGGGCAAGCCCCTGGTCATCCTGAAAGGCATTACCATTATGGGCCTGCCCATGCCCAATGCCTGGCTGGGCGGAATAAAGAATATCGATCTGGTTGAAGAATTTGGTGATCGCACCGGTTTCTGGAAGACTTTTTCAGAAGGGGTTGAAGACATCAAGGTCGAGGACGGATTTTTAAAGTTAAAGTTTAAAGAGTGATGGACAGACAGAAGAAATCTACACCCCTGATTGAGCGAAAGTCGAGGACACCCCTTTACCGTTTTGTTTACGCTCATTCAGGAAAATTTCTTAAATGAGGCATCGTATGAGGCTTCTAAAAGAATACACAATCCGATTGGTGTTTACCGCGGGCATCCTTTTTGGGGTTCAAGTCCCCAATTTTATCGATCAGTACACTCAGAAAATTAGCGCACACTATCTCGAAGCAGCAGAAAATTTTAGCGGCTTCCAGGCCACTGCAGATAAGTTTCATGAGGGTGACGTTAAAGCGTTGATCGAACGACACGAAACCAGTGACGATCCCGTATTTAAAGCAGAAGCCGGTCCCATAAAGGAAATCCATTCCAGGATATCTGCATTCTCATCGGAGTTGAAATGCCTGAGCACAAACCTCTTCGGCAAAATATATCATGTTGCGTTCAAATCTGACCGTGCGGTATTAAAAGAAACCCTATCGGAATATTCAGCGACGGTCCCCTTGAACACCGACGCCATCATCTGCGGATTGGGGTTGGGCATGGTTTCGGCCTTGGTGTGTGATCTTTTTTTCTTTATCCTGAAAATGGTGTTCGGCTGGCGGTTCGGAAGACGTGTCGACCCAGACGCGCTTTGATGCTCCCCGACGACTGCCGGGCAAACCGGCGGCCGGGATATTGTACAATAAAAAAGGGAATTTAGACAATTTGTTGTTGGAGATAGCGCAGGTTTCACACCAATCCCCTAAACCTCAATATATTGTGTCGTTGTTTAAATAAAATAAGCGTGGAATTGAATCGATTATCCACGCTTATTTTTTAGTTTGATGGCCCTGACAGCAAAAACCCCGAGAATCAATTATATTCGACTCTCGGGGTGTATGGCAGGTCCAGTCCTTATTTGACCAAGGGGATTTGCTTTGCCAGCCCGAAGTTCACTACGGCATCAATCTTGTTTTCGAGTTGGTAATAGCGCGCCACTTTCTTTTCAGGCAGAACTTTTCTGAATTTGGGTAAAAAGGATTTCATGAGCGTCACCCGTTCTCCCTCAATGGCCAAATATCCATCGATCAGTTCTTTGGCCGCTTCCTCGGTCATGGTCTGAAAGTTGGCGGCATAATTCTCGATCAGTTTGACGGTTTTATCGACAAGTTTTCCCAGATCTTTCTGATAATTCTCATAAACCGGCCAGAAAACTTTGGCCTCCGATTCCGTGAGATTCATATTCTCTGCAATAAACAGCTTCTTGTCGGTCTTGATCTTTTCACGAACTATCTGCATATTGTCGGCGGGCTTTTCTTGTGCCATTGAAGAAACAATAAAAACTGCCAACACTGCAACCAATACGATAAAAAAAGGATATATTCGAATTCTTGCTTTCATTTTCAACCTCCCTATTAAGTATATTTGTTTGCCCAATATGGATAAACTCTTCGAGGAACACCCCAATAAAGCGAAAATCGCACACATGGGAGTTACCTGTAACTATTATCCGTTAAAAGAATGTTGTTACCCACGAACAAATAATTATTTCACAGCGTTCTTCAAAGCTTTTCCTGCAACAAACTTTGGCACTTTACTTGCCGCGATATCTATCTCTTCTCCTGTCTGAGGATTTCTTCCTTTACGAGCTTTCCTTTCTGCCACTTTAAATGTGCCGAAGCCGGTTATCCGGACAGCTTCCTGATTTTTTAGTGCATTTGTAATCGTTTCGAAAATACAATCTGCAACGGCCTGAGCTTCTTTTTTGGTGCTGACTACTTTGGCCACTTCGTTCACTAAATCACCCTTGTTCATGTTGGTTCTCCTCCTGTTTTAATTGTTTCATAAATTAATCGTGTCTGATCCGCAATAATAAAATTCCCATCTGATTTTTATGGAATGTCCGGGCGAAAACAGTTCCGGATGCGCTGGAGCCGCTCACCTTAAATATAGAAATAGGCATGTCGTATACTTTTTTTATTTTTCCGTATCGTTAGCAACGGGTTTCCTATTTATTAAGGTGGGTATCTTTTGTTTTAACTCATCACAAACAAAATGGCTTTTGATCACATATCCATCAGTTTGAGAAATGCGGGAATCAAACAGGTAGTTGTCGTAAGCTGTAACGATCAGCACTGGAAGATCTGGATCTTGCATTTTAATTTCCCTTAAAACATCCCAAACAACGAAGCCGTGCTTCGAGTATCGGTCCAAGACCACCAAATCGGGTTTAAAGGAAAATATGTTTTTCTTGACGGACTCGATTATAATCCGTAGCTGAAACCTTGTGCCCTTCACCGGCGAGCACTTCTCTGCAGAGGTCTACTACCTACTTCTGATCATCTATGATAAGGATGCTATCCATTTTTTATTGAACAAGGAGTTTATTAATTTATATGTAACATCATCGATGATTTCTAACCCCCAGCCAAGGTCCTCCATCTCTTTGTTAACAGCGGTTATAGTGCAATATCCACCATTACCGAACATATTAAAAACATCTTTGATGAGTCCTGGGATTTCAATGGGCATAAACCCCTTTGTTTGAAATCTCAGAAATAAATCATCTAACCTGTTTGCATATTCCCTGATTTTGAGTTTATTTTTGGCACCATATCGAGAAATCACATATTTTTGACGCATATCTTTTTCCCTTTTGGTCCGGTTTCTATGCTTATACATCTTCTCCTTCATTCGGAGACTGATCTGGATTTTCTTCTGATTTTATTGTGTTTTTATCCAGCTTGCGTTGTCTCTTTTCTTCTTTCTTTTTCTTCTTTGCTAATTCTTTTTGTCGTTTATTAAATGAATAACTTGATCTTGCCAATTTGTTACCTCCTTGGCTGTTATTTTTGATAATGGCAACGAGAAAAGGATCTATGAGCGGACTTTGTTGAGGTTTAAGGTCTGATGATAGCGAATTATGAAGGTATAAATTCAAAGCAAACAAAAGGGCATCCCCTCAATACTAGAAGGAACGCCCTTTTTACTCAGAACATTAGGCTAAATCACAGTGACATTTGCAGCGGCAGGACCTTTTTGGCCTTGCTCTATATCAAAGGAAACTCGGTCCCCTTCATTGAGGGATTTAAAACCGT
>JGI24024J18818_10000949_pt1 | contig 11573 bp, 8 predicted proteins | sample Cruoilmetagenom2_FD_18818 | JGI IMG/M metagenome (IMG submission 18818) | reverse complement strand
TACCCCAGTTATACCAGCAGTATTCCATGGTTTTGCTTGTTCTAACGGGCCTAAAAACATTTCATACAGGCGTAAAGTATCGGCACCATAATCTGTACAAATATCATCTGGATTTACAACATTGTACTTGGATTTAGACATTTTTTCAACTTCTCTTCCAACAATGAATTTATCATTTTCTAAAATGAATTCAGCATCTTTATAATCCTTATTTAAAGGATGGTTTTTAAATCCTTCTACATCCAATTCATTGGAAGCATTTACCAAGGAAACATCAGCATGAATAGGTGTAAATTTCGACCATTCATTTTTTGAGATATTGTTTTTATCAAGAGAAGAATTCAACAAATCAAAATGTTCACTATCAAAATTCCCTTTAGAATCTTCAATAGAGCCTCTTTCATTAATAATTTTATCCATTAAATCTTTACTCACGAAAATTGTTTTCTTAGATTTTCTTGACTCATCTGAATTATTAAAATTCCATCTATAAACAAAAGCACTAGTTCCCAATATCATGCCTTGGTTTATCAACTTTTTAGCATATTCATCAACTGGCACCAAACCTTTATCAAACAAGAATTTTTGCCAAAAACGAGAATACAATAAATGCCCTGTAGCATGCTCACTACCACCAATATATAGGTCAACATCTTGCCAATAATTCAAAGCTTCTTTACTTGCAAATTCTTCCGAATTATTAGCATCCATATAACGATTAAAATACCAAGAGCTACCTGCCCATCCCGGCATGGTGTTTAACTCTAAAGGAAATACAATTTCGTTATCTATTCTCTCATTACTTACTACTTTATTCTCCATACTATTCCATGCCCAAATGGTTGCATTACCTAAAGGTGGCTTACCGTCTTCAGTAGGTAGATATTTTTCTACTTCAGGCAAATGGATTGGTAAGTACTTGGCATCAATCATTTTTGGCATGCCGTCTTTGTAATACACCGGGAAAGGCTCTCCCCAATATCGTTGACGAGAAAAAACGGCATCACGTAGTCGATAATTAATCTTACCTGTTCCAATACCTTTTTCTTCCAGCTCAAAAATTATTTTCTTTATTGCTTTTTTTGCCGGCATTCCACTAATAAAATCTGAGTTAGCTATTACAGCACTTTTATCCTCACAGGCTTGTTCTGAAATATCAATGTCTTGGAAAATATTAGGTATTTCTATATCAAAATGTTTTGCAAAATCGTAATCACGTTGATCACCACAAGGCACAGCCATTACAGCTCCTGTACCATAACTTGCCAAAACATAATCACCAATCCAAATTGGTNTTTTTTTTCCGTTAAACGGATGAATGGCAAAAGCTCCNGTAAACTCTCCTGAAATAGTTTTAACATCTGCCATTCTTTCTCTTTCACTTCGCTTGGCAGTAGCTTCTATATAATTTTTTATTTTNNCTTTTTGTTCATCAGTTACAATTTTTGACACTAATTCGTGCTCAGGAGCTAANGTCATAAATGACACTCCAAAAATNGTATCTGGCCTAGTNGTAAANACATCAATTTTATCTTCAANTCCNTCNACNTCAAAAGAAACCATAGCCCCTTGCGATCTTCCAATCCAATTGGTTTGCGAATCTTTTAANGGCTGTGGCCAATCAATAGTTTCTAATCCATCTAATAATCGCTGTGCATAAGCAGTAATTCTCATACTCCATTGCTTCATTTTTTTTCGAACAACCGGAAAACCACCTCTTTCAGAAACACCATTTACTATTTCATCATTTGCTAAAACTGTACCTAATTGTGGACACCAGTTTACTTCAGTTTCTGATAAATATGTTAATCTATATTTTGCTAATATTTCTTGTTGTTGTTTATCAGAGTAATCTTTCCAGTCTTCGGCTGTGAATATTTCAATAGCATCATCAGCGGCAGCGTTAATTCTAGAATTACCTTCTATACCAAAAACCTCAACCAGTTCTGAAATAGGTCTAGCCTGCTTAGCATCATTACAATAATAAGACTCGAATAGCTGAATAAAAATCCACTGAGTCCATTTATAATAATTAGGATCTGACGTACGCACTTCTCTACTCCAATCAAATGAAAAACCAATTTGATCTAATTGACGTCGATACGTTTTAATATTCTCTTCGGTTGTTTTTGCAGGATGTTGCCCAGTTTGAATGGCATACTGTTCTGCTGGGAGTCCGAAAGAATCATATCCTTGAGGATGTAAAACATTAAAACCTTTATGACGTTTATATCTTGCATAAATATCTGAGGCAATATAACCAAGTGGATGACCAACATGCAGTCCCGCACCACTTGGGTAAGGAAACATATCCAACACATAAAATTTAGGCTTATCACTTAAATTTTCTGCTTTAAAAGTTTGATTTTCTGACCAATACTTTTGCCATTTGGCCTCTATTTCATTGAAATTATATTTCATCCTTTTTATTATAATTAAAGTTCGCAAAGTTACATTTAAACTAGGAAAACACAAAGTAGAATTTATAAGAGAAAAAATTATATCTTTACATTGCAAATTTTTATTCTTAATATTTAAATCCATGTATAAACCCCTTATATACTTGACGGTATTGTTTGCTTTGTTTTCATGTACTTCAAAACAGCATGCCGATCTTATAATAACAAATGCTAATATTTATACGGTTAATGATAGTTTTAACAAAGTAGAAGCTTTTGCCATTTCAAATGGAAAATTTATTGCAGTTGGAACAACCGATGATATTAAATCCAAATTCAATGCTTTTAAAGAAATAGACGCTGATAATAAAACTATACTTCCAGGTTTAATTGACGGTCATTGTCATTTTTATAGTTTGGGAATTTATATGCAAAAAGTAGATCTTTCTGGAACTAAAAGTTATCAAGAGGTAATTCAAAGAATTAAAGAGTTTCAAAAAGAGAAAAAAGCTGCATTTATCACTGGCCGTGGGTGGGATCAAAATGATTGGGAAGTTAAAGAATATCCTACAAAGCACAAATTAGACCGATTATTTCCAAAAACACCAATTGCGGTAAGACGAATTGACGGACATGCAATGTTAGTTAATCAGGCTGCGTTGGATTTAGCTGGAATAGATAATGACACCAAAGTTATTGGTGGAGAAATTATTAAAAAAAACGGTAAGATTACTGGTGTATTGATTGATAATGCCATGGAACTGGTAAACAATATTATTCCAACTTTATCAAAAAAAGAATCAATTCAAGCATTAAAAGATGCTGAAAAATATTGTTTTGATCTTGGTTTAACAACAGTTGATGATGCCGGTTTAGATAGAGAAACAATAGGTTTAATAGACAGTTTACAACAAATCGGTGAATTAAAAATGCGAATCTATGCTATGGTTTCTGCCAATAAAAGAAATTTAGACTACTATTTAAAGAATGGAATATTTAAGTCCGATCATTTGAATGTTAGATCGTTTAAAGTATATGCTGATGGAGCCTTAGGTTCTAGAGGAGCAGCTTTAAAAGAATCTTATAGCGATAGAGAAAATCATTATGGCGCTATGGTTACCGAAACAGATACCCTCATAAAAATTGCTAATTTAATTGCTAATTCTGATTTTCAAATGAATACACATGCCATTGGCGATTCGGCAAATGCCTTTATATTAAAAACTTATGCCAAAGCTCTTAAAAGTCAAACAAATCGCAGATGGCGAGTAGAACATTCTCAAGTAATTTCACCAGATGATTTTACATATTTTACAGAAATTATACCCTCAATACAACCAACACATGCTACAAGCGATATGTATTGGGCAGAAGATAGACTAGGAAACGAAAGAATAAAAGGAGCTTATGCTTATAAAAAATTATTAAACATCAATGGAAGAGTAGTTTTAGGAACGGATTTCCCAGTAGAAAAAGTAAACCCAATGCTAACTTTTTATGCAGCAGTTGCTAGAAAAGATGTAAATGAATATCCGGAGGGTGGATTTAAAATGGAAAATGGTTTAAGCAGAGAAGAAACTTTAAAAGGTATGACAATTTGGGCTGCTTATTCGAATTTTGAAGAAAACGAAAAAGGCAGTATTGAGGTTGGTAAATTTGCCGATTTTATAATAATAGATAAGGATATAATGCAAACCTCTATTAAAAACGTTCCTAAAATTGAAGTTTTAGATACATATTTAGAAGGAATAAAAGTAAACTAAATTTGTTCTTGTTCTACAATTATTGGAACAGTAATTCTTGTAGTACCCCAACCTAAAGTCATGTTAACATGCTTTTTCTTTTCTTTAAATCCAATTGAAAAAGCTTCTAAAGACTCAGCTCTAGACACTTTGGCTTTGGTTCTGGCAACATCATATTTTTCTTTATAACCATTAGAACCCCAAACATCTATATTTGAACTTAATATAAGTGTCCATTCTATTTCTCCTGGTATAGCATATAAAACATAAGTGCCAGATTTCACTTCTTTATCGCCAAAAGTAACATCTTTATAAAATCTTATTTCCGTCGCTTCATTTGCACCAACTCTCCAAACTTTATCATAGGGAACTAATTCTCCAAAAACTTCTCTTCCGTTTTTCAACGGTCTTCCATATAATGCTTTAATTATAGGAGGTGATATTTTATTGGCTCGATAATATGCAATATCATGCGGACTTTTATCTAAGTCTTTAAAATCTTGAGCGTAATTATTACCACTTAATAATAAAAATGTAATAAAAATTAATGTTATTTTTAAAGAATACTTTTTCATAGTAATTTAATTTATGTTAGCCATTAAATCTTAGCAATTAATTCATTATTGGTCTCTAATGGAATATTTACTCTAGTAGTGTCCCAGGCTAAAACCATAAATGTGTTTTTGAAATCATTCATAAAAGCAATTGAAAAAACATCAATTTCTTTAGCTGTTTTCACAGGAACTTTAACTCTTAAAACATCTTTAGATTCATCATAGAAATATGCTCCCCAAGTATCTGTATTGCTATTTAAAATTATAGTCCACTCTTTCTCTCCAGGAATAGTGTGCATAACGTAGGTTCCGGCTTGAACTAGCTTATTACCAAACTTCATGTTATGATAGAATTTTACTTCAGTTGCCTCATTTGCTCCAGTTTTCCAGATTTCTCCATAAGGAACTTCATGACCAAAAACTATATCATTATGTTTTTGAGGCCTTCCATAAACGACCTTTACCAAAGGCTGAGAAGCTTTTTTATTGTGTAAATAAGAAATATCTGTGGGATCTTTATCTAATTGATCAAACCTTTGAGCATACAACTGACTTTGTAGAATAAAAGCAAACACAAAAACAGTAGTAAAAAAAATATTTTTCATAGCAATTCATTTTTTTATACTGACAATGCATATTTAACGCTAGATTTTCAATTTTATTTTATATGAAGATCAAACCTTATTAAATTAGAGGTTTGCGTATATTTATTTAAAAATACCGACATATTATAATAATGTCTTATTTTTGTACCATCAATAAAACTTATTCTCCTCTAAAGATTATATCCTTACTTGTTTATCGCAACAAGAAAATATTTAAAGAGATCATTACTAGTAATTATAAAATTTAAAAATTATGAAAGTATTAATTGTAGAAGATGAACTAGAACTTTTAAACTCCACTTGTAGTTATTTAAAAAAAGGAGATTTTGTTTGCGAAAAAGCTGCCACATATTTTGAAGGCGAGGATAAATTTATTAGCTACAAATATGATATTGTAATTTTAGATATTAATTTACCAGATGGTAATGGATTAGATTTGTTAAAATTTATAAAAGAATCAAGTCCTGAAACTGGAGTTCTGATCGTATCTGCAAAAAACTCTTTAGATGATAAATTAAAAGGTTTAGATCTTGGAGCTGATGATTATATAACAAAACCATTTCATTTAGCAGAATTAAACTCAAGAGTTAACTCATTAATAAGAAGAAAAAAATTTGCTGGCAGTAAGAATATTGTATTTCACGAAATTGAAATTGATCCTGATGCTAAAATTGCAACGGCTAATGACAAACAACTAGATCTTACTAAAAAAGAGTACTATTTATTACTTTACTTTATTACCAATAAGAATAGAGTACTTACTAAAGAAGCTATAGCTGAGCATTTATGGGGTGATAATATTGATATGGTTGATAATTTTGATTTTATATACACACATATGAGAAATCTTAGAAAAAAAATCAAGAAAACAGGTGCTAATGATTATTTAAATACCATATACGGTTTAGGTTATAAATTTGGTGATTGATGAAGTTAATTGATAAAACAAGACAAACCTATATTATATTTTCAATAATTATTTTTATTGTTTCGAGTGTTGTTATTTATTTTACTTTAAATAATGTTTTTACAAAAAAACAAGATCAAAGACTAAAATTTCATAAAGAATTAATAGAACAAAAGTTAAAATACGAATATCCTCTTCCAATATTTGAAGTTGATGATTTTATTAGCGAAACACCTATAAAAGATACTTTATTTTATAAGGATACTTTATTCCTTCATATAGTAAATGGTGTTGAAAAACGTGAAATGTATAGAGAATTAACTTCTATTGAAACATTGCACGGCAAAACTTACGAAATCACAACTAGAGATTCTAAAGTTAAAAATGAAGATTTCGTTTTGGTGGTGACATTATCAGTAGGTATTGTAATTCTGTTGTTAATTATCTCTGTATATTTTGTAAATACAATTATGCTTGGTAATGCCTGGCTACCCTTTTATGAAAATTTAGAAATTCTTAAAAATTTTAGTGTAGAAAACAATAAACCTATTCATTTACAAAATACTAAAATCGATGAGTTTCAAGAGCTCAATAAATCTTTGATTAAGCTTACAAATAAAATAAATTCAGATTACCGTAATTTAAAAGAATTTACAGAAAATGCATCCCATGAAATGCAAACTCCGCTTGCAATTATGCAATCAAAATCTGAAATTTTAATGCAATCTGAAAACTTTAATAGATCTGAATCACAACAAATTAAAGCTATTTATTCAGCTGTTCAAAGATTGTCAAAACTAAATAAAACTCTATTGTTACTTTCAAAAATTGACAATCAACAATTTAAAGAAAAAGAGTCTTTATTAATCAATGATGTTATTATTAAACATCTTGATATTTATGAAGACTTTATTGAAAATAAAAAAATAACTGTTACAAAAAAATCAACTCTTGATGTGCATTTAGATGCCAATCCATTACTTTTTGATATGATCATTTCAAATTTGATAAGCAATGCCATAAAACATAATATTGAGAATGGCAATATAGATATATTAACAACTGATCTTTTTATGAGTTTTTCCAATTCTGGTAAAGAACTACAAGGCTCTTCTGAGTCCATATTTGAAAGATTTAAAAAAGAGAGTACTGCTTCGAATTCATTTGGACTAGGATTAGCTATCGTTAAAAAAGTTTGTGACAATTACAATTGGAAAATAAACCATTCTTTCATTGAAAATCAACATAATATAACCATATACTTTTAATCAATTTTTTCTTTTGCAAAACTTTAACATTTTGCGCTTAAAATCTTTAGATTCTCTTCAGAAATTGAAAATATATTTGCCCCATTATTAAGATTGTTTTAGCAATTTTAGAAAGTTCTAAATTCATACTATAAATATTGAAAAATTAGATTTAATATCTANTGAAAAATTCTTTACTATACATTTTGAGGGGAATGGTGTTTTAAAGAAAAAAGTAAACAAATTGAATATTTTAGCTTTAAAAAAGAAGTTAAATTTATCTTTAGATTTTCTTCAGATTCTATTCTTATGTTTGCAGAGTTATTATTATTAATAACCATTTCAGTATGTTCTTTTGATTATGTTATGAATACTGAAAATACTAAATACAATTTTAGTTTTTTAAAGTTTTAAAAAAATCAATATTTATCTGAGGGGAATAATATTAGAAACGTTTAAAACTTTGCAAATACAATGAAATATTAAGCTATTTTAATTTGCACAGAAAAGTCGATTGAATTAAATAATTCAATCGACTTTTTCTTTTTTTATAAAAACTTCAGATTCTCTTCAGAATTCATTTTTATATTTGTTTCATATTTTAATTTAGGGTTCTTCTTAACTCGAGTTAAAATTTCTTGTTAGTTTAACAGGGTATTATACTGAGGGGATTAATATCTTGAATTAAATTAACATTTTGCAAAGAACAAATATTAAGCTATTTAGTTTGCACGATAAAAGCCTATCTTAAATAAATTTAAGATAGGCTTTTTTAATTTTCACTACACGTAAAACTTTGCTATATAAAATCACAATAATTCATTTAAAAATGTTGATAACTTAAGGCTTTTAACTATTAAAAAAAACTACATAAAAGAAGTGGTTTTATTATATTTGTGCGTTACTAATTTTTAGCTAAAAATACACCCAAATTTATGAGTGAAGAAAATAAAAAAGAGAATTATTCTGCTGATAGTATTCAGGCGTTAGAAGGTATGGAACATGTTCGTATGCGTCCGTCGATGTATATTGGAGATGTAAGCACAAGAGGATTGCATCACTTGGTTTATGAAGTTGTTGATAACTCAATAGATGAAGCCATGGCTGATCATTGTGATCGTATTGATGTAATTATTAATGAAGATAATTCTATTACAGTTAGAGATAATGGTAGAGGTATTCCAATTGGGTTACATAAAAAAGAAGGAGTTTCTGCGCTAGAAGTTGTAATGACTAAAATTGGCGCTGGAGGTAAATTTGATAAAGATTCATATAAAGTTTCTGGTGGATTACATGGTGTTGGTGTTTCCGTGGTTAATGCCCTATCAATCCATTTAACTGCTAAAGTTTATCGTGAAGGTAAAATTTGGCAACAAGAATATGAAAAAGGTAAGCCGTTATATCCAGTTAAAACTGTAGGAGATTCTGATAAAAAAGGAACTGAAGTTACTTTTTTAGCGGACGATTCTATATTTCAAACTGAAATTATTTACAGCTACGATACATTAGCTGCTAGGTTAAGAGAATTAGCTTATTTAAATCAGGGTGTAACAATTACACTTACCGATAAGCGCAATAAAGATGAAGAAGGTAACTATATTTATGAAGAATTCTACAGTGAAGAGGGGTTAAAAGAATTTATCCGATACCTGGATGCAACAAGAGAACAATTAACTTCTGATGTAATTAGCATGGAAGGAGAAAAAAATGGTGTTCCAGTTGAAGTTGCCATGGTATATAACACTTCGTATACTGAAAACCTACATTCTTATGTAAACAACATCAATACTCACGAAGGAGGAACCCATCTTTCTGGATTTCGAAGAGGTTTGACCCACACTTTAAAAAAATATGCCGAAAATTCAGGTATGTTAAGCAAATTGAAATTTGATATTTCAGGTGATGATTTTAGAGAAGGATTAACAGCTATTATTTCTGTTAAAGTTGCAGAACCTCAATTTGAAGGGCAAACAAAAACAAAACTAGGTAATCGTGAAGTTTCCGCTGCAGTGAGTCAAGCTGTTTCAGAAATGCTTACAAATTATTTAGAAGAGAACCCTGATGATGCCAAAATTATCGTTCAAAAAGTAATACTTGCGGCTCAGGCGCGTCATGCGGCAGCTAAAGCTCGTGAAATGGTACAACGTAAAACGGTAATGTCTGGTGGTGGATTACCTGGTAAATTATCTGATTGCGCTTGGAGTGATCCAGATAAGTGTGAGATTTTCTTGGTCGAAGGGGATTCAGCTGGTGGTACAGCAAAACAAGGTAGAGATAGAAATTTTCAAGCAATATTACCTTTACGTGGTAAAATATTAAATGTTGAAAAAGCAATGCAACATAAGGTGTTTGAAAACGAAGAAATTAAAAGCATGTATACTGCTTTAGGAGTAACTATTGGTACAGAAGAAGACCCAAGGGCATTAAATTTAAGCAAATTAAGATATCATAAAGTAGTTATTATGTGTGATGCCGATGTTGATGGAAGTCACATTGCAACTTTAATTTTAACTTTCTTTTTCAGATATATGAGAGAATTGGTTGAAAATGGTAATATTTATATCGCTGCACCTCCACTTTATTTGATTAAAAAAGGCGCCAAAAAAGAATATGCTTGGTCTGATGCTGATAGAGATGCTTTGCTTGAAAAATTTGGTGGTGGAACCATTCAAAGATATAAAGGTTTGGGTGAAATGAATGCGGTTCAACTTTGGGACACAACAATGAATCCAGAATTCAGAACCATGCGTCAAGTTGGAATAGATAACGGAACAGAAGCTGATAGGGTGTTTTCAATGTTAATGGGTGATGATGTACCGCCTCGAAGAGAATTTATCGAGAAAAATGCGGCCTATGCAAATATTGATGTTTAAAAAATAAATTCGTTTAAGAACAATCTGTTTTATAACAATTTCTTGTAGCTAGAGTTACTTAAATTGTCATTATTTTAAAATAACTTTGATCATTAATTAATAACTTTAAATATAATAAAAATCATGAAAGTAACCGTTGTAGGAGCAGGTGCTGTTGGCGCAAGTTGTGCTGAATATATAGCAATTAAAAATTTCGCTTCAGAAGTAGTTATTATTGACATAAAAGAAAACTATGCTGAAGGTAAAGCAATGGATTTGATGCAAACTGCATCTTTAATGGGTTTTGATACCAAAATTTCTGGTAGCACAAACGATTATTCAAAAACTTCAGGTAGCGATATCGCAGTTATAACAAGTGGAATTCCTCGTAAACCAGGAATGACCCGTGAAGAGTTAATAGGTATAAATGCCGGTATTGTAAAATCTGTTACTCAAAGTGTTCTTGAACATTCACCAAATGTAATTTTTATTGTGGTAAGTAACCCAATGGATACTATGGCTTATTTAACGCATAAGGCCTTGGGAATTGCAAAAAATAGAATTATTGGTATGGGAGGAGCATTGGATAGCGCACGTTTCAAATATCGTTTAGCGGAAGCTTTAGGCTGCCCATCTTCTGATGTCAACGGAATTGTAATTGGTGGACATAGTGATACCGGAATGATACCTTTGACAAGATTAGCCGTTAGAAACAGTATTCCCGTTACTAAATTTTTAAGCGAAGACCGATTAAATGAGGTTATGGAAGCCACCAAAGTTGGTGGAGCTACTTTGACAAAAATGCTAGGCACAAGTGCTTGGTACGCTCCTGGAGCTGCAGTATCTTCTATGGTTCAAGCTATTGCTTGCGATCAGAAAAAAATGTTTCCTTGTTCAGCTTTGTTAGAAGGAGAATATGGTCTAGATGATATTTCAATTGGTGTGCCATGTATTATTGGTAAAAACGGAATTGAAAAAATAGTAGAACTAGAACTTAATGACGCCGAAAAAACTAAAATTAAAGAAAGTGCTGCCGCAGTTAAAAAAACTAATGGTTTATTAGAAGTATAGATCATTAATATTAAAATCAAATTTTAAAGACTGCTTTGTTATAGTTAATAAAGCAGTCTATTTTTTTATAATTTAAATTCTCAAAACCAAATCAAATGAAACGAATAAAAATTATCACATTATTATTTCTTGTAAATAGCATGGCTATTATTGCTCAAAAAGAAATAAAAGAAGGAGCTATTACCATGAAAATAAC
>JGI24024J18818_10000948_pt1 | contig 11574 bp, 8 predicted proteins | sample Cruoilmetagenom2_FD_18818 | JGI IMG/M metagenome (IMG submission 18818) | reverse complement strand
ACCTGGATTTAGATGAAGACGATTAATTTTGAATTTAAAATGATTGCGACCTTGTTTCAATTCAACTGAATTTCCCAAAGATACTGAATCAGCATTGACCAATTTGGTACCATATTGATCGAATATCGTGACGGCAACACTGCTAACCGAGCGGGGAGCGTCCGATTCGATGAATATAGAGAAATCTACCGGACCATTTGAATATGGTTTATATCCGATTTCCGCGCTGGGGCTTTCATAGGAAATTGCGTCAAAATATGCTTCTCCGGTTCCTACCCGGTCGGCATCTTGGAGGCTGATCCACTCTTTTGGTGCAGTCGAATAAAAATTTGAAGAGATATAGCGGGATACAACATCGCGAGTGGGTCCTTTTTCAGCCAGCTGCCCATTATCGATAAAGATTGTTTGCGAACACAAACGTTGGATAGCGTTCATATTATGACTTACAAACAATACCGTCCGTCCCAGCTTGGCGACATCATCCATCTTCCCTAAGCATTTCTTTTGAAACTCGACATCACCAACTGCCAGTACTTCATCCACCAGCAAAATTTCCGGTTCCAGGTGGGCAGCAACTGCAAATGCCAGCCTGACGTACATTCCGCTGGAATATCGTTTTACAGGCGTATCTAAAAATTTGTCGATCTCTGCAAATGCAACGATTTCGTCAAATTTCCTGTTGATTTCCGAACGATGCATTCCTAGAATGGCACCATTAAGAAAAACATTTTCCCTGCCGGTGAGTTCAGGATGAAAGCCAGTCCCAACTTCAAGCAATGAACCCACTCTGCCATTGATGACTGCGCGTCCGCTGGTTGGCTCCGTGATGCGGGATAACAACTTCAACAGAGTGCTCTTTCCTGCGCCATTGCGACCAATAATTCCCAGCACCTCCCCTTGCATCACCTCGAAGGAAACATCCCGCAGCGCCCAAAATGTCCCGTCTGCACCTTCCTTGCTGCTCCGGCGAAATGGGGCAGATATTATATCCACTAGCTGGTCGCGCANGGTGTCGTGGCGCTGCTGTGCCAGCCCAATGTTGTACATTTTTGAGAGATTTTCAACTTGAATTGAAATACCTGCCATTGGTCAATGTTTTCCTTAAAACGCAGTTATGCGGTAATGATTAAATCACGTCTGCGAATGTTCGCTCAGTTCGGCGAAAGAATACCGCTCCGCTGATTAGAACCAATATTGAGATCAGAAATGAGAATAACAGGATACCACCCGGTGCTTGGGCATCGGATAAATATGGACCCAACAATGCCCAACGAAAGCCTCCTACAACTGCAGTCATGGGATTCAATGCCAGCAGGAAACGATACTGTTCAGGTATTAAGGTGACACTATAGATCACCGGTGTGATGTACATCCAGATCTGGATTATGTAAGGCACCAGGTAATTTATATCCCGGTAGCGGACATTTAATGCAGATAACCAGAACCCGAAACCCAGCGCAGTCAGCATCGCCAGGAATAAAAAAGCGGGTAAAAAAATGGTAGTCCATGAAGGTGTAATCCGGAAATAGATCATCAATCCAATCAATACCAGGAATCCAAATCCGAAATCGATCAATCCCGATAATACGCTGGAAATGGGGATCACCATACGTGGGAAATACACTTTTGTCACCAGGTTGGTATTCATTACCAGGCTGGTGGATGATTTATTGAGCGATGAGGCAAAATAGTTCCACGGCAATAGTGCGGCGAAAGAGAAGATCGGATAGGGCACATCACCTGAAGGTACACCCAGGAGGTTTCCAAACAGGAATGTGAAGACCACCATACTGACAATTGGTTGGAGAATCACCCAGGTTACACCCAGGGCGGTTTGTTTATAGCGAACCTTGATATCTCTCCAAACCAAAAAATACAACAATTCCCTGTACTGCCACAATGCACCAAGTTGGAGTGAAAACCAACCTTTTGAAGGCTGAATAATCGTTTGGTGTTTAATTGTTGGAAAGTTTTCTGCCATAGAGTTCAATTATCCTCTGAAAGGGAATTACTTGTAAAGAAATCTGACTTGTAAAAATGAAAGGAAGGTCTGAGCATCTCTCTAGGGATTAACTCCGGATCCACCTGACGATAAAGACAATCACGATCAACACGATTAATCCAATGGCAATGGGTGCGAGGATGGTGATCCATGTTGATGTACCCGAGTTCTCCGGTTCTTCTGCAAATTGAACAGGTGTTTCATTACCTGTTTCACTCGTCGGAGCTGGTTCAGTTTTCACAATCGTAGCTGCTGGGGTGAGAGTTGATAATGGGGTTGGCGTTATTTGCACCACTGTCGTTGGCTCAATTTCAGGCACCTCGATGGCGTATTTGGTGAAAATCATTTGGTAGATTTGGCCACCATCCAGTGAAAAGTCGGAATCTAAAAGCACAACACCCAAATTTCCATTTTCGGAAAAATCACTCCCAATTGAACGAATTTCCGTCACTGGTGAAAATTGGAGGTCATATCTGGGTTCCGCACTCCAACTGAGACCATCGTAAACCCAATGCTGTAAACCGTAAGTGTCTATACCCGATCGCACGACCAATAACAAGTGCAGCTGTCCTGCCTGGTCAGATGAAAGACTGGGATTTCCAACGATCTCCCCAAATACAGAAACAGGCGCGATGCGCTCCCAGGTTTCGCCGCCATCGATAGATTGTTCATGCCACAGTGTTGACCCGCTGCTTCCCTTCTGCTGCCAAACTCGCTGGACAGTGTTGGCTCCGGTTCCAACAATATCACTCCAAACGACCGGACCATCAACGACAAGCTCAGGATCCGACCAGGAGGTACCTGCATCTCTTGACCGGGCATAATACAACTCCATGGGACCTTCCCCCGATGGCAGTGAATAGCGAGTCCATACAATATGTAGATCCCCATTCTTTGTGATCGCTAAACTTGGATTGTCCACCATTCCCCATCCTGCTTCCTGGGCATTAAACACCAAAGTGGAATCCATCCATGTCACCCCACCGTCTCCAGATTTCGTAAAATAAATCCCGCGCTGCTCATTCAATGGGATTGCATGGGAAATATAAATAACATCATCCCCATCAATCAAGATATCCGGGAAGCTGCCGATCGGAAGCGGGGAGGGTAAAGTCATCGGAGTAGACCAGGATGAGGGGATAAAAGCCTGGCTGTAATCAGCCTGGCTGAAGAAAATCTCACCCCCCTGCCCACCACTCCAAACGATTGAGATCTGGTTTTCGGAGTCAATCCCAGCATCGATTTGGTCAGCTTTCCCAAAAGAAGAAACCAATATCTCTGCTGAAGGAGACCACTGTCCATCGTGCCTCACTGCGTAATAGATACTCTTCCCAAGACTTTCAGGCGCCAGGCTTTCCGATCTGCTCCAGAATAAATGGGTTCGATTTTGATTATCCGTGATGATTATCGGGGAGGATAGTTTCACCTCGTCTGATTCAACATCCTCCAGGGTTCCCCAACCAGATTCAACAGGATACCACTCGTTGACATCCAGTAATTGGCGTCTCATAAACCAGATATCTTGACCCGTACCTTGATCACAACCTACCAGATTCAAGGTCGCTGATTTATTCTGCACCAGCTGCAGGCAGCTCAATTCGACTGGATTCTGTGTATCCGCATCAATAAAAGCAGTCAGGGGCTCTTCCAGCTGCGGATCGCTCCAGCGGCTGCCATCCCAGGCCATAAAATAGGCCTGGTCAGCTTTTCCCATGACAATGGTGTGCTCTTCTCCTGGAACAATTTGGACTTCTTCGAGGCATATCGGCGTGCTGCCATAGATGGGTTGGCGCAGACTCCAGGTTTCTCCTTTATCCTGTGACCACTGATAGTACTGGTTGCAGAAAGAATCCGCTTCGCCCATCCGCCAGAGCAGCATCACCTGGTCTCCATGAGCATCTATCAGGACATTGGATGGACCAGATCCAACAATCCCAGATTGAGGTTGATCGATCTCCACCGGTTCGGTCCAGGTTTTGCCATCATCATCTGATGTAGCCATGTAAATCCGTTCACGCGGTCGGTTGTCCCAGGCAACATAAACCCGCTTATCTTCGCCATCCACGCTGGTGGTCACATCCACATTGGAGTTTGATAAATCGAGCGACCGGAAATATGGTGAGGCATAAAGCAGGGTAGGAGTGAGCCAGGTGCTGGTCCCATTTCTCAAACGCCGGTAATATATCCCAGCTGGTACTGCTTCACTGTCAAGCGGGTTTACATAACTCAGATGCAGATCCCCAAATTCATCCAAAGCAACATCAAAATCTAGCACNGAATTATTTATCAAGGCGCGTGATGACCAGCTGGCTGAATTTGGAAAAGCAGATGCCCTCGCGCGGCTGTAGAAAAGACGGCCATCGATTTCCGTCCAGAAGGCATGGATGTAGCCATTCAAGTCTGCGATCAGGAAAGGAACTGCATCCCTTGATGGAGCGGTCACCGGCGTGGGCAAACTCCATTCGATTCCATCACCGGATGAATGGACCAAGCCTGCAAATTCATCTAACCAGAGTACATGAAACACACCCTCTTGATCTACAACCATGACCGGTTCGCTGGCAGATCCGGATTGAGAAAGGTTGGATGGATCCGACCAGTTCACTTGGGACTGTGCCTTAACTGAAACAGAGATCATTCCACTCGCTGAAAGGAGGGACAAAACTATCCCAAGCAGGATCAAAAATGTCTTCTTATTGTGCATGGTGCCCTGGGTNAAATTCATTGTTTTTATGCTGTCTCCCTGATCAAGGGTTGCTCGTATCCAGTTTCAATATTCGTGCCATTTTACCTGCCTGTTCCGCTAATTCGGGCTGGTCGTGCTCCTGCCACCACCAGGTATAAACTTCCATTTCTTCCTTGGCTTCATCAATCTCTTCCAGCAGGAGAGCCGCCTGATCATATTGACCATTCCAGGCATAAACATATCCTAATGTTTTCTTGATACCGCGATGCTCGGGATCGATTGTGTATGCTTGCTCCAATTCAACCTGTGCTGTATCGAATTCTCTGGCTTGCATGGCGATCAAACCGGATCTGTGCCAGGCTGTGCGTTGGTTTGGATAGAGATTTACCGCCTTATCAAAGAGCTGCTGGGCTGACTGTAATTCCGTAATATCCGGGTTGGCATTCCATTGGTCTTGCGGCCAATTTGCCAAGTCCCATTTCGCCATCCGGACTGCCCCAATATTTGCATACCAGCTGGCGAACAGCGGTTTTCGGAAGATGATTCCAACAAGGAGGAAAACGATGGCTAAGATAACCGGAATGAGAAACTTGGATAAAGCAGCTCTTGAGTTATTACTTTGAGGATCAGCTGCTTCATCTTTTGGTTCATTCCCTGACGGTGAATGGTAATCCATTGTCAGCAGGATTGCAAAACCGGGTATTAAAAGAAGCAGTGGCGATCCCAAGTCCCCGTAAAGCGGATCATCGACCAGACCATGCAGCAGGATAACAAATGTACTGGCGATTATCGCCCCGGAAAGCAGCGCCGTTAATGAAGATTTTTGTGACGATCCCGCTTTTACCATGAGCAGCCATGCTGCTCCTATGATCACCACCAGGATTGCGATACCCCCCATGAGTCCCTGCTCAAAAATAACATCCAGGTAAAAATTATGGCTGTATGCAAACAAGAAAAAGGGTGTTGCCAGCAGGTACTGCGAATATTGACCGGGGAAACTGCGTAAGCCTCCCCCGGTAAATGGATAATCTCCGATCAATTTTCCTGTGTTGACTGCCAGATCGTAGCGACTCCCACCAGTCGGCAGCCCGGGCAATTGGTCTGCCAATTCCACAATCCCACCAGGCATAATATATATCACCCACGTGAGCGGCAGGATAATGATAAGGAGCAGGAGCCCAAACAATAGGATTGGTAATTTCTTTGCTTTGAACGATAAATACAAGCTGAATCGCCAAAGCAGCCACAATCCAATACCACCCAGCAGCGCAAGCCAGGCACCCCTGGAGCTTGACAAAAATAACCCAGCCAAAATAACAAAACCCATGCCAAATGCAATAATCGCATTAATCGGCTTTGCCTCCTGCCAGGCATTGATACCGAGTGCAAAAGGAATGGGAGCCAGTACTGCCAGCAGCCCACCGGCGAAATTTGAGGATAAAACCACCATATGAACCGCAGGTCGGTTTGCCATGATCCAATCTCCAGCTCTTTTAATCAGCTCGAGATCGCTGGATTGTGTATGCCAATCGTTCGTTAAGAGAAAGATGATGGCGATGAATACCCCCATGAGCCCTACTAGGCTTGCAACAACCCCCAAATTCGCCCTTGGTTGGTTAACCAGAGCAACAAAAACTGCAACTGCCCCGATGATCACCCAAAATTTTTCTAGTGCCGTAGGCTGGTCATAAGCCGCCCAAACACCAATTGCAGCAGTGATAATAATTAACGTAATTGGAATTACCAATGCTGTTTTTTCGAATGTTATTCGCCCGGATATCAGGCGGAACAGCCAGGGGAGCAAGACTAAGATCACCAACCAGCCCCCCCATTGAGGCTGAAGTACAATCACTGCCCCAATAACAGCTGCGAAGACAAACTCAGCTAGAGCAAACCAGCGGTTGCTGACCAACTGCCGCATAAAAATCAATCAGCAGACTGCAAATCGCGTTGTGATTGCCAGGCCAGGTGCTGGATGCCGACACTCAAAGCACTCCTGAAGGTCGAGAAATCAGACAAAAGCATCTTGATATAGGTCAGCATGGGACCTGGTCGAAACGCCCATTCCCGCCAGGCTCGCTTCTGCCAGTACAGCAGCCGCTCAGCAGATAATTCAGGATAATCAAGCACAGTTCCTTTATCCATATCAACCTGCTCCCAGCGCGTCCCCGCGCGGAACCAGCCGCTCTCGACGACCTCGAAGAAGAATGGGGTCCCGGGATATGGGGCTGCAACATGAAAAAGGGCTATATCGAGAGGCAGCTTCTTAGAAAATTCTATCGTTTCCTGGATGGATGCCTCGGTTTCCCCTGGCAGGCCGATGATAAAGTAGCCCCAATTCTTTATGCCTGCTTTTTTCGCCCACCTTAAAGCCCTTTCTGCTTTAGCAGGGTCAGCGCCCTTATGAGCATGTTTGAGAATTTGTTCGTTCCCACTTTCAATCCCCCAGGATATCAACCAGCAGCCAGCCTCACCCATCAGCTGCAGCATTTCCTCATCCACAAAATCGACCCGGCTGTTGCACATCCATTTCAAATTGATCTGTTCATCGATCATCCGCTGGCAAAGCTCGACCACCTGTTCCCGGTTGACGGTAAACAAATCTGCGTACATATGAATGGTGTTGATGCCCATTCTTTTCAGCTGCCAGAGCTCTTCCATAATTAACTCAGGGGAACGCAGGCGCGCACTATATTGGTATGATACATGCTTAATACAGTAGGTACATCCAGCTGGACAGCCGCGGCTCGACACGATAAAAGTGAAAGGTCCTTTGATCATCGGCATGCGGTACTTCTGGAGCGGGAGCAGTTCATGCTTTGGGATGGGTAGATCATTCAAATCCTTGATAAAAGGACGCGGAAAATTGATCACGATCTCATCCCCATTCCTCCAGGCCAGTCCCTTGATCTTGTGCAGGTCGACATTCCCATGCTCATCGATGGCAGGTTCGTAGAGCGGATCATGCTCGCTGAATAAATGCTTTATTTGCTCTGAACGTTCTGCGATTTTCCTTCCAGGTTATCCAATAGATCCCGGATAGATAGATCCGGTTCCCCAACCAGCACATAATCCAGATTGGGGTATGGTCGCAGCGATTCACGTGGGATTGGAGTTACATGGGTGCCAAAGGCGATCGTGACTGCACCACGCGATTTCGCCAAAAAACAGCCGTACATATCGTTTTCCAGGGTTGGAGCAGTCACCTGGGTTAGGTAGTACTTGGGTTGGTATTTATCAATCAGGATAGAAAATTCCTCCCAACCCATCCGCTCGGCATTGGCATCGATGATTTTCAATTTGTAAACGGGGTGCAGTAAGGCTGCCATTTGAGCCAGCGAGACCTGCGGCCAGACCATATTTTCCCTGGTCCTGCGCCCGACGCGATGCTGAGTACGGATCCACAAACCCCCGTCGGGCGTCGGTGGATTCACCAGCAGGATATCAATCGCTGCTTCCGATTTTGGCGCACTGAGGGCCACTTCGCGCACTATATCATCTGCACTGGGAAATTTGGCCATGCGCAGTTTTGGAATCCTGCGAGTCCCCAGATTTTCCTTTAGTTCCGCATCATCTTGAACCATTACCTGTACTCCTAATATTTACACCAATTCCCATTTATACCGCTAATATATTATCAATCTCAAGCTGAAAGACCCAAATCCTTACGGGTCAGTTCACCACGCTGGCTTAATTCTTCCAGCACTCTCATTAAGATCCAGTAGATGATCAGCTGTACACCAACCAGGATGAACATGGCACTGCCTAAGAGATATAACCACAACCTGGCGATCTCCCAACCGTTCACACCCAGGATGGTGCTGATGCCGCCCAATAAGAGACCGGCCAGCAGCGCTCCTGAACCGATCCAACCGAAGTAGTGATCGAGAGATGGATTGAAGACTGGTTTTCCAAACAATCCCTGCCGGATGGGTTCCTTGTAAAAAAGTGAGACCAGGTAATTAAAGGTACTCCCCAAGGCAAACACACTGATCCCGGTGATCCCAGCCACCATAGCCGCGTATAGAGCAGATACGCCCCAAGGACCCAAAATTGTTACGCCCTGCAGTCGGGCAACGATCAATGCGATTGCCACTGCCAGGGCAAAGAATATTCCTGCCAGGCCGATAATTCCGAGAATTCTTACCGGGTTGTAGGTCAGCACCGTCCAAACCATGGACTGCAGGAATAGAGAACCATCACGCACCACGCTCAACTTCGAACTTCCCACCCGCTCATCATAAGGGATCGGCACCTCGGCCATTTTGATCCCCTCATGTACTGCTCTGGTGCTCATCACTGGCGTGAGATTCAACCCATCAGGCAGCGGGTAGATGCGCTCCAGGATGCTGCGTTTAAAAACTCGCATTCCGCTGGCAGAATCGGATACTTTCTGACGACCTAATATGGTCAGCAGCGTGGCAAAGAAAAAATTTCCCACCCGGCGCGTCAGAGGCATCTTGCTTTCAGTGCCAGACAAGCGTGTCCCGATCACAAGTTCACTGCCGTTGAGTGCTTTCTGGCAGAGCTGGGGGAAATATTCCGGCGGGTATGTTCCATCCGCGTCGAGAAATCCGATCAGCTCACCATTGGCTTTTGAGAAGCCAGTTTTAAGGGCCGCTCCATAACCTTTGTTATGCTCATGGCGGATCAAACGCACCCCGTCGATCTTCTCAGCAACACCGGCGGTGTTATCTCCTGAGCCATCGTCGACGACCAGCAGCTCCAAATCCTCGACCCCGGATTCCTTTAAATTTTCTTTAACTGCCAGGACTCGCTCAGCGATCTCGGCGATTCCATTTTCTTCATTATATGCAGGTATGACAACTGACAATACAGCCATTAGTTCCTCCCCATCTTAAGATGATAGATTATTCTTTCTTTTTCGATTGCTTTCTGTTTTTCAATATCACGGATCGGTTTTGCAGGCACACCAGCAACCACGGAATGGGCTGGCACATCCTGGGTGACCACAGACCCAGCGGCCACCACAGCACCCTTACCAACCCGCACACCATCCGTGACGATTGCTCCAGAACCAATCCAAACATCGTCCTCGATCCGGATCCCTTCTGCTGTGATACCTTGATCTACAAAGGGTTGGTCCGGATCGTCAAATACGTGGTTCACTGCGATAATTTGGGTGAAGGGTGAAGTGTATACCCGGTCACCGATTTCAACACCTCCTTGACCACGGATCACGGTGTACTCACCTACCAGGCAGTCTTTCCCGATTGTTATCCCTGAATCTGGCAAATCCCGGAAGTTATACACATGCAGGATCGCGCCGTACATAATGATCGTATTCTCGCCGATCTCAATCCCCTGTGGGCAAGCATGCAGGTATGTATTTTGATCGAGATAGACACCATTATGCAGGCGAATGTTGTCCGCCATTCGCAAGCGAACTTTGTTTTCGATGGCTGCCCAGCCATTCATATCGAGGATCAAGCGATAGAATATCCCGCGTAATCCCAAGCCGATCACGGTCGGCACCCAGCTGAAAAATAGGTAAAGGCATTGTTCCCCAAGATATCGCCAGAAGCTCGAAGCCTGGCGGCTTAAGTACAAACGTAAACCGGTCATCCTGTCAGGTGTGTCACCAGCAAATGCAAACCTCTATCTTGATCGGTTTTAGCATTTTGATCTTTTATTGCAGGGAGCCTTTATCGGAAATTCCCATCTCCAAGGCTGCCGTATTGCTCTCTGTTTGAGTATAATAATTGCCATGCAGCCAGCTTTATTCCTGGATCGGGATGGTGTGATCATCGAAAATCGTCAAGATTACGTGCGAACTTGGCCTGATGTGGTTTTCTATCCTCAGGCCCTTAGCGCTCTGGAGAAAATTAAAACGATCCCGCACAAGATCTTCATCATCACGAACCAGTCCGCAGTCGGTAGAGGTTTGATATCTCATGATATTGTTCGAGACATTAACAATCGGTTGGTCAAGGAAATCGAAACCTCCGGTGGCAGAATAGATGATGTCTTCATGTGTCTCCATGCTCCACAGGAAAACTGCACCTGCCGCAAGCCGGAACCCGGACTCATCCTGGAGGCCGCCGCCAAGCACTCAATCGAACTTCTCGAATCGATCATGATTGGAGATGCACTTACCGACATCATAGCGGGACAAAATGCAGGGATTTCTCAAAATGTTCTCGTGCGCACTGGGCGTGGGCTGGTCCAATCTGCTCTCCCCTTAGCCAGCCAAATTCCAGATTTCCTGATTTATGAGACCTTGTTTGATGCCCTTGAGGATATTTTTCCGGATCTTTTCGATATCCCTTGATTCATCCGCATTTCATTTTCCCGCACAAGTATAAACCGGATCCACTTTGAAAGAAATGCGCCAAGCTGCCGACATCCTGACCAATAATTTAGTCCAGTGACGATTTTTCTTTCTCTAAGCTGACCTCAGCCATGACTGCCAGGGTAGACTCTTGCATGGCCATTGCCATGGCTTTCTCACGCAGGGCTTTGGTAATCAAATGCTCCAGCACCAGGTGGATGTCCTCAACATGCTCGATGCTGTGGCTGGGAACATGCAGATCGATATCCACCATGGATCCCAGCATCCCGCTGGTGAAGCCGGTGAAGCCAATCGTTTTTGCCCCGAAAGAATTAGCAAACTGTATGGCATTAACCACATTTGGAGAATTACCACTGGTGGAGATTCCAATCACCACATCGTCCGGCTGAAGATAATTTCCTAACTGCTGGGCAAATACATTCTCATAGCCCTCGTCATTTGCCAGCGCAGAGAATAGGGCCATATTGTCGGTCAAGCCCATCACTCGAAAGTTTGGTGTGCCCTGAACGCGCGTATTCTTTCCCAGGTCGCACACAAAATGAGATGCCGTTGAGGCACTGCCGCCATTTCCCA
>JGI24024J18818_10000947_pt1 | contig 11580 bp, 12 predicted proteins | sample Cruoilmetagenom2_FD_18818 | JGI IMG/M metagenome (IMG submission 18818) | reverse complement strand
ACTCGAGCTCCACCCGTTCAAAGTGCGTCTGCCGCTGTCCGGACGCAAGGCGGTCATTTACTTCTCAGCCGAGAAGAGGGTCGACTACCGGCCGTTGCAACGGGATCTCGGGAAACGCTACCGGCGACGGATCGAGATGCGGTCCCTGGGCGTGCGCGACGGTGCGCGGATGTGCGGCGGTCTCGGCCCGTGCGGGCGATGTCTGTGCTGCACGACCTTTATGGACCGCTTCCACTCGGTGACGGTGCGGATGGCCAAACGTCAGAACCTGAGCCTCAATCCGACCAAGATCTCCGGGCTCTGCGGTCGTCTGATGTGTTGTCTTTCACACGAGGTCAATCAGTATCCCGAACAATCACGGGGCCGTCGCTGACTTCGCCGCCCCTACCACGAATCCCGACATGAGTCTGAGGAGACACGCCGCTCGAAATCTGCTAAATTAGTCTCAGAACCTGCAGACTTCATGCTTCCGGAATCCCTTCGCCGCACAGCATGGGGCGTGAGGAGAGCGTCATGTCCGATCGAAAACTGATCCGGCCGTCGATGAACGAAATGATGGAAAAGTTTCCGACTCGATCCACTGGTCGCCGCAAGCAGGTGCCTGCCGAGCAGACGAATGCCGAGAGTTTTTATTATCTCAAGCAGATGCAGAACCGCACCGCGATGGTGGTGGTTCTCACCGACGGTGCCGAGCTCAAGGGTTGGATCGAGTGGTACGACAAGAACTGTCTCAAGCTCAACCGGGTCGACGCACCAAACCTCCTGCTCTTCAAACACTCCATTAAGTTTATATTCAAGGAAGAGGAGCTCCGCACCCGCCGCCGCCGCCGTCCACCAGCGGCACGGTGAACGATGTCAACGATGAGATCAGCGCGACCCGCGCGATGAGCCGTCTTCAGCCTACAGATTGAAGCATCTGCAGGATCCGACTGATCACCAGGTCGAGGGCGACGGTGTTGAACCCGCCCTCGGGGATGATGACGTCGGCCCAGCGCTTCGACTGCTCCACAAACTCGAGATGCATCGGTCGCACGGTGGCCAGATACTGTTCGACCACGTTCTCCACCGCCCGCCCGCGCTCCGCGATGTCCCGGTTCAGGCGGCGGATAAAGCGCAGATCGGCGTCAGTGTCGACGAAGATCTTGATATCGAGGAGCTCGCGGATATCCGGAATCGCGAGGATCAGGATGCCTTCGAGCAAAATGACGGGCCTCGGCTCTACCCGTTCGATCTGCGCGCTGCGCACGTGGCTCGAAAAATCGTAAACGGGGAGCTCGGCCGATTTGCCGGCCTTGAGAATCTCGAGGGTCTCGACCAGGAGTGATTCTTCGATGGCATCCGGGTGATCGAAGTTGTGGTGGATGCGCTGCGCCTCGTCGAGATGAGCGAGGTCGTGGTAATACCGATCCTGGTTGATCGTGACGATTCGCCCGCGTCCGACTCTCCGAACAATTTCGTTCGCCACCGTCGTCTTGCCCGAGCCCGTCCCGCCGGCAACGCCGATGCACAGCGTATTCACGATGGAGCGGGCATGGTCATCGACAGGTCGGTCACAGATACTTGATGGTTTCCTGCGCAGTCGCGACATCGGGTCCATCCGGAGCGACCTCGATGTATTTTTCGAGGTGGGCCTTGGCCCCCTCCATATCACCCGCGCGAAGGAGCAGCATCCCGTACTCGAAGTTGCACTGGGGAAAGTCCGGATCCGCTTCGAGACATTTCTCGAGCAGAGGGCGAGCGCCGTCATCATCCATTTTGTTGAGGAAGACGGCCGCCTGGTTGAAGAGGATTGTCGGATCCTCGGGGTTGAGATCCTCATATTGAGCCATGTACGCCGCGTGTGCCTCTTCGTCGCCGAGGGCCTGGCTCGCGTTGGCCGCAATGGCAAGGCATTGAACCGACTCGCTATCCTGCTCGAGACACATCCGCGCCGTCTCCAGAGCCCCGTCCATGTCTCCCGCGTCATAGTTGAGCTCGGCAAGACCCGAGAGCGCCGGCAACAAATCGGGTTTCGCCGCAACCGCCTCCTTGAACTTCGCCCGTGCGCCCTCCATGTCTCCGGTCTTATAGAGCTCCTTGGCCTCCTCGAACTCCTTGTAGCCGGGTTGTTTAGCAAGCTCGATCTGGCCTGCGGCCGACGCCTCGGAGATGCTCAAGAGTTGGAATTCGAAATCATTATCCATGCTGCCCGCGGCGACCTTGAAGGGCCGTTCCTGGGGCTGATAACCCTTCGCTTCGACGTGAAAGACGTAGTATTGGGTCGCATCCAGGATGAGAACCCTGAACGTCCCCTTCTTGTCGACCGTGACGACCTTGTTGAAGTCGATCAGGTCGTGAGCGGGGTCGCCGGTGATGGTGATCACCGCATCTGGAATGGGGTTGCCCTGGCTGTCGGTCACCGTTCCCTGGATCCGCGCCTGGGCGCCGGCGTACACCAAACTGGCCGCCGCCAGCATGGTGATCATGAACACCACGTGGTTCTTCTCGAATGAACGCATTTCCCGCCTCCAGTGCGCAGCAGCGCGCAGCCGCAATATACTCTCTTTCGCAACCCGTCTCAATGGACGCTTATCAGCGCGCCACCATCGCTCGCACCACATGGTGGGCGATCGTCGGGTTTTCACGCAACCGGCGCATCGAGTACGGGTACCAATCGCGCCCGTACGGCACGTACACCCGCAGCCGATGCCCGGCCGAGAGAATGATGCTGCGGAGCTCCGGATCGACCCCGAGCAACATCTGAAACTCATAACGATCACGATCGATCTGCAATCGGTCGACCGCTGCCATACCGGCCCACACCAGGTGCGGGTCATGGGTCGCGATTCCGACGTATGCGCCTTCACCAAGGAGCCTCTCCATGTTGTATATGAAATTGGCGCGGATGGTCTCGAACTCCTGCCACGCGATGGCCCGCGGTTCGCGGTAGATCCCCTTGCAGATTCTGATGTTCGGACGCAGAGGAAGGAGATCATTGACATCGGCCGTGGTGCGGCGGAGATACGATTGCAAAACAACGCCCACTGCCGTCGGGTGGGCATCGTGGATCCGCCGGTACAGACGCAGGGTGGCGTCGGCACAGGTGTGATCCTCCATGTCGATGCGGACGAAGTTCCCGAGCTCGGCGGCGCGGCCGACGACGGTGTTCACATTGTCGGCGCACAGGGTGTCGTCGATCTTGAGCCCGAGCATGGTTGGTTTAATCGAAATGTTGGCATCCAAACCCTCGGCTTCAATTCGGTCGAGAAGATCCAGGTATTGGGACACCGCCTGCTCGGTCTTCGATCGGTCCTGAACCTCCTCGCCGAGGACGTCGGCCGTGCCCATTGCACCCTCCGCGTTCATTTCGCCAAGGGTGCGAACCGCATCGTTGATGCTCTCACCGGCGACATAGCGGCGCGCGACGCGGCTCACGATCGGTTTTGGAACCCACGGCATTCCATGTTTGACGAGGGCGTCGAAAAAGCTCATGAGATTCTCCTCGAATCGGGGGCGTGTGCGAGGACGGCGCAGTAAACGGCCTCGGCGCCGGCGCGCACGAGTGCCTCGGTGGCCCGAATGATGGTCGACCCCGTGGTGGTGACGTCGTCCACCAGGAGGATCGTGAGGCCGCATGCGCGGCGAGAAGCAGAGAAGCTCCGACGTGGAAGCTCGAGGCGGCGGGCCCGCGAATTCCCCGCCTGGCGGTAAAGTCCATGACGGTGCAAGAGCGTCACCACCGGCTTGTCGAGACGGCGGCCCACCGCCCGAGCCAACAGTTCCGCCGCCGCCCAGGGGCGACGAAAACGGCGGAGAGGATGGGACGGGACGCTGCAGACGACATCGATCGACGGCGCCCAACTCGTCGATGCGACCGCCGCCGCGAGACGAAATCCCAGTGGTTCGGCGAGATCATCGCGCCGATGGTGCTTCAGCGCCAGGATCGCGGTGCGGAGCACGCCATCGTGCTCACCCCAGATCACCGTCGCTCGTTGCGGCGGGGATGACCGGATACAGCTCAAACAGGCGTCGGCAGGATCCTGAAGAGGAGTTCCGCACCGAGGACAGGCGTTGCCGACGCAAGGCACCAATGATGCCCAACACATGTCGCACAGTCCCCGACTTCCTCCAGGCAGTAGTTGCTCGCAATGTGGACAGAGACCCGGAAGCAGCGCTTCGACAGCGGCGGTCAACACGCCCCCCATATGCACGGCACGTATGGTAACAGAGGCAGAGGAGGAAGGGGAAAGCCGGTTTGAACCCTGAACCCTGAACCCTGAATTCGGGTGGTTGCGGGGGGCTGGGTCTGATGCGAGTTATACTGCCGTCATGCAGGCGGCACACCATGAGATGGAGCTCGAGAGTGAGGGCCATGGGCATGTGTACGACGTCACAGAGCCTCTGATTTCTTGGCTGCGTTCGATTGCAGCCGCCGAGGGTCAGGTGACGGTCTTTGTGCCCGGATCAACCGCCGCCGTCACAACGATCGAGTTCGAGCCCGGCGCTGTTCGCGATCTCGGCTCGGCGCTCGAGGGCATTGCCCCATCCGACGGTTCCTATCACCACGATCTGCGGTGGGCGGACGGCAATGGATTTTCTCACCTGAGAGCAGCGCTGCTCGGACCGTCGTTGACGGCGCCGGTGGCGGCGGGGCAGATCATCCTCGGCACGTGGCAGCAGATCGTTGTCGTGGAGTGCGATCTGCGACCACGGCGGCGGCGGGTGGTCTTCTCCTATGTCGGCGCCGTGGCAGGGGCCGACTGATGCCGCACCTCGTGCTTCGAGATGAATTGGATTTCGATCTCGTGCTCGAGCGTATGCCGAGGGATGCCGTGAAATGGGGAGCGGCAGTGCTCAAGACCCAGGATCTGTGGCGGCGGGCCGACGGCAGGGCGATCCTCATCGAGGGTGTCGTCGTCGAGCATTCCCGGCCCCTTCATCCCATAGCTGTTGTGTCCCTGAGCCACGGCGACACTTCGGTGCGCCTCTGGTCTTTGGCGGCGGTGGAACGCACGCCGGCGGTCCAACGATGGCTGGCGGTGGTGGCCGGGAATTTGCAGCGCCTCGGCGCGGGGGCAGTTCGAACCACCAACATCGCTCCCGCGCTCGTGGAGGATCTGGCCATCAGTTCCTGAGTTCCTCGTCGACCTCCTGGAGACGCTCGCGCTCGGATTGTTGGAGGTTTTCGATCCGGTCTCGCACTGCACCGACAGTGAGCCCCGGGCCATCCCCCGGCCCGCCGCCGCCACCCTCGAGAGTCGAGCGCGCCGCCGCCAGCAGACGGCGAGCCCTTAAGAGGTAGACATCCGACGGGGTCACGGCGTACGCGCGGAGCTCGCCGGCGGCGCGGCGAATGGCCACTGCCACGTGGAGCTCGGCGCTCGGTGTGGCCGCAGCCTCCGCCCATGACGCTGCGGTCGCGGCAAAAACCTTGAGCTCGGGGAGGTGATCGGAAATCGTCTCCGGTTCGGCCTGGAGAACCCCCATGGCGGAGATGATCTCGGCCGCGGTTCGACGATCGAGGGTGCTCGCGTCAACGTCACTCTCGCGTAGGGTCGAGGCGACCGCGATCACGGCGTCGCTGCTGGAGGTCGCGTCGCGGCCGCCGAGATAGAGGTAGAACCCAACCGCGATCAGAATGCCGACAAAAAAGACTCCGGAGATTTTCAGAATCTATCCCTCAACGTTCAGTATAGTCCCCCGCACGTCACCTCGAGTCGGGTCCGGCTGATTCCCTCATTTTTCCCTACGCAACCGTCATCAATCAGAAAACGGGTGACGCCAGCTTCTTTTTTGCCGAGGCCTCGACCGTCGGCGCCGCGGTAGCGAAAAAGTTGCGATGGACGACCGGCAGGCCCTCTCCACCCGAGGTCGGCGCTCACATTATGGTGGAGGCCCGCACGAGCCGATAACCACTGGATTCGCAGACCAGTACGATTCATAATGGGTTTTCAGGCGCCCGTGGCGTCGGTCGNGTAACGGCTGATGCGGGCTTCGTGGGAGGCTCATGGTTCAGTTCGACAACCAATACCGTCAAATCAAGATCAAGATCGTGTACTACGGACCCGCAGTCGGAGGAAAGACCACCTGCCTCCAACATATTCACCGGGTCACCGATCCTGAGCGGCGAAGCAAGCTGTACTCTCTCAACACGCCCGCGGATCGAACTCTTTTCTTTGATCTTCTGTCGTTGAATCTAGGCCGAATTCGCGGCTTCCGGCTCACTCTGCAGCTCTTCACGGTTCCCGGGCAGGTGCAGTACGACGCCACCAGACGTGCGGTTCTTGCGGGTGCGGACGGTGTGATGTTCGTGGCCGATTCACAACTTTATCAGCGAGAGGCAAACGTCGAGTCGCTCGAAAATCTATGGCAGAACATGGCTGCCAATGGTCTCGACCAGCAGAACGTGCCGGTCGTCTTGCTGTACAACAAGAGGGATCTCGAAGACATCCAGACGGCGGAAGAAATGGACGCCGCCCTCAACACAGAACAGCGTCCCGCCTTTGAAACGGTGGCGATTACCGGTGACGGGGTGCTCGAAGCCTTCGCCGCGACTGCGGAGCGGACGTTGGCGGCGGTGGCCGACAAGCTCGGAGTTGGCACCAACTCTCAGGCTGTGGCGCGTCTCCAGCAGCAGATGCGGACCGCGATCCAGCCATTCATGAAGGAGGGGAAAGAACCGCCGCCTGCGGATGATATTGAGGTCGTCTCACCCGCACAAGGTATCGATGCGGGCGAAGTGATGAACGAGGAAATGCTGGTCGCGGAGGCCGTTCGGGCCAATGTCACGATGACCAACCTCAATACCCGCCTCGAAGATCTCAGCCATCAGCTGCAACGCAAAGTGCGAATGATGGGCCAAATCTCGGACTTTGGTGGGGCAGTGAGCAATGCGCGCGATCCCGCGAAGGTCCTGCGCCTCCTCATCACCCACGCCATCCGTTTGCTTCAGGTGCAAGGGGCGGCGGTACTGATCGTTCCCGGTTCGGGTTTGTTGCGTGAGGCGGTGGTCCACGGATTCAAGAAAGACCCCCTTCTGAACACGGCCGACGAAACGGCGCGTTCCGCCGCCGCCGCCCTTCTCGAGGCGAAGAAACCGGAGCTCGTGGCTCCGGGGGATGACGGCGACGAGGAGAACCTATTGTTGTCGGTGGTGGGAAAATCGGACTTCGCATCGGCGGTAGTGATTCCACTGGTGACTCAGGACAAGGTCGTCGGCTGGCTCACTGCATATGGGGACAACGAACGCGCCATCCTCGACGAGGATGATTTGCAGATTGCGACGGTGCTCGCGTCCACTGCTGCCATGGGCTACGCCAACGCGATTGCTTGGAAGCAAACGCAAGAGTTCAGCAAGGGTCTTGAAACACAGGTCGAAGAACGCACGGCCGAACTGCGCAGGACGCTTGCCGAGTCACGCCGGCTGACCGCCGATCTGGCCGAAAAGAACTCCCTCCTCGACAACGCCTATCGCGAGCTCGAGGCCCTCGACGGGGTCAAGAACGAGCTCATCAACCGCCTCTCTCTGGATCTTCGCACCCCCGTCACATCGCTGTTCACAGCGGCGAAGATCCTGAAACGGGAGAAGGATGCGCCGGGCGGGAAAACGAAACTCCTGGTGACTGTCGTTCACGATGAAGCGGAAAAGCTCCTCGAGATGATTCAGAGCATCTTCCAGGCATCGGTTCTCAGCAGCTCCGTGCGCGACCTGAACCCGCGACCCGTACCCGCTCAGGATCTCTTTCGCAAGGCCATCGCACCGCTGCGAGACCTTGCCAAGGAACGGCAGGTTGCGGTTCACGTCCTCATCCCCAGTGGGTTCGAATCTATCCGCTGCGAGCCGGAAAGCTCTGAGGCCGCGCTGCGCGCGGTCATCAAGAACGGCATTGAGTTCAATCAGCCGGGAGGAGACGTCAAGCTCGAGGTTCATCGGGTCATGCGAGGCGAGGAGCCATGGCTTCATCTGCGTATAGTGGACACCGGTACCGGGATCTCCGAGGAAGATCTTCCCCAGGTGTGTGAAGCCTTTTTCCAAGGTGATGACTCGGGCGCAGGCAAACGGCACGGTATCGGTCTCGGGCTCGCAATTGCCAAAAGAGTGGTCGAAAACCATGGCGGATCGATCACCATCACCAGCAACCCGACCGATGGCACTGAAGTCATCATGGCGATCCCGCAAGCCGAGGAATGAGGTCAGCCTGCGGCTACGACCTCGCCGTCATCCGCCGTCTCTGCGACCTCGCGGGCAGCGTCGGCGGCCAGGGCAAGGGCCGATGCCGGGGCGATCTCGAGCATGCGTTCGCCGTCGCCGGGGATCGTTGCGGGCCAGGTCGAGATGGACGGGAGACATTCGCGTCCGAGGTGGAGACATGCGCCGATCGGCGTGGGTTTTTGCGGATTCAAGATCTCACGAAACACAACCGGGAAATCAGCCAGATGGGCCAACCGCGATCCGACACGACGTGAAAGCTCAACCAGCAGAGATTTTCGCAGACCATGATGTGGTACCGGCAGAGTTGTCAACACCCACAGAACCAGGTCGGTCGGCACCGTTGCGAGGTGGGCGGCAAGCGTGGCAGTCGCCGGATCGACTCCCAGGTGCGGAGCGGCCGCCGCAGCCGTTCGCGACCATACGGCGACCCCGCGGCCGATGAAGTCGTCCAGCCGGTCGGCGTCCGGTCTGCGGAGAAACTCATTGCCTATCATCTCTTCCCACAGGTTGAGTGCCCCGGCGATCTCCTCAAGGGCGCCCAAAGTCAGCGGTCCCCCATCGTCGCCGCTGTGGACAGTGCAGGCAAGGACCATGTGGTTCCACACGGCATGTGGAAGACCGAAAAGGGAAACGGGTTTTCCACCGGCTGCGTTTCCGAACAAGCACTCGATCTGCCCGGATGGCGAGGGGATCAAACCTGGACTTGAAGCCAACCACTGTGCCAGGGTGCCGACGATGTCCCTGACCAGGTCGTGCAGCTCGCTCATTCGTTCACCGTCCGCCGGGTCATCTCCGCTGATCCCGTTACGAGCCATCTTCCAAAACAGGCTTTCAAAGGCCTCTCCGGAGATCGTCAGGTCAAGGAACCCCTCATCGTCCGCAACGCCCCTCTTCTCGTCAGTGCGACGGGCAGCCGCCAGCAATAGATGCCTTGGCTCGACGTCGAGACTGAGGCCGAGAATATCGAGCACCGGGTGATCGGGCTCGAACGTGAATTCCATCTGCTGGGAGGCCAGGATGCGACTGGTGATGGTCTCGGCCAGCTCGGTGAGACTGGCCCTGAAATCGTCCGTGGTGACGCCGCCTTCGGCGATCAGGAGATCGGTAAAGTAGGCACGTCGGAGCATGGATGTCGCGAGGATTCTGCGGAGCGTGTCGGCCGGGATGAGGTTGCGTGTCGCGAGCCAGGTGGCGAGGCGCTCCTCCGGCAATGTGGAGGAGACATAGCAGATCCGGCCCTTAGCGAAATCCAGGCGCCGTTCACCACGAACGTCCCGGAGCGTCAGCCGGCCACTGACCTCACCCATCTGAAGCCATTGGAGAAGATCTCCAAGATGGAGACGGTCGAGCGTTCCCTGAATCACGCCCCAGTATACCGAGGTACCATATCTCAATGCGACTGGTCGTTCTTTCCGCCCGCCCCGGGCTGCGCACGAATCTTCGTTTGTCCGAGGCCGGGTCCGAGCTCGGGGTGGAGGTTTCGGTGGTCGATGCCACGGCTCTTTCCGCTCTCCTGGAGAACACTCGCCTGAGTCCGGTGGGCGACGGTGTGCTCGAACCGGCGCCGGAAGCTGTTTTGGCGCGAGTGGGAAACTGGCGCCCCGAAAGTCTGTTGGCGGTTCTCGAGGCCATTCTCGATCATGGCGCCACCACGCCCAACCCGCCGGCCGCTATTCGGATCGGGCGCGACCACTGGGCGACAGCGCGGTGTCTCGGAGCAGCCGGGCTGCCGATTCCGCCGATGGTTGCCGGCGCGGACCCCGAAGCATTGTCGGAGGCGGCGATCAACCACCTCGGTTTGCCGGTCGTCGTCAAACAGCGGCGATCGCGGATGGGCGTCGGGGTCATCCGTTGCATGACCCGTGACCACCTCGAAGCGGTGCTCGACTCATTGTGGAGGGTTGGAGACGAGGTCGTGGTCCAGCGCTATCTCGGCGGAGGCGAGACGAGCTTTCGCCTGATGGTGGTGGGGACAGAGGTGGTGGCTGCGGCGCGCCTCGAGGCCGCAGATGGCGACTGGCGGTCCAACGCCGCACGGGGAGGATCGCCTCGGGCCTACACGCCACGATCAGAAGAGGTCCGTCTCGCGGTGGCGGCGGCCGGGGCTGTCGGTCTCGGCCAATGCGGCGTGGATCTCGTCCTGGGCACGGCCGGACCGATCGTTCTCGAGGTCAATCCGACGCCGGGCTTCCTGCGTCTCGAGGAAGCCACCGGCATCGACGTCGCGCGCGCGATGGTCGCGCACGCGGTCGAAGGTATTAGGTATTAGCTCGGACCGTCGCAGCCACATCGCGTCGCACATCTGAATGTCGGGCAAACAGGATGCACCGAGGCGTCAATTCCGGAACCTGGATAGAAGACCAGCAAAGAGCTGCGATGAGCTAATACTTAATAGCTAATACCTAATACCCAGCTTGACTCGGACCTGCCCGAATCAAGCTTCCGCGCTCGCGTCCGCAGCCGCCGGGCGGCCGGCTAGCTCACGGTCGATCATCAGCAGGCCGTGGGGGTTTTCCTCCACCATCTTGACCTGATGGTAGAGGGTGTCCGCCGTCGCCTCTTCTTCGACCTGCTCATTCACATACCAATGCATCATGACCGTCGTCGCGTGATCGTTCTCGGAATTGGCCAGATCGACGATGTCGTTGATGCGCCGGCTGATGAACTGCTCGTGTTTGAGGACCGCCTCGACCGCCATCGACGGAGAGTCCCACTCTTTCTGTGGCGCGTCGAGCGCCATCAGCTGCACGGTACCCCCGCGCTCGTTGAGGTAGTCAAAAAGCTTCATCGCGTGTCCAAGCTCCTCCTGAGCCTGGATCTGCATCCAGTGAGAAAAACCGTCGAGATGATGTGATGTGAAATACGCCGCCACCGACAGATAGAGATAGAAGGAGAAAAACTCCGCATGGATCTGCTCGTTCAATGCCTGCTCGACCTTTGAGTTCATGATCGTCGCTCCCCTTGAATGATATTCGTCTTCGCCAAGGCTATGCCGCTGCGCCATGGCGCGCAACAGTATAACGTTGCCCGGACCTCGTTCATTTCGGAGCCCTAACCTGCACTTCTCACCAGCTTCCAGCTACGGCCGTCTATGCACCACACCCAGCGGTGTTTTCTCGCTTCGGGGTGCTCGACGTACTGTCAAGTACGATTCCGCGCCCCTCAGGTCGAAAACGCCGCTGGGCGCGGCACCTCGCTGCCCTCGCCATGAAATCCGGAGAGAAATGCAGGCTAGTTCTCGTCCGGAAACGGCGATTTTTTGCAATCTCGGCGTCAGGCGGCGGATTTCCTTGTGCGGCGTACTCGAGTACGCCTCCGCGCAAATCCTTGCCTTCCTTGACCTTGCAGAAAAATCGCTCGTTTCCGCATCGAGAACGGCGCTGTCCCCA
>JGI24024J18818_10000945_pt1 | contig 11590 bp, 11 predicted proteins | sample Cruoilmetagenom2_FD_18818 | JGI IMG/M metagenome (IMG submission 18818) | reverse complement strand
AAGATCATCGTATGTGGTGCTTCTGCGTATGCAAGAGAGATCGACTTTAAGAAATTTAGAGAGATCGCTGATGAAGTAGGTGCTATTTTATTTGCAGATATCGCTCACATTGCTGGACTTGTATGTGCAGGTGAACACCCTAGCCCATTCCCTTACGCTGATGTAGTGACAACAACCACACACAAAACACTTGCAGGACCTCGTGGTGGTATGATCATGACCAATGATGAAGATGTAGCAAAGAAAGTAAACTCTGCTATCTTCCCAGGTCTTCAGGGTGGACCGCTTGTACATGTGATCGCAGCAAAAGCAGTTGGATTTAAACACAACCTTTCAAGTGAATGGAAAGTGCATGCAAAACAAGTCAAAGCCAATGCTTCTAAGCTTGCAGAAGTACTTGTAGCGCGTGGTTACGATGTAGTCTCCGGCGGTACAGATAACCACCTTGTACTTGTTTCATTCCTAGACAAAGACTTCTCAGGTAAAGATGCTGATGCAGCACTGGGTGCGGCAGGTATCACAGTAAACAAAAACACTGTTCCAGGGGAGACAAGATCTCCATTTGTAACTTCTGGTGTACGTATCGGTTCACCTGCACTTACAAGTAGAGGAATGAAAGAAGCAGAATTTGAGATCATTGCAAACAAGATCGCTGATGTTCTTGACAATGTCAATGATGCGGCACTTCATGCCACGATCAAAGAAGAGATGAAAGTATTGGCACAAGATTTTATTATCTATGATAAATCAATCTACTAGGACTTCGAAATAAAAGTATTTGACTTAGACCTTTTAGAGAGTCACTACTACATTAAAAGAAAGACGATCGTTGAACAAATACAGTTTGACAATCGTACTTTCTATGCTAAATTTGAGCGCATCAACGAAGCATTCACTCCCCTACTCTTGCAACAGCATTTAGATAGACAATACAGCATTGCAGTCCCCTTATTGAAAGACGATCACACTAACTATCTTGTGATCGAATATAAAGGTGATGAATACCAAAGATTTCAGCATCTTGTAAAACACTTATTTAAAACGATGAAACTCTCTGAGTATTATATTTATCAAGGAAAAGACCCTGAACGATTACAAGTGTTCATTCCCGTAGATAAACTCAGCTTGGGAGAAGCAGATATGCGACTTCGATCCATTTCAGATGCACTCAAAGAAAAAATGACAAAAAAATGGAAATGTTTACCTTCTATTACATTACCTGAAGCGTATAACATCGTTACCTTACCCTATCATACACTTTAATCTTCATATACATATGATATAATCAATTCAAAATTATATCTGGAGATTTTCCCCTTATGCATGATCACAATCTTGATGACTTGATTATCGATAATATCGAACCTAAAAACCGTAAAACCAAAAGTTTTTTAACCATTGTTGCCTTATTGATCGTTGTCTTGATCGTGGCGATCATTCTGACTAAGATCCTACTCAAGACACCAGAGAACCATGGACTTAAAGTTGAAGATGATACCTCAGAGATGATAGCTCCGGAATTAAAACTTCAAGAAACTCCTAAAAAAATAGAAAAACCAAAGGACGAACTCTCACTTTCAAATATCATCGAGCAAGAGATCAAACACCCTGCTGTTGCCCCCAAAAAACCAAAAGTAATTGCAAAACCAAAACCTGTTGCAGTACCGGTTCCCGTTAAAAAAGAAGAGATCAGCGAAGAAGTACTCAAGGAAACCGTGACCATCACCAAAGAGTATACACAAATACCACAGCCCGATAAAAAATCTGTCAAGGTTGTAAAAGCACCAAAACCTGAGACACAAATAGCTCCGGCCACCACAAAAATACCAAAACCGATCGTAGTACCTAAAAAGGTTCCACAGCCGATTACACCTCCCAAAGCTGTATCTAACGTGACATACTATATCCAGGTTGGGTCTTTTACAAAAGATCCAAGTGCACGTTTTTTATCCGTCATCAAAAACAGCGGATTTAACTATAAGATCACAAAGCCTGCCAGCAATGGCGTCAAAAAATTACTCATTGGTCCCTATAAGAATAGAAGATCTGTAGATACAGCACTTGTAAATGTCAGAGACCGTATCAACAAAAGTGCTTTTGTAGTGAAAAAGTAGGAACCTATGCATAAAACCATTCTTTTTGACCAACTCACACCTGTTGCGCTGTATGGAAAAATAAAAGAACTTTTTCCCTCTGAGATCACTATGCTTTTTGAAAGCGTGGTCAATACAAGTGACGGTAACTTCTCTTTCATTACCATCGGTGCACAGGAGCGTCTAAGCTATAAAGATAAGACAACCACCTATACAGATAAGACCGGCACAAAGAGAGTATTGGAAGAAGACCCGTTCAGCTTTTTGAAAACGTATTATAACACCATCGACAAAACGGCTTATAAAGAAAAAGCCGCCCAAGTGGGTTTTTCTTTTGTGGATGGGTTTATAGGCTTCATCGCTTATGATATGGTAAAAGTATTTGAACCTGTACTGGAAGAGAGTATGGATGATCTGCTTGATCCGCTCAATACACCGGATCTTGATCTTGTACGTCCCAAGATCATCATCGCATACTCACACAAAAGTGCCAAACTGACACTTATTTTAAATGATGAGACTATGCAAGGAGGGATTGATTCTATAGAAAACATCTTGCATACTACCTGTACCCCTATGCCGCTAAAAGCAGTAGAACTTGAAGGGGAAGGTAGTTTCAGTATTGATGAAGCACGTTTTAAAGAGCTGGTCGTTGAATCAAAAGAAAATATACGTTCCGGCGATATTTTTCAAATACTCTTAGCTAACAGATACACACAAAAAGGAAAGATCGACCCGCTCTCTTTCTATAGAGTTCTACGTTCAAAGAACCCTTCTCCCTACCTTTTCCTGCTTGACTATGAAGAGTTTTCCATCTGTGGTTCTTCACCTGAAGTCATGGTACGTCTCACAGAGGGTGAAATCCTTCTTCGTCCTATCGCAGGAACACGAAAACGTGGTAAAAATCATCACAGAGACAGAGAGTTGGAACTTGAAATGCTCAATGATCCCAAAGAGTGTGCTGAGCACCTGATGCTCATAGACTTGGGCCGTAATGATGTCGGTCGTGTGGCCAAAACAGGTACTGTGGAAGTCACAGATATGATGCGTGTAGAAAAATACTCTCATGTGATGCATATGGTTTCAGATGTGGAAGCGATCATACAGGAAGACAAAGATATGTTTGACCTCTTTGCCGCTACTTTCACCGCAGGTACTATGACCGGTGCCCCTAAAATAGAAGCGATGAAACTCATCGCACAGTACGAAGGTCTCAAGCGTGGTTTTTACTCAGGATCCGTAGGCTATTTTTCCTTTGACGGGAACATGGACTCTGCCATTACGATCCGTACTTCACTTATCAAATCTGACAGTATTACACTGCAGGCCGGTGCCGGTGTGGTTGCAGATTCACAACCGGAACTTGAGTACCTTGAAGTGAAAAATAAACTTGCTGCGCTGCTCTCTACTCTGAAAGAGATGGAAGACCTTTAGAAATGAGCCCAGTATCCCTATGAAACAGCTCTTTGCCATCTTTGGGAACCCAGTCTCACATTCAAAATCACCCCTGATGCATAACCTCTCCTTTAAAGGATTAGGTTTTGATGGCTGTTACACACGTTACTTACTCAAAGATGGAACTCAACTCAAAGAGACTTTTTTTACTCTTGGTCTCAAAGGTATCAACATTACCGTACCGCACAAAGAACATGCCTACACTGCCTGTGATGTATTGGATCCTTTTGCACAAAAAGTGGGTGCAGTCAATACTATCGTTGAAAAAGAAGGAAAACTCTATGGATACAACACTGATGCCCCCGGTTTTCTCAAAGCCATTTCAGAATTTAAAGAGATCAAGAAAGTACTTTTTTTAGGTGCAGGAGGTACAGCAAAGTCTACCTCAGTCATACTCAAAGAAGCAGGATATGAAGTCACCGTCATTAACCGAAGTGAAGGCAGGTTAGCGTACTTTCAAGACGAAGGGTTTGAAACCTATACTTTTGAAGAGTTTGTATCTGATACCTCTTCTTATGACTTGATCATTAACATGACTTCAGCAGGTCTTGAAGATAATTCACTCCCCGCTCCAAAAGAGATACTTGATAAGGTGATACCCCAAGCAAAGGCCTGTGTAGATGTGATCTACGGAAAAGAAACACCTTTCCTCAAACTTTCAAAGAGCTATGACAAAGCAACAAAAGATGGCTCTGATATGTTACTCTACCAGGGTATCATCGCTTTTGAATACTTTACAGAGCATGCCTACTCCTTTGATAAGATCAAAACACATATGCAAAAGGCATTTATCTTATGAAAAAGATTTTCCTGGGCTTCATCATCTTAGCGCTGATACTCCTGGGAATAATCTGGATGAACCTTCCCAAGATCACACCCTACTACACCCAACTTACCAAAACACGTGTAGGGTTAAATCTAGACCTGCAACCCAGAGAGCAAAAAAATGCCCATTTTGTCGGTTCACAGAAATGTAAAAAGTGTCATGAAGAAGAGTCACTCAACTGGAAATCTTCTTTGCACTCTAAAATGATTCAGGAGATCAAAAAAGATCCATCTGCAGTAATAGCGGACTTTACACAACTCCCTGATGATGCTGACTTTACACTTGCACAAGCTGTCTATACCATCGGGTCTAAATTTAAACAACGTTATATGATACCTGCAACCATTAATGAGAAAGAAGATTTTCGACTCGGAAACTATCAGTGGAATGAAGAGACAAAAAAATGGCAGACATTCAAGCCTTACAAATACTGGTACAAAGAGGCATATCCACATGACAACAAAAAGTTCCCTACCTCCAATACCTGTGACGGTTGTCACTTTACAGGGTTTATGTCAACAGGAGAACGTATAGAGCCTTCCATCTCCTGTGAGAGTTGTCACGGACCTGCCAGTAAGCATGTTGAAGATCCTGAGAGTCAAATCTTTAAAGCCAGTCTTGCTGATCCTATCCGTACCAATGAAGTCTGTTTTCAATGCCATATGAGAAATAGAGATAAACGACTTGAAGCACAAAATCTTAAAAGCAAAGATCTTTGGATGGATGCAAAAGATTATCCTGACGGATATGAGCCTGGCAAACCTCTCATTAGCTATAAACTTCCTGCACCTTTTGCTTTGGGGCAGGAGACAAAAGAGTTCTGGGCAAACGGAGCAGCGAAGAAAAACCGAACCCAGGGAAATGAGTACATCCATGACAGAATGTATCAGCATGGTATTACCTGTATCAACTGTCATGACCCACATAAACTCACCAATACAGCACAAAAAACAGAAGGGAATGATGCCTGCATGAAATGTCATACTTTTGGCTCCATCATAGGCCCACACCAGGATACACTGGAACAGCATACACACCATAAAGAAAAGTCAAAAGGTTCCCTGTGCATAGAGTGTCATATGCCTAAAACAGCAAAACATACAGGGAAGTCACCCTTTACGGTACGTTCACACCTTTTTAGCTTTATATACCCTGCACAAACCAAAGCCTATGGTATGCCTGCCCAGACCAATGCATGTTATGCCTGTCATGAGGACAAGACACTCGACAGCCTGCAAAATGATCTCAAAGAGTGGGGGAAACTTGAATGGGAAAAACTTGAACTTCCCCCAATTGACCCTATTTGACTTCAATTAACCTTTGATGATTAAAATACTATGATACAGGAGTACAAATGATTAATATTCTTATGATCGAAGATGATCCGGAATTTGCAGAACTTTTAAGTGAATACCTTTTACAGTATGATATCAAAGTAACCAATTTTGAAGACCCTTACCTTGGTCTTAGTGCAGGTGTAAAAAAGTATGATCTGCTTATCTTGGACTTGACACTGCCAGGGATGGACGGGTTGGAAGTCTGTGAAGAGATGGTCCAAAAATATGATATTCCTATCATCATCTCTTCTGCAAGATCAGACATTAATGACAAAGTTGAAGCCCTTGCTCTGGGAGCAGATGACTATCTTCCCAAGCCTTATGATCCCAAAGAGATGTATGCACGTATCACTTCTCTACTAAGACGTTATTCCAAATCACACAACAGTGAACTGTCCACACCCAAAAGTGATTTTGAACTCAAAGGAGATACCCTCTATTTTAAAAAAGATGCGCTCGCTTTAACCCCTGCTGAGTTTGAAGTACTCTCTTTGCTGGTTAAACATCAGGGCATCACACAGTCACGTGAACAGATCATCAATACTGCGGGAACCATGAGCATAGATTCACAAGGAAAAAGCCTGGATGTGATCATCTCCAAAATACGCACAAAACTGGGAGAAAAAAATCCTGATGATTCTAAACGCATACAAGCCGTACGTGGTGTAGGATATAAACTCGTATGATTATTACCTCTTTACGTAGTAAAATCAGGGTTGTTTTTTCCATTACACTTCTTTTACTTGGAATCTTATTTGTCTCTTCGATCAAATATGATCATGCCATATATGAAGAGCATACAGAGGAACAAGAAAAAGCCATTACACATTATCTCTATGACTACTATTTAAAGCATGGCAAGATAGATGAAGCCTATTTGGAAGCACAAAATGTCTCTCTCATTACTGATAAGGGCATGGTCGTACAAATAGAACGTTTTTTTAAAGAAAAAGATAAATTCAAACGTTATGCTGTAGATACCTATCATCTCAAACGTATCATCATTATCAATAATGACCGTTTTAAACTCATCCTGGAAAATAAAAATAAAGTAAAGTTCCCTATCAAACGTGCCATTATTTTTTCTATTGTTTTCTTTCTCATTATCCTTCTTTATTTATGGATCATGAAAAGTTTTAAACCACTCTCTGAACTTAAAAGCAAAATTCAAACTTTTTCCAAAGGAAACTTGGACATAGACTGTAAAAGTGACAAAGAAGATGAGATAGCAGAAGTAGCCAATGAATTTGACCATGCTGTGACCATGATACGTGAGCTCCTGCACTCACGCCAACTCTTTTTACGTGCCATCATGCATGAACTCAAAACTCCCATAGGCAAAGGACGTCTTGTAAGTGAAATGTTAGGAGATGAGAAAAACAAAGCACGCATGCACAGTATATTTGAAAGACTCAATCTGCTCATAGATGAATTTGCAAAGATCGAAAAGATCACTTCTAAGAACTTTGATCTGACCATTAAACCTTATAAGATGAGTGATCTTGTGGAAGCAAGTATCGATATCCTGATGATAGAAAACCCAAAACGTCTCATCACGACTAAAATTGAAAAAGATTACAGTGTGGAGGTTGATTTTGAACTTTTCACCCTTGTCATCAAAAATCTGCTTGACAACGGTATAAAATACAGTACAGATAAACATATCGTTGTTGTCATCTCTGAGAATAAGTTAAAGATCATAAACCATGCAGAAGCGCTTAATGAACCATTGGAAAATTATTTTAAACCTTTCCATACCTCTAAAAAAGGTTTAGGTCTGGGGCTATATATTGTAAAAAGTATTTTGGATATTCATCAAATGGAGTTAGACTACCAGCATGAAGAAGGGAAGAACATCTTCACGGTAGTATAGATTATTTAAGATTCTTTATTTGTATCTGAAAGCATAAATGCAAGTTCTAATGCTTGAGAAGCATTAAGTCTTGGATCACATTGAGTATGGTAACGACTTGCCAATCCTTCTGCAGTAATGGCACATGAAGTACTTCCTGTACATTCAGTTACATCGTTTCCTGTCATCTCCAAGTGGATCCCCGCAGCTACGGTTCCCATCTCTTTATGGATCGCAAAGAACTGCTCTACTTCAGAAAGAATATTATCAAAATCTCTGGTTTTGAATCCAGACGAAGACTTCTCTACATTCCCATGCATAGGATCACATGACCAGACAACATTTTTACCTTCATCCCTTACACGCTTAAGCAATTTAGGGAAATACTCTCTTATTTTACCCGCACCCATACGAACAATAAGATTTAATCTTCCTTCTTCATTATTAGGATTCAGTGCACCAATAAGTTCGATAAGTTCATCCTCTTCCATACTTGGCCCCACTTTACAACCAATAGGATTTTGAATCCCTCTAAAGTATTCAATATGTGCCTCAGAAAGATCTCTTGTTCTATCCCCTATCCATAACATATGCGCTGAACAGTCATACCATTCACCTGTTTCAGTGTCTTTTCTTGTCAATGCTTCTTCATAATTTAAAAGCAGTGCTTCATGAGAGGTATAAAGTGTGGTCTGATGAAGTTGCGGCATGGTGTCAGAATTAAGTCCACATGCAGCCATAAACTTCATAGAGTGGTCTATCTTGTTACTTAACTCATCATAACGTTTTCCCAGTGGATTGTCTTTGATAAAATCAAGGTTCCACTGGTGTACTTTGTTAAGGTCTGCTAAACCGCCTCTGGCAAATGCACGTACAAGGTTTAGGGTAGATGCTGACTGGTTGTACGCTTTGAGCATATTGTAAGGATTAGGTACTCTTGCTGCTTCATTAAACTCAATACCATTGATAATATCACCACGGTAAGAAGGTAATTTCACACCATCGATCTCTTCAAAATCAGAAGATCTTGGCTTGGCAAACTGTCCTGCAATACGCCCTACTTTTATCACTGGCTTACCTGTACTGTACATCAGCACCATATTCATTTGAAGCATCAGTTTGAAAAGGTTTTTGATACTCTTCGCATTAAAGTCAGAGAAGCTCTCTGCACAGTCTCCGCCTTGAAGTAAAAATGCTTCCCCTCTTCCTGCAGCAGCGAGCTTCTCTTTCAGTTTTTTGGCCTCACCTGCAAAAATCAGTGGAGGATATGAACTCAAGTCCTCTTCTACTTTTTTAAGAAGTGCTTGGTCTTGATATGTTGGTTGTTGCTTGATAGGAAAATTTCTCCAGCTACTTGGTGTCCAACTCATGGTATGTCCTTAAAAAATAAATTGGATGATTATAGCTAAATAAGATGAAAATGATATGAATAGCGTCTAATACTGAAAATATGTTAAATTTTACTTCTTATTCACAGTTAATTTCAAAAAAAGACGTTTTATCACAGGGTGAATAAGTTGTGAATAACTCATATTAAAAAATGAAACCCGTGTTTTAGGGCAACTCTAAACAGTGTTACTTTTTGGAAACAAAAGTTACGAAATTGGACCACTGAAAAATAGTATCTACAGATCTGAATCCTGCATCTTTACACATCTGTATATTTTCTTCTATTGTAAAAGGAATCAGTACATTTTCCAATGCTTCACGCTTTTGTGCTATTTCATATTCGCTGTAGCCCTGCTCTTTTTTATAATCATAATAGATATCTATCAGCTCTTTGTCAAGCGTTTTATCTTCAAATACCACTTTCTCCGAAAAAATAAAAACACCATCTTCGCTCAAACCATCATAAAGCTTCTTTATCAGTTCTACACGTTGCATAGGCCGTATGAACTGTAGCGTATAGTTTGCCACAATAACATTTTCCTGATCATACTCATACTTCAGCATATCAGCAAATTCAAGTTCAATATTTGCACCAAATGCCTGACACTTCTGCTCTGCCCTGTCCAACATTGCCTGAGAATTATCCAAACCTTTGAGTTGCATGGTCACATCCATTTTACTGTGCAGGTCAAGTAGGAATTTTGCAGTAGAAGAGCCAAGATCAAGTACTTTCAAACCCTCTTTTTGTTCACTGAGTATCAGTGAGATCACCAATTTTCTCACTTCATCATAAAAAGGGACTGAGCGACTTAACATATCATCAAAAACAGAAGCCACCGCTTCATCAAATTCGAACTTTTTTTCTATAGGTTTATTAAAAACTTTATCTTTCATCATATTGTCTTTCCATTTTATTTTCATCATTATATTAAAAGAGTATTTTAATCAGTTTAAGGTCCAATGCATCAACCATTCAGTGATTAACTATGCTATTTAATTTGATATCAAATACCAATAGTCCTTACCCCTCACCTATAAACTCTTGCATGATTTTATAATATTTGGCATCTGAAGAGATATCTATATGTCCTCTATTTTCAATCATCTTCACTGTTAACTGTGCAGGAACAAAAGCATCTATAAGCTGTTGCGTCCGTTCCCTTGTGATGACTTTGTCATTTTGTGCTGTGACGATGAACGTTTTTGCTTTGATGTCTTTTATTCTACTGAGAGAGTCATACTGGTCATCCAGTAAAAATGATACAGGATAAAGAGGATACATCCCCTGAGCCACATTGACAATGCTGTCAAAAGGTGTGATAAGTGCCAGTTTTGACACTTCTCTATTGGCTGCAACATACACAGCGATGCCTGAGCCTAAACTCCGACCGCCTATAGAGATTCGATTATGCTTAGGTTTAATCGTATCATACAACTTTAAAGCATCACTGTAAAGCCCCTTTTCGGAGGAGATACCTGTACTGCCGCCATATCCTCTGTAGTTCATCAGATAGATCGTAAACTGTGGAAATTGCTGTGCGATATAATCAGAGCTTTGTGCCATGGATTCAGCATTGCCTCCAAAATAAAGTATGGCATTCTTATGCCCTTTATTTAAGACAATGATCTTAAGAGACTCTCCTTCGTTTTGAAGTACCATCTCTGTGTATGGCGTGGCGATATCAGGGGTTGGAAAATAAAGAAGATCTCTCTGATAGATATAGAGGAACAGACCCATTGCGATATATCCCAGGAGTAATAGAATACTGATACGCTTCATTATTTTCTTCATGATAAAATCTTTTTTGCACTCCCTATATCATTTTGGATCTGTTTTTTCAAGGTATCCAAGCTGTCAAACTTTTGATTTTCACGTATAAAGTCCACAAACTCCAATGCTATCTCTCCCCGTACTTCACCTATCTCTTTATCTAATATATGCGTCTCTACGGCAAAAGAGTCATCTGTTGTGACACGGTGCCCTAAAAAGCTGACAGAGTTCAGCCATTCACCCTCTATACGTGTACGTGTGGCATACACCCCTTCGAGTGGAAGTTGATATTCATTGACATTCAGGTTGATCGTAGGTACCAACTCTTTTTTACCAAGTCCCTGCCCCTGCACAACTTCACCCTTTATACAGTATATTCTTCCTAAAAGCTTATTAGCCATTGTGATGTTGCCTTCTCGTAAATACGCTTTAATGGTACGAGAATGCACAGGGATACCTTCAAAGCTCACCTCATCTACGATGACTACTTCTCCATCAAATAATGCTTCCAGTCTCTCTGCATTTCCTGCTTTATTTTTACCAAAGTGAAAGTCATAGCCTACAATGATCGTTTCGAGTGAAGGAAAATCCACTTGAAGTTTATGGACAAAATCTTCAGGTGTGAGTGTTTTGATCACATCAAAATGGTAGAAACAACATATTTTAGACGTATACAGTGAACGTTTATACCCCGGTGTCAAATACCCTCCGTTACGTTCTATGATAACCAGGGCATCCACTTTGTCTATGAGCGTTCTATGGGCGATATGTATGCCATCAAATGACCCTATGGCGATGGATCGTAACTCATTTTTTATCTGCAAGGCCTATTTCTCCATCTTCACAAAATGATACAGGTACTCTTGG
>JGI24024J18818_10000944_pt1 | contig 11593 bp, 13 predicted proteins | sample Cruoilmetagenom2_FD_18818 | JGI IMG/M metagenome (IMG submission 18818) | reverse complement strand
TTATGGTGTAAGAGACGAAAAAGGGAATTTTGATGAAGAGCGCTATGCAAAAGTGATGCGTTTTTGTTGTATGACAGAAGTGAAACTTGCACAAGGGGCCAAACAAACAGGAGGTAAGCTTCTTGCAACCAAAGTAAGTGATGACATCGCATACTATAGAGGTATACCTGCACATAGAGACCTTATCAGTCCAAACCGTTTTCCGTATGCTACAGATATGGAGACCTTTTTTAATTTTATAGAACATTTACAAACACTTTCAGATAAACCTGTAGGCTTTAAAATTGTAATTTCCACTAGGGATAGTTTTGAAGAATATGCCAGAGCATTACATCAAAGAGTATTAAATGGGCAAAATATTCCTGATTTTATTACGATAGACGGAGGGGATGGCGGTTCAGCTACAGCCCCGCTGGAGATGATGTCTAAGATAGGAGTACCGATACGTGAAGCACTTCTCATAGCCAATAAAGTATTAAAAGAGTTTGGACTAAAAGAGCACATAAAGGTCATCGCCAGTGAAAAAGTACTCACACCTGATGATGTTGTCGAATTGCTTTGTCACGGGGCTGATTTTATCAATATTGCCAGAGGCTTTATGATCTCTGCAGGGTGTATACGTGCCAGAGAGTGTAGTGGTGCAAATGGCAGAGACTGTCCTGTAGGTCTGGCTACTATGAACGAAGCAAAACGGAGTAAGTACCTTGTGATAGAAAAGTCAAAACATATAGCATACTATCATCATCAGCTTCTTTACGGTGTACGTTCTTTACTTGCTGTGATGGGTAAGAAAGATATAAATGAACTGCGAATGAGTGATCTGATACTTCGTACTAAAAAAGATAGACGAAAATAGAACCATCATTATATTAGTGTGAATCTGACTCTTCACACTCTCTTCATACTCTTATCTTATACTTCGCTTGTAATTAAAAAACATTCATAAAGGATTAACAATGAATAACAAAACAAATAGCCGTAGAAATTTTTTGTCTAAAATGCTAATTACAGGAGCAAGCGGAGTTGCATTATTGTCATCTTCAGCATATGCTAAAGTTCAAACAAGTGTAGTATCAGGGCTTACAGAAGAGCAGAAAGACAGACTTTTCTTTATCTATCAGGAAGAAAAAGTAGCGCGTGATGTATATATTTATTTAGGTGAACTATATCCTGAGGAAAGTACATTTGCAAGTATTCAACTCTCTGAGCAGAGACATATGGATGCAGCACAACAACTATGTATCAATTATGGTATTGATGTTTCTATGATCGATGAAAGTGAAAGTGCATGTGGAGAGTTTTATGTTGATTATCTGCAAGAGCTTTATGAAACGTGTATAAACTTGGGAGAATCTGAGTTAGTAGAGGCACTAAAAGTTGGGAAACTGGTTGAAGAGACGGATATAGGTACTTTAACTGAGTCTATAGAATCTATGGATATGCCTGATGATATTATTAGAACGTATGAGATCCTAAGAGAAGGTTCTTATAACCACCTTGAGTCATATGAAGCTGCAATTGCAAGAGAATTAAGATAAAATAGTACTATGATGATAGATAAAAATACAAAAGATAATGAATTCTTACAGACTGAAGAGATGGTAGGAAAGTATTATCATGCGCTGTATAGTGGTGACCTTCAAAGTGTCAAAGAGATGATGACAGAAGAGTCCTACTATATGACGTTGGAGCCTTTTGGCTTAAAATTATCTTTTAATGATCCTGTATTTAAAACACAGTGGGATCAGATAGAAGAGAATAAAGATGCATTGCATGAAGTGGAAAAGAAGATCTCAGTAGAACTTCTTTCCCGTAATCTGTCACCAAAAATAGAGATAAAGAACACAGAACAAAATGGCTTGGAAAGAATGATAGTCCATTATATAAAAGATGGCAAAAACAAAATACTTTATTTTTCCAAAGAGAGTAGTGACTGGCGCATAAATTATTTTGCCGGTCGTCCTGTCAAACCAGGTTATTTTGACTCAATTAAAAATTGGGTCAAGTCTATCATGCCATCATTTAAATAAAACTGTTCATATATGCATAATTTCACACTTACTTCACACTTCTATATTATACTAATAGTGTAATATGAAAATTACAAATATATTATTTGTTGCGCCAAACTTGTTGTGAAGCAGGGACGGAAAACCATGGGTCTTATTTATTGAGACAGCCAGGTTGCCAAATCTACATAATCACTACTTTTTTGCTTGATATATAATAACAAAAAAGGATAATCATGAACCATAACAGACATCAGAACAACCGTAGAAACTTTTTATCTAAAATGTTAATTACAGGTGTGAGTGGAGTTGCATTACTTACAGGTACTGCCAATGCAAGGGGTCGCAAAGGTGGTAATACTGGAGGTAGTCGTTCAAATACAACTTCTGCAATGACAGAAGAACAAAAAGATAAACTATTTTTTATCTATCAAGAAGAGAAAGTAGCCAGAGATGTTTATATTACTTTGGGTAAAAAATATACAAATGAAAATACTTTTGCATCTATTCAGTTATCAGAGCAGAGACATATTGATTCTGCCAGAGGACTTTGTGAAAAGTATGGGGTAAGTACTGAAGGTGTTGATGAAGACAGTGTTGGTAATTTTGTATTGCAACCACTGCAAGAACTTTATAATACTTGTATAGCAAAAGGTAAAAAGTCACTCCTGGATGCACTTGAAGTAGGTGAGCTTGTAGAGGTTACTGATATTGAAGATCTTGAACATTCTATGGTTGGTATGCCAAGTGATGTTGTCAATGTGTTTGAAAACCTTAAAGAGGGTAGTTTAAGTCACCTGGATGCCTTTCAATCTGCTATTTCAAGAGCATCATAATTGATCATGGAACCTAAAGAGATCACACCTCTTTACTATAATTTACTTTATAGTGGAGACTTGGTTGGTGTGAAAGAATTGATGACAGTAGATTCTTACATCATGATTTTAGAATCTTTCGGATTGCGTTTATCTTTTGAAGATGAGTATTTTAAATCACTGTTGAAAGAGATCAAAGAGAGTAAAGATTCACTTAAAAAAGTAGAAAAGATACTTTCAAAAGATCTTCTTGCAAGAGATAACAAATCCAATATTGAGATTATAAATACAGTAATGAATGGTGAAAAGAGACAAACTGTCAATTATAAGGAAGAAGATAAACTTAAAAAACTTTATTTTTCAAAAGAAGAAAATGGGTGGAAGATCAACTACTATGCAGGACGCAAAGTAGATTAGTCTTTCCATACCAATTTAAACTCACTCCCCTTGGAAAGTTCTGAATTGAGTACGATCTTTATATGGTACTCTTTACAGATCTGACTTACGATATCAAGTCCCACACCAAATCCTCCATCTAAACTGTTTGAAGATTTAAAACGCTTAAAGATATTTTTCTGATCTTCTTGGGAAATACCAAGACCATTGTCTTTCACAGACAGATACTCTTCTGTCAGTTTGACTTCTATATGACCACTTTTTTTGCTGAACTTTATCGCATTTGAGAGTAGGTTGTCTATGAGAAGGATCAGTTTTCTCTTGTCCATATTTATAGTTTTATGCTGCAGGTCAGAAGCCATGTGAATGTCTTTAAAATGTATGAGGGTATCCATATATTTCACTCTTTCAAGGACAACTTCTTTAACATCAATAGCTGTGTCCTCATACTCAATATAGTCATGAAAAGAGGCAAAAGAGAGATCTCGGTAGAGGCTGGAGAGTGTTTTTGTTGCAATATCTATACGATCGAGTGAACGAAGCTGTTTTGAGTTGAGGTTGTTCTTATCCATATGTTCAAAACTCATGAGTATGGTACTGATGGGTGTGTTCATCTCATGGGTGGCATCTTTCATGAATTTGGTTAAAGAAGAGATGGACTTCTTGATAGGATACAACATGATCTTAGACAAAAGCAGTGCAAGAATAAGTAAAAATACAAAACCATACAACGCTCTAAGGATGATCTGGTCTACGATTTCATCAAGTTTTGTAACATCAAGAGACTTCCTGAGCACAATATACTTGACGTTAAGATACTCTTTAAAAAGTGATTCTACAAGATAGTATTCATTGTCAGTATTTGAATAAAATAACTGAGAAAAATCTATACTTTCATCTTTAAAAGTTGAAGCGAGCAGTTCTTGCTCGTTATCATAGAGTGCAATGGCATATCCCTCTTCATAAAAATTAAAGTCCTCACTTTGATTTTTATGATAGTATTCTAACTGGGCGTTAATACTTTTTGTTTTATATCGCATTTCAAAGCGCAGTTGATCGATGAGGGATTTTTTTTGATCCATATAATAGAGATAACCCATCCCCGCAGCTAAAATACCAAGAGAGACCATATAGACGATCATGAAAATAATAACACTCTTGGTACTTGCCTTCATTACTGTGGAACTTTCATTTCAAACCTATAACCTACACCTCTGAGATTTTGTATCATATCTTCTGTAAAATGTTTTCTGAGATTTTTGATATGTGCTCTGAGTGATTCTGATGAACCTTCTTCTTCATAGTCCCACATCACTTTATAGAGGTTCTCAAACGTTACTATTTCATTAGGGTGCTGTAGGAAGTGTTTAAGTAATTTAAGTTCTTTTTGAGGGAGAGAGACAGTCTCATTATGGGTGATCAGCAACTCTGTATCTATGTCAAAAGTGATGTTCTTGTCTATCTCTATAAGTGAAGAGCGCTGTTGGGTAAAAGAACGTTTTTGTATATTTTTAACACGTAAAAGAAGTTCGGCAAGTTCAAAAGGCTTTTTGAGATAATCATCTGCACCGCTTTCAAAGCCTTTTGAAACATCCTCAATATCATTGAGTGATGTCACAAAAATTGTAGGTGTTGAATCTCCATTGTCTCTCAACATTTTGAGTAGGTCAAAGCCTTTGATGGCAGGGACATTTACATCAAATATATACAAGTCATATTGGGTCTCATAGGCATTAGATAATGCCTCTTCACCATCATATGCAAGATCCAACTCGAAACTGTTATCTTCCAAGTATTCCGATATGATATCTGCCAAAGCAATATCATCTTCCAATAGTAAAATTTTCATCAAAACTCCTATTAAAATCTTCTAATTATTATTATAACATAGTGAGGGAAATAAGACTTCATACATGTTTCATACTTTTTTACTATAATAGGCATATAAATTGAGAAAGGTGCGACTATGAGATACAGATATATTTTTCCTACTTTTTGTATGTTCAGTACCTTGTCACTCTATGCAGAGCAGAATGGCCTAGGTGTTATTCTTCAAGAGGCGGGGGAGAAGAATACACTGGTTAAGCCTGTACCTAAAAAGAAAAAGTCTAAAAAAGAATCACGTTTTATTTTTGTAGACAAGTATGATGCCAATGGTATTGGATCGAAAGATAAAATGGCTGCCAAAGAGAAATCTAAAAGATATGAGTATAAAGATGAACCCAGATTTAAATTTAAATTTAATCCGGGGACAGGTTATAATAATATAGCAGGTGGAACAAGTGGTGTTTCTACTGCCGGCATAGGAAGTGTTGGAGCTGTTGGAGGTGTCTCTGGGGCTGCTGGAGGCATCTCTGGTGGAGGTATGGGTGGTGGAAGCATGGGTGGTGGCGGTGGTCATGGTGGCGGCGGTCGCCGATAATATCTTTTTCTTTTCATCTTCTTTTTTTCTTTCTATTCACACTTCATAGTTACTTCATACTTTTAACTTACAATTCAAGAGTAAAAAATCATATACCAATTTAAAGGATTTACATGAAAAAAATAATATTAACACTGGGTGCTGCGGCACTTTTGGCTTCTCCTTCACTCTTTGCAACTGAAGATAACGTGATGGAACACCTTCGTATGCAGGAAAAGATGGAAAAACAAGAACGAAACAGAGTGAAAGACGGTAGCGGTACAAAGAATCAATACAAATATCAACACCAAAATCAAAACCAGTACAAAGGGTCTAGCGCAAATAGATCAAGTATGGGTTCAGGTTCAGGTGGAGGACAGAAGAGAGGCGGTGGCGGTGGTGGACGCCACTAACTCTAAGAGTGGGTGAGGCTGGTTAAGAACAACAGCCGTCCCCACGCTTCTTTTTTAGAGGATTCTATAGTATGGTTTAGCGATGAACCATAGAACAAATCCCCAAAGTACTACAGCACTTGCTGTAGATAGCATGTTACTCTCTTCATGCAAGTGTATGAGTGAAGCAGGGTCTATGTTAGAGATATCAAATATATAATCCAAGCCCAGTCCAAAGAGGATGCTTCCTGTGATGATACTTCCAAGGTAGATAATCAGAGACTTTGTTCCCAACATTTTTTTGACCACACCGATGGTCACTGTATTGCTAGCCGGTCCTGCACTCAGGAAGACAAAGGCAGCACCTGCACTTACACCAGAGAGCATAAGTCCTGCTGCTATAGGAAGTGAAGCTGTCGCACAGACATACATAGGTACAGCGATAGCGATAACGATGAGGTATGACAGCCAAGAGTATTCTTTAAGTACTTCAGAAAGATTGTCAGGAATAGCCACCGTGATGAGGGCACCTAAAAGCAAACCCCAAAAAAGTGGTTTGGCGATGTCACCTAAGAGTGTCATAAAAGCATACTTCATCGCAGCCATAAAAGAGAACTTTTTCTCTGCATCACTGCTGACACTACAGCAACTACCTTCACCCGTACCACAAGACTCTTCTTCCTTGGGTACATTCATAGAAAAGGATGTAGCAGCTTGAGGTGAAACCGCTGAAAAAGTAGGTTTTTTTACCTCTTCAACAACTTCATCTTTATCAAAGATATTGGTAAGTATCCCTGCTACCATAGCGATGACCATGGAAGTAAGTGCACGATAGACTGTAAATATCCACCCGAAGATACCATAGGTAGCCATGATAGAGTCCACGCCTGTGATGGGTGTAGAGATAAGAAAAGAGAGTGTAGCGCCTTTGCTTGCACCTGATTTCTTGATGGAGGTAGCAAGAGGAATGACACCACAGGAACAGACAGGGAGCGGAATGCCAAAAATGGTTGACTTGACCACGGAAGAGACATTATCTTTGCCTAAGTGTTTGGTGACGATGCTGTCGGGTACAAGTTCATGTAAAATACCGGCAAAAAGAAGCCCAAAGAGTATGTAGGGCGCCATGGCAACTGAGAGTTGCCAGAGGGCTTCAAAAAAGTGCGTTATTTCCATCCTGATCCTTTATTGTAAAGAGTATTCAGCTCCTAAAGACCATGAATATATTTTGATACAGCATGAAGATCTTCTTTATTATGTTTTTGAAGAAAATCTTTTTTCATTTTTTTAGCGACGGCTATAGACTTTCTTTTGCCTGATGCATAGTCATGCATTGCTTGTTCTATAGAGGCTGCAGACATGCCTTTGATCGCCTTGGATTTTCCCAAAGCTTTTTTCTCTCCTTTTGTACCATGGCAGCTTTTACAATGTTTTTTATAAAGATAATCTCCGCTTGAAGCAAAGAGCATAGTCCCCGTTAATAGTGGCAGTAGTATTTTAGTAAGTGTCATTTTTTCTCCTATAGTTGTTCCTATTATTCTATTACCTCCATCCTTAAAAGTTCATTTCCCCTATTTTATCACACTAAAAGGTGATGTATTTTCATCTCATTCATGTTATAATCTTGTAAAATAATTATTATAGACATGGGGGAGTGTAATGAAGGGGAAAAAGCGTTTAGGTATTGTATTGATAGGTTTGCTTATATTGGTGGGCTTAACGCAGGAAGTAAAAGCGATGCCAATGTTTACAAAGCAGACGGGTATGGATTGTATGGGGTGTCATATTCAGCAAATGCCTCGACTGAACAAGTTTGGTAGAAAGTTCGCTGCTTCAGGAATGACGATCAGTCAACATGTTGATGAGTTACATAATGCAGAAGAAAGTTTTGCTTCAAATATGGATATTAATCCATCTTTTTTGATCAAATCAAAATATAACAAAACGTATGATAAGCCGGATGGTAAAGGTGATATTTCAGATGATATTACAAATGGAGGTGAATTCTCTGCTGTAAGAATGGCAGGTCTGTTTCTTGGTGGGCGTGTTGCTGAAAATTTTGGTGCTATTTTGAAACTTGGACATAGAAAAGAAGAGGGTGAATCCATAGAAGGAAAAGCAGTATATGTGGATGAGGTCAGTGAAGATGCCTATTTTGGTGCAGTTTTTTTCTCTACGGCATCATTTGGACCCTTTTCCGGTATGGAGTTCTATAACACGGGTCTCTACAAACCTTTGAGAATGTTTGATATGAAGATCTATAACAACACTGTACAAAAAGAGAAGATAGGGGCAAAGGCAGCAACAGGAATACAGGTATATTACGATAGAGATACATTTTTTAACGAGATGGATCACTTTTTTGTAACAGTAGGTATGTATGCACCGGCTCAGGACAATGCTTTCATTGATGTGAGTGAGAACCTCATACCGTTTGCAAGGATCGCTTATGAATATATGTACAGTGACTTCAACTTGATTTTTGGTGGTTTCATTATGAAGGGCGGAGATAATGTAGCACCTACAGAGCCATTGAGTATGAAAAGAAATACATACGGTATTGACTTTCAGATCGAGGGGAGTATCATGGACAAAGAAATGACTCTTGCTGCGACCAATGTCTTTAAAAATGATGTAGAATTTAGCGGTATCGGTGCGGGTGATGAAGATGATGCAGAGAGTCTATATGATGAAGGTTTTTCCGTCGAGGTTGGAGTAAGTCTTACAGATGAGTTTATTGCTAAAGCTTCTTACATGCATTATAATGATAAAAACGAATATCGTGATGATAACCTTAACGGTACTTTGTCACCACCTAAAACAGTAAAGATCAATGTCAAAGATCTTGACTATGCTATCGGTTTGGGACTTGATTACGGGTTTACCCTTGGTATTCCTATGAAACTTGCAGTAGAGTATGCCTGGATGAAACCTTCACTTGATAGAGTAAAAAAATATCAAGACTTTATGGTTACATTGACACTACCACTTTAGTAGAGTAGGGTATGAAAAGCTTAAAATACCAAGAGTGTATAAATCATGACAGGATATAAGGAAAAAAAGAAATGAAAACAAATATCGTAAAAATGAGTTTAGTCACCGCAATACTTTTGAGTTCTGGAGCGTATGCAGGGTTGATAATCGGTGCTAATGCATCTGCTCCCTATGTCCCTACTACTCCTCCTACACAGTTTGGTTTTGGTGGATGGAATTTTGAGAATGTGAATGTCAAGATAGTCAATGGTGGATTTTTCAATACATCAACGGGAGTATATGATCCTATGACTTTGGGTGAATCCTTTGAATCTGATATCATAAGCAGAGAGGACAAGATTACTGTTATGGGTCACTTACATGGTAAAGATTGGCCGGTGGGTGAACCCGCAGGTATCAAGATCATCAATGGAGACACAAATGTTGAGAGTGGTAAACCGGAAAATTGTATTATGACTACTGCTTATCAGGAAGGCGGATACCTGAATGCAACGACACCTGATCCAGTAATTTGTTCAAGTCCATTTCAAACACATAAACGTTTTAAGATCAATATGCTTCCCTCAAGTGTAGAGGGTGTAGCTTTAGGGGCTTATGGGAAATCCATAGATATAGTATTTAATCTTGCGTCAGGAGACAACTCTATTCAAAAGTATCAAGTCTTACACAAGATCAATAATTATACAGGGTTAAGACTTGATGGGTATAAGATAGAAGTATTGAATGGAAATGGAGCCAAAAATGGAAACTTGACACTTTCTTTAGATAGTTCTCTTTGGTCTGTAGAAGATCTTTCAAACTTTTCTCATGGCTTATGGGGACCTGTAGACAATCATTTTCCTGTACAAGGATTTTTTGATGACTTAACGTCTTATTATCCGGTTGAATTATCGGCAGATAATCAAATAATCTCTTATGTAGGTTCATTAAAAGGTGGTAACTATCAGGCGATCTTTGGTAATTGGGTCTACTCAGAAATTGCCCCTGAGGGGATCTTTTTCGATGATGACGGAAATCCGGATACAGATGCTGCTTTACTTGCATACTGGGGAAACCCACTTGGTACAGGTGAAGGATGGCATAGAGGGGAAGTTGAGAATTGGGAAAAAGTTTCAGATGAACAGGTTGATGCATGGCTCGCTGATGAAAGTGGTGCCTATAAGCAAGATGAGATAGAAGATGTTTTAAATCTTGGACTTAATTATATTGTTAATATTGGAGCAAATGGAAGTATCGGTGATACATTTATGCTTCGTATCACCCCGCATGTAGCAGCAGATCAATCAACACCTGATGGTATTGCACCTGAGGATACAAATCCACCTATAGATGATATTATAAATCTACTTGCTTTGGATACTGAGGGTAATCCTGCGAGTAGTGGAGGTGGTTGTACCTACAACCCAAACAGTAAAAACTTCGATATGACGTTCTTGTTTATGATAGCATTAGGACTGCTTTATCCGTTTAGACGAAGATTTTTAAAGTAATTAAATATGTGATGTCAGTTTATGATAAAGTTCTATTTTTGAATTTACCTGATACTTTTTAAAGATGTTTTTCATATGTGTTTTAACGGTATTGATGGAGATCTTTAATTTCTCTGCAATTTCAGGATAGGTCATCCCGTCCAGCACTTTTTTTGCTATACGTTTTTCCTGTCCTGTGAGCAGTTTTAAATGTTCATCTATCCGTATACATTTAGAGTATACGATACTGTAGTGGTCATCATAAAGAGGGCGTAATAAAGTCTCGAAAAGTATTTTGATATCTAGAAGCTCTGTTATCTCTATCTCTACTTCTTTTTGGTACATAAAACAGATAAATCCTATCTCTTCTTTATTATCAAAGGCATAGATGGGAATGGTAACAGCATCTTTCATCTGAAGTTCTTTAGAAAAAGCACGTGCTTTTTTTTGAGAAATAAATCCCATAAATAACTCAGAAAAATTCTTAGTATGATAATATCTTTTATCTAAAATAAAATGTTTCTTGCATTTGTAGAGAAATTCGTCCCAAAATATATTTTTTTTAGCAAAAATATATTTTTCCACTAAATTCTTAAATTGATGGTGCTCTTCCAGAATATACTCAATATTTAATTTATCATTCTCATTCACATATATGGCGATAATGTCAGCCTGTGTTCTTTTACAATAAAAATCTCTATCTTTATGCAGCATAGCCTGAATGTCCCTACCCTGAATAATACAAGATTGTAACTCAACTATTTTATGTAGTGTTTCAGTGTTTTGTGTAGGCATATTGTCACTTTGATATTAATTTCTACTATTCTATTCTTAGAGAACTTAAAAGGGTATAAAATACATTTATGTTATACTAAAAGTAGGGAACTGCGTAGCAAATGATGTCATTTAATAATAGAAGAAAAAATATGAAGAAAAAAATATGGAATTTACTACTTTATCACCCCTATGGGTGATGTATTAAATATCTAAAGGTGTTATACTAACTCTAAGTAGTGTAATGGATTACTATGGTATGAATAAATCAAAGGAATAAAATGAAAACACAGAATGGGAAGAGCGTTTTAGGACTGAGTTTAGTAACAGCGATGTTGCTTGG
>JGI24024J18818_10000942_pt1 | contig 11595 bp, 12 predicted proteins | sample Cruoilmetagenom2_FD_18818 | JGI IMG/M metagenome (IMG submission 18818) | reverse complement strand
CCCGCCTGCGTTGGATGCCCCCTCGCGGATCGCTGTGGGTACCCCGACAAGACCGAGGCATGATCCAGGCATTCCGACGGACTCCGTACGATCGGGAGATCCTCCGGATTGGTCTCCCGGCTCTCGGTGCCCTCGCCGCCGATCCTCTCGTCTCGCTGATCGACACGGCATTCGTCGGGCGACTGGGAGCGACGGCGCTGGCGTCCGTTGCCATCGCCTCAGCGGTCTTCCTGGCGGTGTTCGCGATCTTCAACTTCCTCGGGTACGCCGTCACACCACTTGTCGCACAGTCGATAGGAGCGGGGGAGCGTAACGAAGCCGGCCGATTCACCGTGGCCGCTCTGGCCATCTCGAGTGTTGCCGGTGTGATCGCTGCGACAGCGCTGATCGTCTTCGCACAGCCTCTGCTCAACGTATTCGGAGCAGACAGCGAAGTTCTTGAAGGTGCGATGACCTACCTTCGGATTCGTGCCCTGGGCGTTCCAGCACTGCTGGTGATCCTGGTCGGGCACGGCGCCTTTCGCGGATATCAGGACACGCGCACACCGCTGGCAGTGACGCTCGGTCTGAACGTCGTGAACTTGGTTCTCGATCCGATCCTCATCTTCGGCTTGGGCTGGGGGATCGCTGGAGCCGCATGGGCGACCGTGGCGGCTCAGTGGTTCGGTGCAGCCTGGTTCCTGGTGCTCTTCTTCTGGACTCGGCGGACGGATCTGGGAATCGAATTCGGGCGCCCGCAACGGCGCACCCTCGGATCGCTGTTCGGTGCCGGGAAGTCGATGGTTCTTCGCAACGCATCGCTGCTGGCGGCGTTGACCGCAGCCACCATGGTTGCGGCTCGTATCGGAACAGCGGCCGTGGCCGCACACCAGATCGCGATCCAGCTGTGGATCTTCCTGGCGCTGGTCATCGACGCTCTCGCCATTGCCGGTCAAGCGATGGTCGGGAAAGACCTTGGGGCTGGGAATCCGGTGGTCGCTCGAGAGGTCTCCGATCGACTTCTGGCTCTCGGCCTGATGTTCGGCGTCGTGCTCGCGGCTGCGCTCGCATTGGTGTCGCCTTGGCTGGCTTCGTGGTTCACTCCGGACGGAGCCGTGGTGGTGGCGTTCGCATCGATCCTGCCGATTCTCATCTTGATGCAGCCGATCAACGGCCTCGTCTTCGTGTGGGACGGCATCGCTATCGGAGCCGCTGCGTTCGGCTTCCTTGCATGGAGCACACTCGCGGCCGGGGTGGCTTCGATCGGCCTCCTCCTGGCCGTCATTCCATTCGGGTGGGGCCTCGTCGGAGTTTGGGCGGCGATCGTGGTGTTGATGCTCGTGCGGGCTACGACTCTGTGGTGGTGGTACTCGCACCGCTTCGCGCCGAGCGAACCAGATCCATCCCCTTCGTCTCCGGCAGCATGAGGATCAGGAAGATCGAGATCACGAGACCGGAGCCGAGAATGCTGACCGTCAGCGGTAGGCCGATCCGATCGATCAGGGCAGCCCCGACGAGGAACCCGGAGATACTCCCGAGGATCGCAGCGTTCGTCACCCAGGCTGCTGAGGTCGCTCGCACACGAGTGGGGAACAGTTCAGCTCTGAGCGCCCCGAGCGCCGGGGTCAGCATCGTGGCTCCCAACGTGGCGAGGAAGATCGAGATAGCGAGGAACCATCCGGAGTCGAGAAGGTAGAAGCCGAGACCGCCGACGAGCCCGATTGCGAGGGCGATCGCGGCCGTTGGACGGCGACCTTTGCTGTCGGCCATGTGGCCACCGACGAGAAGGCCGATCGCGCCAAGACCGCTGGCGGCGATGAGGAGGAACCTGGCGGCGCTCGCGTCCCAAGAGAGATCGTTGATCAGACGCTCAAGGACAAAATCGAATGCAGGAGCGGAGAACGCTGAAACGAAGAAGGACACGCCGGCGAGCGGCCAGAAGTGTTTGCCGAGACCCATCTTGAGTGCTCCGATGAACGAGATAGGGCGGCCCGGTTTGTACGCCTTGCTCTCAGGGAGGAAGCGGATCAGCATCGGGATAGCGAGCAGACCGAGACCGGTGAGTGCGAACAGGATTCGCCAACCCGTATCGGCCCCCTCAGCGATCGGCAACAGGAGCAGACCCGTGCCCACACCCAGCGATCCGGCGAGTCCATAGAGACCCATTCCGTACGCACGAATCCCCGGCGAGAGCTCCTCGGCAAGAAGGACCATACCGAGAGCGGCCACGGCGATGACCGCGATGCGAACGATGGATTGGGATGCGACGTACACGGCGGTGGTCGGCACGAAGGCCGTGAGGAGGCTTCCCAGAGCGAGAAGACCGAACGCTGCGATCAGCGGATCCTTGCGGCCCTGACGATCCGCAACGATCGAGAACCCCACGGCAAGCAGTGATACGCCGCGCACGATCGCGAAGATCAAGCTCATGTTCCCCTCGGTCATGTCGAGCGAGAGACGAGCGTANGGNAGCGTGTGGGCCATCTGCGCTCCGCCATAACCCGCGACGAAAGCAACGATGCCGAGCAGGAAGACGATCCTGCGATCGGTCGGGGAGAAGGGTTTCGTCGGAATCAGGAATTGTGGGAGCGACATTGGTGACTGGTGGGGAGCGGGGGACGCTGAGAGCCTACCGCCGGAGTCGCCGAATTCCGACCGGGAACAATCCGGGCCCCGTTACCGTTCTCGTTCACGGTGGTCCTCCGGAGGTTCCTTTGACTGAAGTCAATCTTGTCGCAGCGGTTCTCGCAGGCGCTGCGTCGTTCCTATCACCGTGTGTGCTCCCGTTGCTACCGGGGTACATCTCGCTCATGTCGGGCTATTCGATGCAGGAGCTCGCCGAGGGGGACGTGTCGATGCGGCGGGTTGTCGGGATGACCGGCCTGTTCGTGCTCGGGTTCACCGCGGTTTTCGTTGGTCTCGGAGCGACGGCAACATCGATCTCATCGTGGCTCGCCAATCCGGCGTTCACCGTGATTGCGGGCTGGGTCATCGTGGTAATGGGCCTCTTCATNGCGATCACGGCGGTGTGGACTCCATCGTGGCTTCTCCCGGTCATGCGGGAGCGGAGGGTNGAATCACACGGTGCCAGGAGATTCGGTTACTTCGGTCCGCCGATCATGGGCGCTGCATTCGCCTTCGGNTGGACACCTTGNATCGGGCCGTTCCTGGCTTCAGCCCTGCTTCTCGGGTCGACGTCGGAGACGGTGGGNCAGGGGATGCTCGTCCTGTTCTTCTACTCGCTCGGGCTCGGTATCCCGTTCCTCCTGACCTCACTGTTACTTGTGAAGGCGTTCTCGGCGTTCGACTGGGTGAAGCGTCACTTCACGGTGATCACCGTGGTCTCCGGACTCTCCCTCGCCGTGTTCGGCTTGCTGATGGTCACCGGCAGGATCGTGAACCTCTCCGGGTACTTCTCGGACATGCTGGAATGGATCGGTCTCGACCGCTTCTCCGCTTCCTGATANTCACGGCGGCCCCGTCGGCGTCGATGGACGGTGGAACGGTCCTAACGTGGACNCATGCANATCTCGTTGACGAAAGACCGGTTCCTCGAACTGGCTGAGCAATACACGGTGGTTCCTCTGGCGACCGAGGTGCTTGGCGACCGTGAGACGCCGGTGTCGGTGTTCGAAGCGCTCGTCGGCGATGACGACGGCTTCCTGCTCGAGTCCGTTGAGGGCGGGGAGCGGTGGGCACGATGGTCCTTCGTGGGATGGGACCCCGTACTCACCCTGATCTCCAGGGGCGGCACGACTGAAGCGGTCGGTGCTGACATTGATCTTCCCGAGGGAGATCCCCTTCACGTGCTCGACTCGCTCCTGGAGAGGTTCAGCACGCCGGATGGCCCGGATTGTGGCTTCCCCGGCGAGACGCCTCCGCTCCACGGTGGCCTCGTTGGCTATCTCGCGTACGACGCCGTGCGGTACATCGAGAATCTGCCCGAAGCGCCACCGGACGATCGGGGACTCCCCGAGATGGTGTGGCACGTTGGGGGTGGCCTCGCAGCAATCGACCGGCTGAGAGACACGATCCTGATCATCCGGAACGTCGTCATCGGCGATGATCCGGCCAGCTCCTACGACATGGCGGTTGCTGCCATCGCAGACGATGTCGAGCGACTGTCGCGCGTGGCGGCTCGAGATCTCGGGACCCGTCCGCTGTTCGATGAGATCGCCGCTTCAGAGGCGAACACGAGCAGGGAGGAGTTCGAGGCTTCGGTCCGGCTGGCAATCGACCACATCAATGCCGGGGACGCCTTCCAGATCGTGCCGTCGGTCCGCTTCGAAGTGGAGTTCGATGGGAACGCCTTCGCCGTCTACCGGGCCCTGCGACTCGTCAATCCATCACCGTTCATGTACTTCGTCCGACATGGCTCTGTGTCCATCGCAGGGTCGTCTCCCGAGCTGATGACCAGGGTGCGAGATGGAGTTGCATACAGCCGACCCATCGCAGGAACTCGGCCGCGTGGTGTCGACCTGGAAACGGATGCGGCCCTCGAAGCGGAGCTGCTCGCCGATCCGAAGGAACGAGCGGAGCACGTGATGCTCATCGACCTTGCAAGGAATGATCTCGGTCGCGTGTGTGAATTCGGGTCCGTCACGGTCGACGATCTCATGGTGATCGAGCGGTACTCGCACGTCATGCACATCGTCTCGGGGGTCTCCGGCGTCGTGCGCGATGGCCTTGGCCCGGTTGATGTGTTGCGTGCCACGTTCCCTCACGGCACGGTTACCGGGGCACCGAAGATACGGGCGATGGAGATCATCGACGGCCTCGAGCCGACGGCGCGAGGTCCGTACGCCGGTGCGATTGGTTACATCGATTTCGCAGGGAACCTCGACACGGCGATAGGACTTCGCACAATGATCTCGGACGGGGACAGCGCATGGGTGCAGGCAGGTGCAGGAGTGGTCGCAGACAGCGTCCCCGCCGCCGAGTACCGGGAGTGTGTGCACAAGGCGGCGGCAGTGCTCGCAGCCATCGCCGCAGCTCCGCATTTGCGATGAACAAGACGGATCTCACCGAATCCTTACCGTTCTCGAACAGAAGCGTGCGATCCTCGGAGCCAGCTCGAGCGAGGCAGATGTGACCAACGGCGGGACGGTGCTGCTCATAGAGGACGAAGCGGAGATCGCCGAACTCCTCCGCATGGCGTTCGAACGAGAGGGGTTCCGGTTCCTTCACGCGCCGAGCGGTGAGTCGGGCCTCGAACAGATTCGCGATCGTGGGGCAAGAGCCGTGCTACTCGATGTGGGTCTGCCCGGCATTGACGGATTCGAGGTGTGCCGCAGGATCAGGGCCACTTCAGATGTTCCCATCATCATGCTCACTGCTCGGGACACCGAGATCGACACGATCGTCGGGTTGGAGATTGGGGCCGACGACTACGTCACGAAGCCGTTCTCGGTTCGCGAGCTCGTGGCACGGACGAAGGCCGTCCTTCGGAGGAGCGAGGAAGCGCCCGTTGAGCGTTCGGTCATCGAGGTGGCAGGGTTCTCGATTGACGGCGGACGCCGCGAGGTCACCGGTCCGAACGGGATCGTCGTCCGTCCCACGGCCCGCGAGTTTGACCTGCTCTGGTACCTCGCCGAGCACGCCGGACTCGTGCTTTCACGGGCCCAGATCCTCGAAGCGGTCTGGGGATACGACTACTTCGGCGAGACGCGCACTATCGACGTCCACGTCCGGCAACTGAGGAAGAAACTCGCTGGCCTCCCCATCGAGACGGTGTGGGGTGTCGGTTACCGGATCGACGAATGAAACGGTTCCTGCCATGACCCGTCGCATCGCTATCGGGACCGTGGTGATCGCTGCGGTGATGGTGGTCGTCGGTCTGGCTGTGTTCGCTTACGTTGGCAGGGCAGTGCGGGAGCAAGCCCAAGAAGAGCTCTTCAGGCAGGCCGAGGCCACAGGCGCTCTCATCGAAGCCGAGTTGGAGGAGATCGAGATCGCCCCCGGTGCCCGTGTTGAGACACAGCTTCGGAGGGTTCGAACGGAGGTCGCTAGGACGCTGGATCGTGCGAGGGTCGTCGGAGGACATGAAATGGTCGAAGGCGCGCTTCTCGTCGGGGAGCGGTCATTCCAACTTTCGCTCCACCAGGACCTGATGGATTCGCTCCCTTCCGACCTGTCGGAACGCGAGGTGCTCAGCGTCGAGATCGATGGAACCGAGACATTCGCGACAGTCCAGCGCATCCCGCTCGCGAACAGCGAGATCGTCATAGCCATCGGCCGAACGGCTCCGCTCCTGCCGACTCAGGAGTTCAACAGGGCGCTGCTTCTTACCATCGCTGTGGGCGTCGTCCTGATAGCGGCCTTCGGTGTGTCAATGGCGGGATGGATAGGGCGCCGCCTCTCCGGGCTCGAATCAGCTTCACGACGCATAGCCGAGGGAGATCTCACAGCGCGTGCTCCGATCGATGGCGATGACGAGATCACGGAAGCCTCTGTGGCGTTCAACGACATGGCCGAAGAGTTGGAGGCAACACGGTTTCGGGAGCGCGAGTTTCTCTTGAGTGTCGGACACGATCTGCGAACGCCTCTGACGACGATCCGTGGATATGCGGAGGCGCTCGACGACGGATTGGTGAACGTGGACGAGGCCAGTCGTGCGGCTGAAGTCCTTCACGCTTCGACCGACCGGCTATCGCGTCTCGTCGAGGACATCATGTTGCTGGCTCGTCTCGAGGCCCACGAGTTCACGCTGCAGCCCGAGGATGTCGACGTGGGTGGATACGTGGCAGGGATAGCGGACACCTATGGCGTGCGGGCAGACTCGCTCGGAATCGAGATCGACCTCGATGTCTCGCGCTCTGGAGTCGCGAATATCGACCCGGATCGGTTCGGACAGATCTGTAGCAATCTCATCGAGAACGCCATGCGGTACACACCCGAGCACGGGAGTGTGGACGTGTCCATCGCCTGCAACGCGGAGACCGTCCAGTTCTCGGTCTCGGATGCCGGTCCCGGCATCGACCCCGAAGATATCGACCGTGTCTTCGACCGGCTATTTGTCGCACAGCACTATCGGCCCATCCGTCCGGAGGGGAGTGGTCTCGGACTCGCCATCGTTCAGGGGATCGTGGAGGCCATGGGAGGAACCATCGCCGTTGACAGCACACCGGGCGCCGGCACGACATTCTCGGTTGAGATTCCGACGTAGGCGGAGATGCAGTGCATACTCGTGTGATGCGTGTCGTCCTCGTAGCCATCATGCTCATGGCCGTTGTCCTGACCAGCTGTACTGAATCGTCCGAAGGCAGGTACGGGGAAGATCTCTTCGGGCCGACATGCGCCCACTGTCACGGGAGTGACCTTGCCGGCGGGGTGGGTCCACCTCTGGGCTCCGGGTCGAACGCGGCTGCCCTCTCCGACGAACAGATCGCCGGTGTGATCAGCGTGGGTCCCGGTGCGATGCCGGCATTCGCCAACCGTCTCAACGAGGAGCAGGTCGAGAGCTTGATCGACTACTTGCGCGATCAACAGGCGTCGTAGACTCCCGCCATGCTCGATCAGATTCTCACCGATGCCAGGTCACGTGCCGACGACCTCATGGGATGTGGCCCCATGTACCGCAAAGCCTCCTCGTCCCTTCCTGCGGTGCAACCGTTCTCGGCTGCTCTCACGGGTACAGGTCTGTCCATCATTGCTGAAGTGAAACGCCGATCGCCGTCGCGGGGTGTGCTCGCTGCCGGACTCGATGCCGTCTCCCAGGCACTGATCTACGAGAGCGCAGGAGCCACCGCCATCAGCGTGCTTACCGAACCCCTGCACTTTGACGGATCGCTCGACGATCTCGCAGAGGTGAGAGATGCGGTCTCGATCCCGGTGCTGCGGAAGGACTTCTTGTTGCAGCCTGCGCAAGTGTGGGAAGCGAGAGCCTTCGGAGCCGACGCGGTGCTATTGATCGTTGCTGTGCTCGGTCGGGATGGATTGGGCCTCATGATGGACGCTGCCGCCGACGCCGGCGTCGATGCTCTCGTCGAGGTACACGACAGAGTGGAGGCGGAAATCGCACTCGAGGCAGGGGCGACGCTGATCGGTGTCAACAATCGGGACCTCACGACATTCGAGACGGATCTCTTGGTCGCGGAAACCATCGCCGATCTGGTCTCAGAACCTGGGATCACGTCTGTTGCTGAGAGCGGGATCCATGAGCCGGAGGACGCCGAGCGAATGAGGAACGCTGGATACGACGCGATCCTCGTCGGCGAGGCACTCGTCGTCGCGACAGATCCGGCAGAAACGCTTGCGCGGTTGGTTGGTCGGTCATGACCTGGGTCAAGGTGTGCGGCCTGACCCGTGAGAGCGACGTGTCAGACGCTGTCGATGCCGGGGCAGACGCACTGGGATTCGTTCTGGCGGAGGGGTCACCCCGACGAATCAGCGCCCAGCGGGCAGCGGGGCTGATGGACGGTGTGCCTGCACTCAGGATCCTCGTCACCGTTGACGCCGCACCGGACACGATCGCTGACATGGTCGAGGCGACCGGAGCCGACGGGATACAACCCCACGGCCGTGATGCAGCGGCCGCAGCGCTCTGGGCCAGGCAAGCCGGCTTCTTCGTTCTCCGCCCTATCGGCATAGGGAGCGTCTTCGAAATCCCGGACGGGCAGATCCCGCTGCTGGATTCTGCGGCTGGCGATCGACACGGCGGGACGGGAATCGCATTGGATTGGGCAGCGATCGATGGACCGGAGCGACCCTTCGTGCTCGCCGGAGGGCTGGATCCGGGGAACGTTCGAGAGGCCGTCGCGACGCTGCACCCGTGGGGCGTCGATGCATCTTCGGGTCTCGAATCTGAACCAGGTATCAAAGATGGCGCTAGGGTCGCTGCCTTCGTGGAGGAGGCGAAGCGAACATGACCGGACCGGACAATCGAGGCAGATTCGGAGCGTACGGCGGCCGGTACGCGCCCGAGACGCTGATGCCCGCGCTCGAAGAACTCGAACGGGAATTCGCGACCGCGTGGAACGACCGCGGATTCAGAGCCGAGCTCGGTGAACTCCTCTCTACCTACGTCGGCCGACCCACGCCGGTCTACCACGCGAAGCGTCTATCTGAGCAGCTGGGTTTCGACCTGTGGCTCAAGCGCGAGGATCTGGCCCACACGGGAGCTCACAAGATCAACAACACGATGGGCCAGGCGCTTCTGGCGAAGCGCATGGGGAAACCCCGCGTGATCGCAGAAACGGGCGCGGGGCAGCACGGCGTGGCTACGGCGACGGCGTGTGCGCTGTTCGGCATCGAGTGTGCCGTCTATATGGGGGAGAAGGACATCGAGCGGCAGGCGCTCAATGTCTACCGGATGCACCTTCTCGGAGCTGAAGTGATCCCTGTTGATGCCGGTGCCGGAACGCTCAAAGACGCCGTCTCCGAGGCACTCCGGGATTGGGTGGGGAGTGTCGAGTACACGCATTACATCATCGGGTCCGTTGTGGGCCCGCATCCGTTCCCCTGGATGGTCCGTGAATTCCAACGGGTGATCGGGGATGAGATGCATGAGCAGCTCCATGGGGCCGCGGAGCCGGACGTTGTGGTTGCATGTGTCGGGGGCGGCTCGAACAGCATCGGAGCCTTCGCTACGTATGTCGACGACGAGGTCGAACTCGTCGGGGTCGAGGCGGGTGGTTATGGACTCGACACCGGCAAGCATGGTGCGTCGCTGATCGAAGGAACGCCCGGCGTTATCCATGGCTCGTACACATATCTTCTCCAGGACGACGAAGGACAGGTCCTCGAAGCGCACTCGATCAGTGCCGGCCTCGACTATCCCGGTGTTGGGCCGGAGCATGCAGCGTTCCGGGACGCTGGGATCGTCCGATACGAGTCGGTAACGGACGAGGAAGCGGTGGAAGCGGTTCACCTCCTGTCGAGGACCGAGGGGATCATCCCGGCACTGGAATCCGCTCACGCCATCGCCTGGGTGGTGCGAGAGGCGTCGTCGTTGGTCGGGAAGAATGTGGCCGTCGTGCTCTCAGGACGGGGAGACAAAGACGTGATGCAGATAGCGGCGCTCGATGACTGACTCAGGAGTTGACCTCCTTCGAACACTCTTCGAGACCGTTCGGGCAGAGGACCGGGCGGCCCTTCTGCCGTATCTCACAGTGGGAATCCCTGATGCGGGTTCCTCGGTTGCGATGTTCGAAGCAATGGCCGAGGCTGGTGCCGATGGTTTCGAGATCGGGATTCCGTATGCGGATCCGTTGATGGACGGGCCGGTCATCGCTGAGGCGGCAGAGCGCTCGCTCGCGGCCGGCATGACGATTGCCCGAGCGTTGGAGATCACAACTGAGGTCGTCGCTTCAACCGGGAAGCCGGTACTCCTGATGACGTACACGAATCCGGTTCTGTACTACGGGATCGAACGTTTCTCCCGTGCTGCGGCCGACTCCGGCGCTGCCGGACTGATCATCGCCGACCTCCCCATCGAGGAAGCCGATCCTTTTCTTGCAGCGGCGCGCTCGTCGGGCCTCGGAATGGCGCTCTTCGCTGCACCGACGACCACGGACGAGCGACTTGCAGCCATCAGCGACGCAAACCCATCGTTCGTCTACGCCGTGGCATCTCTCGGTGTGACCGGAGAGCGAGCTGAAACCTCGATCCTCGGACAGGGGCTCGCCGCACGCATCCGTGCGATCTCAGACGTACCGATCGTTGCCGGCGTCGGCATCTCGACCCCGGAACAAGCCGCCACGGCAGCAGCGACAGCAGACGGTGTGATCGTAGGCAGTGCCCTCGTGAGGAAGGTCCTAGAAGCGACCGATCCCCGCGAAGCGACAGCCGCTCTTAGTGTCGCCGTCACCGCCCTCTGCGAAAGCGTAGAGCGGACACACTGAGCGATCGGAGCGTTCTCATCCGAGTCCTAAGGAAGCCGGGTTATCGTCTTCGCTTCATCCACATCCAGCAAATGAGAGAACAAGGACATGACGAATTCCGTGCTTGTCGGTACGACGGTGATCTTGGGCCAGCTAAGAAACGGATCATCGAACGGCGGTGGCCGCATCGTGATCCTTGCTCTGGTTGTCGCTGCGGTTGGAGGGATTCTGTGGGTTCGGCACAGGAACAAGCAGAAGCAAGCGGCAGCAAAGCGGAGACAGGAGCACGGGGAGTAGCGCTCTCGTACCGGGAGGGGGACTCGAACCCCCACGGGCTTTCGCCCAGCGGATTTTGAGTCCGCCGCGTCTTCCATTCCGCCATCCCGGCTCCGCACACCATGCTATCGAACCGCGAGACGAAACTGCGTAGCTGGGACATCTCCGTTGGGTCCGGACGACGGAGTACGCTGAAGTCCATGCCCACCCTTGCCCTTCTCGACGGTCACAGCCTCGCCTACCGTGCCTTCTACGCCCTTCCACCAGACCTTGCCACGGCATCCGGGCAAGTGACCAACGCCGTCTTCGGATTCACGTCCATGCTCATTAAGTTGATGGATGACGAGCACCCGGACGCTATNGCCGTCGCATGGGACGTACGCGGTCCGACGTTCCGGACCGAAGAGTACGACCAGTACAAAGCACAGCGCGAGAAAGCGCCGGATCTCTTCGTGAGCCAGCTTCCGCTCATCGACGAAGTTCTCGACGTTATGGGTATCACCCAGCTGCGAGTTCCCGG
>JGI24024J18818_10000941_pt1 | contig 11599 bp, 7 predicted proteins | sample Cruoilmetagenom2_FD_18818 | JGI IMG/M metagenome (IMG submission 18818) | reverse complement strand
CTCTATGACCTCGACCAGCCCTCCATCGGTAGATGTACCGGACAGGATCAGGCCTGCCTGCTCAAGTTTATCCCGATAGGCATTATTAAATTCATAACGGTGGCGATGACGTTCGTGGATGACATCTTTTTGATATAAATCATGTATCAGACTGTCCTTCTTTATCANACAATCCTGGCCACCAAGGCGCATAGTGCCACCCATATCACTGCTCTTGTCCCTTACTTGAANCGTACCGTCAGCATCCTGCCATTCCGTAATCATCGCGATTACGGGAAAAGGTGTATCGTGATTAAATTCGGTGCTGTGTGCATCCGCCATACCCGCGACGTTACGCGCATATTCAATCACGGCCGCCTGCATACCCAGGCAAATGCCAAGATAGGGCACTTTATTTTCACGGGCAAATTGTACGGCAGCAATCTTGCCTTCTATTCCTCGTAAACCAAAGCCACCAGGCACCAGAATGGCATCAACTGAAGAAAGGCTGTCTGTGCCATTTTTCTCCAGGTCCTCCGCATCAAAATAGCGAATATTGACCTTTGTGCGAGTATGTATGCCGGCATGAATCAGGGCTTCGGACAGTGATTTATAAGACTCCGTAAGATCGACATATTTTCCCACCATGCCAATCGTCACAGACGACTCAGGATGTTCAAGGTTGTAAACTACCTGATCCCACTCGGTAAGGTCTGCATCAGGCACATCCAGATTAAACTGGCGCGCAATAATTGCATCCAGATTCTGCTGGTGCAGCGATAATGGAATCTTGTAAATACTGTCAACATCATAGGCTGATATGACAGCATCAACAGCGACATTAGTAAACAGGGCAATTTTTTTCCGCATGTTATCTGGAATTTCCCGTTCACTTCGGCAGATCAGGACATCCGGCTGGATACCGATACTGCGCAGTTCTTTCACCGAATGCTGCGTAGGCTTACTCTTTAGCTCGCCTGCGGCTGCAATCCAGGGCACCAGGGTCAAATGAATATAGGCGACATTTTCACGGCCTTTTTCAATGCCCATCTGACGAATAGCTTCTAGAAATGGCAGTGACTCGATATCACCAACGGTTCCACCTATCTCGACCAGGGCAATATCGGCCCCTTCAGCACCCCGCTCGACCAGAAGCTTGATCTCATCGGTAATATGCGGAATTACCTGAACCGTTCCACCAAGGTAATCACCTTTACGCTCTTTACTGATAACACGTTCATACACTCGACCGGAGGTAAAATTGTTCTTGCGAGTCATCGTGGTACGGATAAAACGTTCGTAGTGACCAAGGTCAAGATCTGTTTCTGCACCATCGACGGTGACGAATACTTCACCGTGCTGGAATGGACTCATAGTGCCGGGATCAACATTGATATACGGATCCAGCTTCAGCATGGTGACTTTAAGCTTGCGGGCTTCGAGGATAGCCGCCAGGGATGCCGCAGCGATGCCTTTACCCAGAGAGGAAACAACACCGCCAGTAATAAAGATAAATTTTGTCATTTTACCGTTCAGGAGTTAGTGTGCGGGGACTGTTCCCCGAACGGGAGAAAAGCATACCAAAGCCGCCCATACTTCACAATCAGAACATTAAGATTCGTGTTTCAACAACAGCCTATTAACCACAGAGGACACCGAGGAACGCTGAGATAAAAAGAGTTTTATATTAGATCACTGCTGTCCCACAAAGAGATTCTCATTCACCCTGGGGGGATCACTCACGAAAAGATCTGTTCGCCACTCATCGAAGATTGTGGGAGGCTCGCCCACGGAGCGATTTGTCAGGGAAATGCAAGGCTCTATCGCCGCGAGCTGTGCTTCCCAAAATGGTTATCTCTATTGCTGTAGGAGCGTCGCCCTCGGCGCGATGATGGCCTGGTTAAAGAATGATGACTCGTAACTAAGGACAAAAGATAAAGAAAACACAACACTATGACTTTTTCATCTTTAGTCCTTCGTCTTTCATCCAAAAGAATCGCGCCGAGGGCGACGCTCCTACAACCTGTCGTTATAGTGTACCGAGAAAACGTAGCCCTCTTCGTCCGGGGCGGGCAGGTAATGGGGATGGCTCCAGAACGATGACACGGCGATCAGTTCGTCATCGAGAAAGACCAGCGGTACGCTGTCACGCATCCATGAGGGAATGGAAAGATCCTGGAATAGCGTCTTTAGTGGCTTGCTGCCGTGATCGCCTGGCATACGACACTGCTCACCTCCCTGGCGAAAGCCAACCCGTAAGGCAAAATCTTTGAGCAAGGATTTTGCCAGCCCTTCTCCCCTCACTTTTGTTGCCTGCAGCTGTATATTCTGAAACTGTAGAGGTGCTGGCAGAATCCAGTCCTTAAATCCATCGACAGCCTGGACGTCATCGGGGCTATCACATAACCACAGCATATTGTTATCCAGTCTGATTATACCTCCAGACCAGACCACACTGCCCTTAGCTGATGATTCCTCAAGTAACTGGACCAGGGTTTGAATCCTCTCATCACCGGGCACCGGTAAGGCATTCATCCGTACCCAGTAGCGCAGTGCATTTGCACGGTGCGTGGGTAACAGCCCGGCCAGTAAGTCAGCATTCAGACAGGCAATGCATGGAGGAAAAAAATGGTTGCTGGCGACCTCGCCATAAAGTAGATCTGAGCTGGCCATTTCATCTAGCATAGTCGCCGCCGAGGCCGCGTGACGCGCGCTGCGCGACAGACTTTTATCCATCCCCGGCCAACGCTCTCGTAAAACAGGCAATACTTTATTGCGCAGAAAGTTTCTATCGAATCTATTGTCCTGATTACTCGGGTCTTCTACCCAGACCAGCTTGTGTCTGTTGGCATAACCCAGCAGGTCATCACGCGAAAAAGCCAATAGCGGCCTCAGCAATCGACTCGTAGAAAATTTTTTACTGGCAGGCATTGCCGCCAGTCCATGCACCCCTGCACCGCGCAGCAGCTGCAGCAATAGCGTTTCGGTCTGATCATTCCTGTGCTGAGCAGTCATGCACAAACCGCCTTCTGGCAAACATTCAGCCAATGCAGCATAGCGCGCATCCCTGGCCACCGCCTCAAGGCTCTGGCCCTTTTTCTGATCTATGCCAAGCGTTCTGATAGTAAGCGGCACAGACAGGCCGTCGCACACCTGCTGACAGTGGTCTGCCCAGGCGGGTGATTGCAGCTGCAGAGAATGATCAATGTGGATTGCTTTAAGCGAGAATGGATAATCAGATGCCAAACCGGAAAGCGCGTGCAATANGACATGCGAATCCAGACCGCCGCTAAAGGCGACGTAGACAGCACTGTTCTTCTCTACAGAAAGCTGATCATGCAGAACCTGCTCGAGGCTGACGGCAGAGAAATTCGCAGGCACAGACATTTATCACCTGGCTATGGCGCTATTCCTGGAAATTATCGACACCGTACTGGCGTAAGCGGTGATAACGTTTCTCCTGTAGCTCAGGCATCGTCATCGCATCCAGGGCATCGAGATTTTTCACCAGCGCCTTGCGTAGATTGTCAGCGGCCAGGTCAGCATCACGGTGCGCACCGCCCAATGGTTCCTCGATGATCTCATCTATCAGGCCCAGCTCCTGCAGGCGCTGTGCTGTCAATCCCATCACCTCTGCAGCATCAGCGGCATTATCGGCGCTCTTCCACAGGATAGTTGAACAGCCTTCCGGTGAAATTACCGAATAGGTCGAATATTGAAACATCAAAAGCCGGTCACAAACGCCGATTGCCAGCGCACCACCCGACCCCCCTTCACCAATGACCGTCGAAATAGTGGGGGTCTTCAAATCAGACATAACAAACAAATTGCGCGCAATGGCTTCGCTCTGACCCCGTTTTTCTGCATCAACGCCGGGGTAGGCACCGGGGGTGTCTATAAAAGTCAACAGGGGTAGATGGAAACGCTCTGCCATCTCCATCAATCTCATGGCTTTACGATATCCCTCAGGCCTTGGCATGCCAAAGTTTCGGTACACCTTTTCCTTCGTGTCACGCCCTTTCTGATGCCCAATCACCATTACCGGACGGCCTTCCAGACGCGCCAGGCCACCGACTATCGCAGAATCATCAGCAAACATGCGATCGCCATGTAATTCCTGAAAGTCTGTAAATACCCTGTCGATATATTCAAGCGTGTAGGGACGCTGTGGATGTCGGGCAAGCTGCGACACCTGCCACGGAGTCAATGAGGAAAATATCGATTCTGTCAGTTTGATGCTCTTACTGTGCAGACGCGCCACTTCATCGGTCAGACTGACATCGCTGGTGATGCCTACATGACGTAATTCGTCTATCTTGGCTTCAAGTTCGGCGATAGGTTGCTCAAAATCGAGAAAGTTGAGGTTCATCTATAGTTCCAGCAGTAAAGATAAATAGTCGGGTGGAAGTATAACGCTATACCGATCCAGGGATAAAGGGCAGCGCTCAATTCATACGCGCGCCGGCAGCATTGTATTCACATACGGCCTTACTGACGACAGGGAGTTTGTTTAATTCATCCAGCAACCTGGCTGAGGGGTGGACACACCATTCACGCGGCAGGTGGATGCTGGCTCTGGCCTCTTCATTCATATAATCAATAATTACCGGTGTGGAACCGCCTTTTACCGGCTGCAATGCGACCTGCAGGCTTTCAACGGCGTCTTCTACTCTCTTTTTCAAGGTAATACGCAGGTCGGTAGCAAATGTCTCGCGGGCAGAATCCATGTCATGAATACGCTCTGCGGTGACCCGGGTGCCGCCGGTATAATCGTCATAGCCAGCCTTGCCGCTGATGATGACCAGCCTGTCTTCCTGCAATAATTGTTTATTGCTTTCATAGAGTTCTGAGTAAATGGGGATTTCCAGCCAGGCAGACTGGTCATCCAGAGTCAAAATTGCCATTCGACCACGACGCGTATTGCGTGTACGCATAGCAATAATCAGACCCGCTATCGTTACCTGCTTTCCCTCTGCCGACTCAACATCGCTCAAGCTGCAACTGATAAAATTACTCAGTTCCCTGTGATATTGATTCATAGGGTGCCCTGTCAGGTACAGCCCCAGATGCTTTTTTTCCCTTTTAAGGCGTTCATCCTCTGAATATTCTGCAACCTCTATCCAGTCGATATCAAGATCCAGTTCTTCGCTGCTGCCGTCATCCTGTCCTGCTGCACGATTTCTAAGCTCCTGCCCCGACAGGGACATGGCGTTCGCCAGATTTGCCATCAGGGCTGCACGGTGTACACCCATTTGATCCAGCGCACCCGCACCAATCAAAGTCTCTAAAGTACGCTGGTTCACTTTCTTCAAATCCAGTGCACGACAAAAATCATACAGGTCACTGAACTGCCCTTTTTCTTCCCGTGCACGCGTTATTTCTTCTATCGCCGCCTGCCCGATACCCTTGATTGCACCAAGACCATAGACGATCGTATCCTCTGAGCTTGCCTCGAAGGAATAACCGGAGCTATTCACATCCGGTGGCTGTACCGTTAACTCCATCTCCCGNCATTCGGCTATTAATGTAACGACTTTTTCGGTCTTTTCCATATCCGCCGACAANGTTGAGGCCAGGAACATCGCCGGGTAATGCGCCTTGAACCAGGCNGTCTGNAATGAAACCAGCGCGTAGGCGGCGGAATGTGATTTATTGAAGCCGTACTTGGCGAATTCCTCCATNAAATCGAAGATACTGTCTGCCTGCCTGGCATCGATACCATTTTTTTCGGCGCCGGCCTGAAAATTCTCGCGCTGTTTCGCCATTTCTTCTGCGATCTTCTTACCCATCGCGCGGCGCAGCATATCCGCCGCACCTAAGGTGAACGAGGCAAGTATCTGGGCGATCTGCATTACCTGTTCCTGGTAAACAATCACGCCGTAGGTAGGTTTAAGTATTTCTTCCAGCAACGGATGCGGATAGATAATTTTTTCACGCCCGTGCTTACGCTCTATGAAGGTATCAACCATGCCCGAGCCCAGGGGCCCCGGACGGTATAAGGCGACCACCGCGACCATATCGTCAAAGTTATCTGGCTGTAGTTTCTTAATTACATCTTTCATGCCACTGGATTCGAGCTGAAAAACAGCCGTAGTCCCGCAGGCCTGAATCAACCTGAATGTTTCTTTATCGCTGAGGTCAATATCTTCCAGTGTCATCGGTGGTTGCGCATTTTTTTCACGTAAGCGGTTTACCGTTTTCAATGCGTTATCGATGATAGTCAGTGTCCGCAGGCCCAGGAAATCAAACTTCACCAGGCCTACTGCTTCTACATCTTTCATATCCAGATGGGTCACCATCTGGGTGACACCCTGTTCACAATACAGAGCAGTAAAATCTGTCAGTGCCGTGGGTGCGATGACCACGCCGCCAGCGTGCTTGCCGGCATTTCTGGCCATGCCTTCCAGCGATCGAGCACGGGAGATCAATTCGCGCACATCATCATCCTGTTCAATTTTTTCACGCAGTTCTTTTTCTGATTCAATTGCTTTCGTCAACGTCATTCCCGGATCACCGGGAATCATCTTTGCCAGCTGGTCGACAAAGCCAAAGCCAACATCCATTACCCGCCCGACATCCCGAACCACCGCGCGCGCGGCCATGGTGCCGTAAGTAATAATTTGTGAGACCTTGTCGGCACCATAGTGCTGAGTAACATACTCAATCACCCGATCACGCTTATCCATACAGAAATCGATATCGAAATCAGGCATCGAGACACGTTCCGGATTCAGGAAGCGCTCGAACAACAGACCATGTTCAATTGGATCGAGTTCGGTAATCCCCAGGCAATAGGCCACCAGTGATCCGGCACCGGAACCACGACCCGGCCCGACGGGTATATCATGATCCTTGGCCCAGCGAATAAAGTCGGCAACAATCAGAAAGTAACCGGGAAAACCCATGCCAGTGATAACATCCAGCTCCATATCAAGACGCTCCTGATAGGGCCCCTGTTCTACATCTTGCGGAACTTTTTTCAGTATTTCCTGCAGGCCGTCATTTGAATCATCAATGAGCACCTGATTGACGTCCTGGCCTTCGGCAACAGGAAACTCCGGCATGAAGTTTTTACCCAGCGTCAACCGGCAGTTACAGCGCATGGCAATGTGGTAAGTGTTTTCTATCGCTTCCGGTATATCCGCAAACAGTTCTGCCATTTCCTCTGTTGAACGAAAATACTGCTGGCTGCTGTAGAGTTTTGGTCGACGAGGATCATTCAATACCCGACTGTCCTGTATACAGACGCGTATATCATGAATTTCAAAGTCTTTCTCCGTCCTGAAACGGACATCATTTGTCGCCACCACGGGTAGACAACGGCGCGCTGCCAGATCCATCGCCTTGAGGACATGCTCTTCATCACCAGGCCTTCCTGTGCGCTGCAGTTCAAGATAAAAACTGTCACCGAATATCTGCAGAGTTTCATCCACCAGTTGATCAATTTGTTCGACAGAACCATGCAGCAAGGCATTTCCTATCTCTCCCTGAGTAGCGGCAGACAGTGCTATCAGGCCATCACTATGCACAGTCAATTCCTGTTTTGAAATACAGGCATGACCGCCCAGATGCTGGCCATGACGAAAGGCCTCAGACAGCAAATGTGTCAGGTTACGATAGCCTTTTTCATCCTTACACAGCAGAACCAGGCGGAAAGGCTTGCCCGGTTGCTCAGGCCGTTCAATCCATACATCAGAACCCAGAACTGGCTTTATGCCAGCAGCCATGGCGGCTTTATAGAATTTGACCACAGAGAAAACATTGGATAAATCGGTCACCGCTACAGCAGGCATGTGCTGCTCTGCAGTGGCATCTATAATGTTGTTGATGCGCAGGATACTGTCTACCAGGGAATATTCCGAGTGCAGATGAAGATGGATAAATGGGCGCTTAAGCATGGTATTCAATTGCCAGTTTTACAGGTGCAAAACTGCGACGGTGAATTGGCGATACACCATACTTCTGTAATGCTTCACGATGCATGCGGGTGGGATAACCCTTATTACTGTCAAAACCGTATTGTGGATAATGATGATGCAGGTCTTTCATCATACGGTCACGATACACCTTGGCAATGATTGAGGCAGCTGAAATCTCGGCGACCAGGCCATCCCCGCCCACAATAGCTTCTGCTTTGCAGGGTAATGCAGGAACACGGTTTCCATCCACCAGCACCTTGTCAGGTCTTATTGTTAGCCCTGCGACCGCTCGCTGCATCGCCAGCATGGTTGCCTGCAAAATATTCAGCTGATCAATCTCGTGGACATCAGCCTGTCCTATCGAGAAGCTAAGAGCATGCTGCCTGATCAGCAGGTCCAGTTGCTGACGTTTTTTTTCAGTCAGACGCTTCGAATCAGACAGGCCATCTATAACATGCCGGCTATCAAGTATAACTGCCGCTGTCACAACAGGCCCTGCCAGTGGACCGCGGCCAACCTCATCAACCCCTGCGACATACAAGCAGGACACCTTTACTGCCCCTGCCCCGGTTCTGTTTCTTTATTCAAGCCCAGCATGTCCAGCACTGTTTCTGCTGCCAGACGGTCGGAATCAAGATCCAGGCTTTCTCGTATCTGTCTAAATGCTTTTGTAACCTTATTGACCTCTGTTTCATCACTGAGATATCGACCCACCTCAAGCTCAAGATTTTCTGGTGTACAATCATCCTGCATCAGTTCCGGAACTAGTCTATAGCCGACCAGATTATTCGGCATGGAAAAATATTTCACTCTGGCAAGCAATTGCACCATGGTTTTTGTAAGCCAGGAAACCTTGTAAGCAACAACGACAGGTCTACCCACAATTGCCGCTTCAAGAGCAGCTGTACCTGAGGCAAGCATGAGAATATCTGCACATGCCATAATATCCCTGGAGTGTCCAACGACACGAACCAGATCAATACTTTTTATATCAGCCTTTTGTACTTCTTCCTCAAACACATCCATCAGTGCGGAATCTGGCATGGCTGTAACAAACTGCAGATTCGGGTGTTTCCCTGAAAGTTCAGCCGCTGCCTGTAAAAAGTCCCCTGCCATACGCTGAATCTCCCCACGTCGGCTTCCCGGCAACAGGGCGATTACTTTTTTTTGCAAAGAAAGCCCAAAACTTTTCCTCAATGATTCAATATCCGGATCACTATTTATATCCCTGACCATTGGGTGACCGACCAGCTTCGCATTCAGCTTATGCTGGCGGTAGAAAGCCAGCTCAAAGGGAAATAAAACAAGAATTCTGTCTATAGAGTGTCGCATAGACCTGAGACGATATTTTCGCCAGGCCCAGACAGTTGGACTGACATAGTGCAACACAGGGATTCCTGCCTTACGTAACTTTTTTTCAAGACCCAGGTTAAAATCCGGGGCATCAACACCGATGAATAAATCAGGTGGATCAGCCTCAAAATAATGCACCAGGCTACGGCGAATTTGCAGAATTTCCGACAATCTTCCAAAAAGGCCGTCCAGCCCCATGAGAGTCAGTTTATTCATTGGGTACAGGCTTTCACAGGCCTGTTCCTGCATCTTCGGGCCGGCAATGCCTGTAAATTCGAACGTGTAAGGGTATTGCCTCAGTTTACGAATTAGTCCAGCAGCAAGCAGATCACCTGAGACTTCACCAGCGACGATGCCTATCTTAAATATTTTCCTTCCCTGCATGGTATCGTTTCAGCGAACGACACCCCGTTCGCTATTGACCAGAAAATCAGCAAATACTTTTACATTCGCGTCTTCAGCAGACAACTTAATAATATCGTCGATAGCATCCTGGAAGCTAAGCTGCGAACGATAGAGCGTCCGGTATGCATTCTTTAATGCTGAAATATCGTCCTCATTAAATCCACGGCGCTGCAAGCCCTTCACATTGATCCCGTATGGACGTGCTGTATTGCCGGCCACCTTGAGATAGGGTGGAATATCCTTGAATGAAACCGCACCGATGCCTGTCATAACATGAGCACCAATTTTGCAGAACTGATGAATCAGGGTAAAACCGCCAAAAATAACATGATCACCAACAACAACATGACCTGCCAGACTGGAACCATTCGCAAAAATTATTTTGTTACCCAGTATGCAATCATGTGCGATATGGACATAAGCCATGAGAAAATTGTCATTGCCGATGCGTGTGATTCCACCACCTTCCTTTGTACCTACGTGAAGGGTACAAAACTCACGCACCACATTATCATCACCGATCACAAGCTCGGTCGGCTCGTTATTATAAGCAGTACTCTGTGGGACTTCACCAACAGAAGCATATTGAAAAATATGGTTATTTTTTCCTATACTGGTATGACCGGTGAGTGTGACATATGGGCCTACCTTAGTCCCGTCTCCTATCTTTACATTTTTTCCTACGATGGAAAAATGCCCAATCGAGACATCCTTTCCTATAACAGCACCTTCCTCAATAATGGCATGAGGGGAGATCACTCAAACCTCCCTTGCGGTAAACATCAATTCGGATGAGGTACAGCGCTCGCTATCAACAGTAATCACACATGAGCAAAACCACATTCCACGCACTTTCCTGTCCAGTGATACGTCCACTTTTAACTGATCACCAGGCTCTACGGGTCTTTTAAAGCGCACCTTGTCTACACCAACAAAATAGTAAACCAGATTGCTGTCACCACCCTTCACATCTGAGCTTATTGCGGCCAGTAAAGCAGCCGCCTGCGCCATCACTTCGATTAATAGAACACCCGGCATTACCGGCCTGCTGGGATAGTGCCCCGGAAAGAATGGTTCGTTATAGGTGACATTTTTGATTGCAGTTAAAGATGTATCTTTTTCATAATCAGTAATCCGATCTATCAGCAGGAAGGGGTACCTGTGCGGCAGGTACTTGAGAATTTCATGGATATCTATGGTGTTCATCATCTGCCCTTTCGAGTTATTTATGCCTGCTTCTTTGTCAGATCCCTGACCTGTTTGAAAAGTAAATTCAGTTGTTTGAAACGCGTTGCGTTTTTTAACCAGCTACGCGTCTCCTCAAGTAATATGCCGGAGGAATATACGCCTGGCACAGTAATATCAGAACGGACAGCTGTTTGTCCGGTGAAATGTGCATCATCACAAATCGAAATGTTATCAACCACCCCGACCTGACCTGCAAATGTGCATCGTTTACCGATTACCGTACTGCCTGCAACGCCCACACAAGCGGCCATAGCGGTATCATCTCCAATACTGACATTGTGGGCAATATGCACCAGGTTGTCTATTTTGACGCCATTGCCTATCAGAGTATCACCCAGAGCGCCACGATCTATGGCTGTATTTGCCCCAATTCTGACATCATTACCGATCACCACCTTTCCGAGTTGAGGAACGGGTATCCAGTGATCACCTTCACGTGCATGGCCAAAGCCATCTGAGCCAATAACACAGCCGCTATGCAGGACACAGTTTCTGCCCACTACTGTTTCATGATGAATGGTGATGTTATTTTTTAGTACTGTACCTTCACCTATAACGGCATCTTCGCCCACAAAACACCCTGCCCCGATTTCGCATCCAGCAGCTATGCTTACTGATTTTTCAATAATGACATTTTCAGCTATGCTTGCCGTTTCATGCACAAAAGCCTCGGCATGGACAACGGAAGATGGGTG
>JGI24024J18818_10000940_pt1 | contig 11599 bp, 11 predicted proteins | sample Cruoilmetagenom2_FD_18818 | JGI IMG/M metagenome (IMG submission 18818) | reverse complement strand
TTTGTAATAACTAACTCTTTAATGACGGAATTGTCGATTCGCTCGATTGCAGGACCCGACAATACAGGATGTGTACAACATGCGTACACTTCTTTCGCCCCTGCTTCAACAAGTGCATTTGCCGCAATCGTAATTGTACCGGCTGTATCAATAATGTCATCAATCAAGATGGCAATTTTTCCGTCTACATGTCCAACAATGTTCATTACTTCCGCAACGTTAGGACGAGGACGACGTTTATCAATAATCGCTATTGGTGCTTTTAAACGATCGGCCATTTTTCGTGCTCGCGTAACACCACCGTGATCAGGGGAAACAATCACAATTTCTGAAGGATCTATATTTTTCTCTAAGAAGTAATCCGAAAGAATTGGAACACCCATTAAGTGATCAATTAGAATATCAAAGAACCCTTGTATTTGCGGGGCATGTAAATCTAATACGATTGCACGAGTTGCACCAGCAGTCTCAAGTAAGTTTGCAACTAATTTTGCTGTAATAGGTTCGCGAGCACGTGCTTTACGGTCTTGACGTGCATATCCGTAGTACGGAAGAACAACGTTGACAGTGCGAGCAGATGCACGTTTAACAGCATCAACCATGATGAGTAATTCCATCAAGTTTTCATTTACAGGAGATGAAGTAGATTGAATAATGAACACGTCACAACCACGAATACTTTCTTCGATGTTGATTTGAACTTCTCCATCACTAAAGCGAGTAACAGATATCTTCCCAAGAGGAAGACCTACTTCCTCTGCGATTTCTTTTGCGAGTGATTCGTTTGAGTTTAGTGAAAAGATTTTCAGCTTCGTGTTTGCATATTGATTAGCCATGAGTGCCCCCTGTTATTTTAAGTTTAGTTTTTTGACATATCCATCTTTGTTTTCTTGACGCGCACGGCCAATGGACAAAGCATCTGCTGGTACATTTTTTGTTATCGTTGATCCCGCTGCAACATAAGCTCTTTGTCCAATAGTTACTGGCGCAACGAGGTTAGAATTACACCCTACAAATGAATCGTCTTCAATCGTTGTTAAAAATTTATTTTTCCCATCATAGTTCACTGTAATCGTACCGCACCCTATATTTACGCGTTCACCAACCTCAGCATCCCCAATATAACTCAAATGTGATACTTTTGATTGATTACCCAATTTTGTTTTTTTAATTTCGACGAAATTTCCGATTTTGGCATCATTACCAATTTCTGAATCTGGACGAATATGAGCAAAAGGGCCAACTGAAGTATCAGTTCCTATGACGCTATTTTTAACTACTGAAGAATGAACCGTTGTCCGATTTCCAATTTGACTAGTTGATATATGACTGTTTGGACCGATTACACAATCCTCGCCAATTTCTGTGGCTCCTTCAATCATTACTCCCGGTTGCAAAATTGTATCTGATCCAATAACCGCTTCTGCACTGATATAGGTATTTTCAGGATTTATAATTGTCACGCCATTCCTCATATGTTTTTCAACTATACGAGCACGCATTTGCGTTTCAGCTTGAGCAAGTGCAACACGATCATTTACACCGAGTGTTTCTTCAAAATCATCTGTTGCATAGGCTGAAACAATATTTCCTTGATTTTTTAAAATTTCAATTACGTCTGGTAAATAGTATTCACCTTGTGAATTATCATTGTTTACAAGCTTTAAAGCTTCAAACAACGCTTGATTGTCAAAACAATACGTACCTGAGTTAATTTCATTCACTTTCTGCTCTTCCGCGGATGCATCTTTTTGTTCCACAATGCGTTCAACATGCCCTTCATCGTTACGAATGATGCGACCGTACCCTGTAGGATCTTTTGGAAGACCTGTTAAGATTGTTGCTTTTGCATTGGTTTCATTATGATGATGCAATAGTGCTTTCATTGTTTCAGGTCTTATAAGTGGTGTGTCACCACAAACGACAAGTGTTGTACCAGAAAGATTTCCAAGGACAGTTGCCGCTTGCAAGACCGCATGTGCAGTTCCAAGTTGTTCTTCTTGAAGTGCATACTCACTGCGAATTCCTAATTGGTCTTGTACTTTTTCAGCACCATGACCAACAATTGTTACGATGCGTTCTGCACCTAATTCTTGGATGTGATCAACCACGTGTTCAACCATTGGTTTCCCACAAACAGGATGTAATACTTTATATAATTTGGACTTCATTCTTGTTCCTTGACCTGCAGCTAATACCACTGCGTATGTATGTGTCATAAGTAAGTCCTCCAATTTGCTCATTTACTCTTTTGACTATAGCCGAAAAACAGCTGTATTTCAAGGAAATTAAGCTTGACAAAATGATGACAAAACCATTATTATTATTGAATTTTATAAAAAAAGGATTTCACACCTAAATGGTGGAAATCCTTTTTGCAAGTATTTACATTTTTTCCTGTTTTGCTTGTCTAGAATAAAAAATCTCGTAGATAACCGGGATAATAACCAAGGTAAGCAAAGTGGAAGATGTTAACCCACCAATTACTGTAATTGCTAAACCTTTTGATATAAGTGTACCAGATGATGTCGTAAGCGCTAACGGGATAAGGGCAGCCACTGTTGCAAATGCTGTCATTAAAATCGGCCTTATCCTTGTCTTCCCTGCTTCAACAAGTGATTCTCGAATCTTCATCCCTTTATCCGTTCGATTTTGATTAATGCGATCGACTAATACAATCGCATTGGTGGTTACAATCCCTATTAACATTAGGAAACCAATCATTACACTTACAGATAATGGCTCTTTAGCTATGACCAGACCAATTAACGCACCAATTGGGACGAAAATAAGAGAAGAAAGAATGATAAATGGTATTCTTGCTTGCCCGAAGGTAATTAGCATTGTTAAGTAAACTAACCCAATCGCGCTCGCAATAGCAAGGCCGAGTTGCTGGAATATCTCCACAGTCTCGTCGCTACCTCCACCACTTTCTAAACTAACACCTTTGGGTAGCTTTACGTTCTCAGCCACCCCTTTTTCTACTTGGGATGTTACTTGTTGTATGTTATCTGCAACAACTTGTGCTTCAATTCGAGCAAAAACTTTTCCATCTAATTTCTGTATAGCTGTGACAGATTCAATTTCTTCTATTGATGCTAACTCTTGAATTTCGACAGGACCTTTTGCTGTAAATAGTGGGAGTGTCCTAATCTCTTCTATACTTGTTAGGGATGAATCATAAGACAATTGAACCGCACGTTCCACATCATCTAGTGTTAATTTCCCTATAGAGACTGGTCGAGTTTGATCAGAAATAGTTCCAAGCACTTGAAAACCTGAAACTCCAAATTCTTTTGCTTTTTCAGAATCTATTTCTACAATTAATTGTTTTTGTTTTTCCGAGAAATTATTTGAGACATATTTTAGTGATTCCATCGTATTCATATAGTCTTCCACATCAGATGCTGCTTGAGATAGGGCTTCTATATCTGTAGAAAACAGATCGACAGACACGTTGTTATTGGAAGGTGGTCCGCCTGTTGACAATTCTGAAACAGAAATAGTTGAATTAGGTGAAAGTTCAACCATCAAACTTTCTATCTCTTTCTCGACATTCTCAACAAACTGAGTCACGTCAACATTTTCATTTAAGGTTAGAATATAACCCGCTCTATTCTCTAGTTTTATACCTGTAGAAAAATCACGTGAACCAACAGCAGTTGTAACATCTTTGATATCTTCTAAATCTGCAAACATCTCTTCTATTTGAATAGAGACTTCATTTGTACGTTCCAGTGAAGTCGAAGAAGGTAATTCAACACTTGCTTGCACGAGCTTCTGTTCTTCATTCGGAATGAATGTAAAACCTAAGCCTGGTACAAGTGCAAACGATCCACCTAATAATAAAATAGAAAGAATTAAAATGATCGCTTTTCGGTTTAAGGACCACAGAATCAAGCGCTCATAAAATCTTTGTATGATGCCATCTTTTTCTTCGTGCGTAACTTTCTTAAATGCAAATCTTGCTAATATCGGGACAATCGTTATGGATACTAGTAAAGATGCTGCCAAAGAAAAAATGACTGTTAAAGCAAACGGCAAGAAAAATTCGCCTGTAATTCCACTAACGAACCCGATTGGTAAAAATACCACTATGGTTGTTAATGTAGAAGAAGTGATTGCACGTAATATTTCTTTCGTTGAGGATGCAACCAAATCATTAGACATTACTTCGTTTGATTTCCTTAAACGACGGAAGATGTTTTCAATGACGACAATACTATCATCGACCACACGCCCCACAGCAACCGCCATCCCACCTAAGGTCATAATGTTTAGACTAATATCAAGTTGGGCTAAAAATATAGCAGCTATTAATAAAGATAGTGGAATTGATATGATCGCAATAATAGTTGCTCTTATATTTCTTAAGAACACTAATACAGCAATCGATGCAAATAATGCTCCGAGTAACCCTTCTTTCACAAGAGTTTCAACTGATTTTTCAATTCCATCAGCTGAATCAAAACCAACTGCATATTCTAGTTGACTATCGTACTTATCTAATATTGATAGGACTTGATTTGCTACTTCAACTGTATTCGCGTCTTGCTTTTTCGTTACAGCCATTGATAATGATTCCTCTTGGTTGTAACGTGTGATTTCAGATTGTTTTTCAACTTCTTCAATTGTAGCTATTTCTTGTAGTTCTACCGGACTTGCTTCTTGATTCATTGAAGATGTGAGTTTAAGTGATTTCAATTTTTCAAGGGTTTCTAATTTTTCTTCTACACGGACGGGAATATTAATGTCATTATCATTTATGGTTCCAGCAGGAAATGAGAAAATTTGTTGATTAATTTGTTCTTTAATTTGACTTAACGTAAGTCCAGCTTCAGAAGCTTCTTTCTGATTTACTGTAATTTGCAATCGTTCTTCCTTTAGTCCACCTACTGAAACCGAGTTAATGCCTGGAATTTTATTTAGTTCAGGAATCACTTCGGTTTTCAAGAGATTTTCTAGATTAGCATCACCAAACAAAGAAATATTAAAGATTGGAAAAGAACCAAACGATAACCGATTAATCTCCGTCTGTACCCCTTCTGGTAAATCCAGTTCACGAATAGCTGTTTCTGCTTGCTGTTCAGCACGATCCAAATCTGTGTCGAAAGGGAATTGCATGTTTATGATTCCAATCGTTTCATATGAAACACTTTGGATAGAAGTTGCACCTTCAATGCCTTTTAGTTGTTCTTCAATCGGAGTCGTTACTTTCATGTCAACATCATCAGGAGATGCACCGGGATACACAATTTCTACTGATAACTGAGGAAACTCAATGTTTGGTAATAAATCAATTTTCAAACGAGTAAAAGAGAACAAACCGAGTACAATTAGTAAAAATGAAATAATAAAGACCGCTGCTGCATTTTTCAAACTAAATTTTGTTAAAAAACTCACTGGTTTCACCTTCTTTAAAATAGGATATGAATCTAATTTTAGTTATACAACACTCGGGTTGGTTAATCGAATAGCAATGTGTTTTCCGAAAAAAAAAACAAACCATTGTAAATGATTTGTCTCTTCATTTTATTTATCAAACGCTCGCTTCTTCATAGGGCATCGAGTCTTCTTCACTAGACTCATAATAGGCCTTTAAAACAGAATCTTGTATTTTGGTACGTGTTCCCGTATTGATTGGATGCGCGATATCCCGAAACTCACCATCTGGGGTTCGTTTACTTGGCATAGCTACAAACAATCCCGTATTACCGTCTATGACACGAATATCATGGACTACAAATTCGCTGTCTAGTGTAATGGAAGCAATGGCTCTCATTCTACCATCGGTTTGTACTCGTCTTAATCTTACATCAGTTACTTCCATTCTCTCACCACCTTTCTTCTAAGATGCCCTTCAGACTCTGACAACTATATTCTACATTTATGACAAATCTCCTTCTTTTTTAACGGAATTATTAAAAAATTTAGATTTAAGTTAAAAATGGGTGGCAAAAAGAAAACCGCAGAGAGAGTCTCTACGGTTTTTCCCTTATTATGAAACTAATGCAATGACTTCAATTTCAACTTTAGCATCTTTCGGTAATCTTGCTACTTCAACCGTTGATCGAGCAGGTTTATGGTCCCCAAAGTGCTGTCCATAAATTTCATTTAAGATCGCAAAATCATTCATATCTTTAATGAAGACAGTTGTTTTTACAACTTGAGCTAAAGATGATCCTGCTTCTTCTAATACTGCTTTCAAGTTCGCAAATACTTGATGTGTTTGCTCTTCAATTGACCCTTCAATCATAATACCTTCTGCATTTAACGGAATCTGTCCTGAGCTGTAAAACATGCCGTTAACTATCATTCCCTGCACATAAGGGCCTATCGCTGCTGGAGCTTTTGATGTAGAAACTGCTTTCATAATTTATTTTCCACCTTTCGAAAAATAGTTACCTTCTGTCAATGCGATCGTGCGGTCTTTTTCGTTTACTTCATGAAGTTTTACAAGCGACAAATAATTCTCTACTAAATTTTCAGCCGCATGATTGGCCTCTACTAAAACTGCCACACCGGCTAGTTGGCAATTAAATTCTTCAAGAAGATTTTTCATCCCATTCATGGTGCCGCCAACTTTCATAAAGTCATCGGTGATAAGTACTCTTTGTCCGCTTTTCATACTACGCTTAGAGAGAACCATCGTCTGAATACGACGGGACGAGCCCGAAACGTAGTTAATACTAACAGTTGAACCTTCTGTTACTTTGCTATCACGACGAACAACCACAACTGGTACATTTAAATGTTTGGCGATGGCATGTGCGATTGGAATTCCTTTTGTTGCTACCGTCATAATGACGTCGATTGGTTCATTAGCAAAAGCAGATGCAAATACTTTTCCAACACGATTCATTAATTGAGGATTTCCAAGTAAATCCGTCATGAATAAATAGCCACCGGGTAATAAGCGATCTGAATGACCAAGCTCTTCCATGAAGTCTTGTATGACTTCCCGAACAGCTTCGTCATGCATCTTGGGAATATATTTAACCCCGCCCGCTGCACCTGGAACAGTCATTAAAAGGCCAATACCTTTTTCTTCAAATGTTTCTTTTACAATTGATAAGTCTTCACTTATCGATGACTTAGCTGATTGATACATATCAGCAAATAAAGTTAACGGTATTAATTGTTGTGGGTGGTCTAATAAATAATGCGTCATATCCACGAGACGCTCGCTGCGTTTCCACTTCACGGAACCCTCTCCTAAACACGAATGATTTATACGTAAGGTACCACAAACATACGGTTCTAAGCAAGTGAGTCTCGCTCTCCTAAAAGACGAACTGCATAGACTTCATCGCAGAATCCTCTTAAGCCATTATAAATACGGTTTACTCTAGATTCATGTTGTACTAAACCGAACACCGTTGGACCACTTCCGCTCATTAAAACAGCATCTGCTCCAAATTTAATCATTTGCTCTTTCAGCATCAAAACTTCAGGATATAGTTTTAGTGTGACACTTTCCAAAGCATTTCCCATAGAAGAACACATAAGCTCATAATCTTTTTCTTGAATTGCTCGAATCATATTACTCGTATTCGGGTGAATAATAGTATCTACCCTTAACCCACCGTAGACATCAGCAGTTGACACTCCGAGAGACGGTTTAGCTAATATAATCCAGCAATTGGGTGGCGATGGTAAGGCTTGAATTTTTTCACCTCTACCTGTCGCTAAGGCAGTTCCCCCGTATACACAAAAAGAAACGTCGGACCCAATTTTTGCACCATGCTCGGCTAATTGATCCACTGTTAATTGCAGATCCCAGAGTTGGTTTAAACCCTTTAACGTAGCTGCTGCATCACTACTACCCCCAGCTAATCCTGCTGCTACTGGAATCTTTTTCTCTAACAAAATTGTTACCCCATCGGGAATACTGTATGTATCTTTTAATAACTTAGCTGCTTGATATGCTAAATTACGATGATCGTCTGGAACATATCGGTCAGCTGAAATGATTTGGATAACTCCATCTTCTCTGTTTTCCAAGCCAATTCGATCGGATAGATCAACAGTTGTCATGATCATTTCCACTTCATGATAGCCGTCGGGACGTTTGTGGAGAACATCCAAAGTCAAATTAATTTTCGCAGGCGCTTTCACATAAAGCATAGGAATGCCTCCTTCTCAGGTATTGGTAATCCCTATTTTACCACAGCTTGTCCTAAATTTTGCACGCACAAAAAGGCGGATTTCTCCGCCCTGTCAGTCAAAACTGGATTTTGCTACTTATTGCTCTGATTTTTTTCCATCATTAATTGCCTCTCAGCCAATTCAATAGCACGTTTCACCATATTTCCTGCGTCACGTGATTGAATTCCACCCCAATCAACAACATCATAATACCCGAGTTCTTTCGCAACTTCCTCTTTAAGTTGATCCGACATAACACCTTTTTTTCGTGACATGCGGTTGCCCCCTTTCGACTGACAAACCTAGTATGACCAAAAGAATAAAAAACACACCTTAATTCAATATTCCTTTCAAATTCCATAAAGTTTTGAACTCTTTTTAAAAATTAATTTTATCCATACAAAAAGGCGGATTTCTCCGCCTGTCAGTCAAAATTGGATTTCGCTACTTATTGCTCTGATTTTTTCCGTTCATTAATCCGGTTTCAGCCATTTCAATTGCACGTTTGACCATATTTCCTGCATCACGTGATTTAATTCCGCCCCAACCTTCTCGCTCAACGACATCATAAAATCCGAGTTCCTTCGCTATTTCCTCTTTCAGTCGATCCGACATAACACCTTTTCTGCGTGACATGCGGTTTGCCTCCTTTATGACTGACAAAAGTAGTATGACCCAAAAACAAAAAAACACTCATGAATATAAATTCACGAGTGTTTAAGATAATTAATAAGTGCTATAACTTATTTGCCAACAACAAGTTCTTGCATGTCGTCAACAATTGTAATTTCTACTGCTTCAGTTAAAATATCTGTGTAGCTGTAAGACACGCGCTCAAAAGCATTTTCGTCTTGATCAAGATCTATTACAAACACTGCATGATACGTTTCACGTAAAATACCTGCTCGCTCAATCGTTTTCTTGCGACCACCGTTTGCTTTTAATTGCAAACGTTTACCCAAATGACAATCTAAAGACTTTTTAATATCCGCTAAAGTTTTTGGCATTTTGCATACACCTCACTAAAAACAATCATACCAGAAACGCAAATATTTGTCAACTCAAATTAATCATTTTAACAATGTAATATTCACCTTGTCAATGGTTTTCGTAATTTTTTTATATGTTTTTTTGAATAAAATGTTTCAATTTTGTAACAGACAATCTTATCACTTGAAATTAGGATATAAAATATCAGCTAAACGAGCAAACTCCTGAATTGATAATGTTTCCCCTCTGCGGGCAGGATCAATCTCGGCTTCTGCAAGTGCCGACAAAATTAATTCTTTCTTTTCTTTCCCTTGTGGCAACTGGGACTGAAGATTATTTAAAATTGTTTTTCTACGTTGTGCAAAAGATGCGCGTGAAACAGTAAATAAGAAATCTTCGTCTATGACTGAAACTAATGCCTTTTCATGACGAGTTAAACGAATGACAGCGGAATCGACATTCGGCTGAGGAATAAAGACAGTTTTAGGAACCGTCATCGCAATTTCAGCTTTCATGTAGTATTGAATAGCGATTGATAATGAACCGTAGGCTTTCGTACTTGGTGAGGCTGTAATTCGATCTGCCACTTCTTTTTGCATCATAACAACCATTCCGCGTATCGGTAGTTTATCCATGAGTAACTTTATTAAAATTGGCGTTGTTACATAGTATGGCAAGTTAGCGACTACCATGACATCCTGATACTCAGAAAGTTTTTCTTTCATTACTTCTAATACATCGGCTTTTAGTATATCTGAATGAACAATTTCAACATTATTATAAGGAGACAATGTATCCTCTAAAACCGGGAGCAATCGTTGATCTATCTCAAATGCTACGACATGGCCAGCTGTTCGAGCTAAATGTTCCGTTAAAGCACCTATTCCAGGACCAATTTCAATCGCTGCAGATTCTTTTGTCAGTTTTGCATGACTCACTATGTTACGCAATACATTGGGATCGATTAAAAAGTTCTGACCTAAGCTTTTCTTTAATGAAAACCCGTATTTTTTAAGTATTTCTTGTGTGCGTATTGGAGTAGCTATATCTTTATGCATCATTATCCTCCTGGTCCAATTGTTCCACGGCTAGTTGAAACTGTTTACGTTCTATTTGAAACATATATAAACGTTTTTGAAGTTGTTTTCCATTTGTATAGCCAATTAATAAGAGATTCCCTATACGGTCCCTACGTTTCTTTGCGTCTGGATGACCGATAAGCCGTGCTTCAATTAAATCTGATAACATGACTTCTTCCCACTTAACCTGCTCTTTTTTAGGCGTATATACATTTTTTAAACACGCACGAATATCTTCATCGGATGCATGCTCAATTCCTAAACTTTTACCGTTCTTAGCAATCGCTTTTTCCTTAGGTAGGAATGCATGTTTAATACCCGGAATTTGTTCTTCAATGATGGCTCGAATTCTTCGACCCGGATAGTCTGGATCCGTAAAAACAATGACACCCCTAACTTCTTGTGCAAGTTTGATGCGACGAATCGTTTCGCTCGATATGGCCGAACCATTCGTTTCAATCGTATCTGCTTGAACTGCACGCTTGATGGCAGTTGTATCATCTTTTCCTTCGACTACTATAATTTCTTCGATGTTCAATGTAGTATGCCTCATTTCCAAACGGTTCATTGACTATTTTACTGTGGCAAACGGTCATTGTACAGAAAAGCCCATACAATCGAAAAAAGTGTATTGCACTTTTATCTCTAACTAGAGAGAAAAATTCGATTATTCCAAGAGAGTTTGTTCTTGTCTTATCGTAATATCTTTAAAAACTAAAAAAGCTTTCCCAATAAAGCAGGAAAGCCTGACTTGATTAATTTAATACTTTGATTCGGACTTTTTTCCGACCAAAAGCATACGCTTGTTCCGTGGTTGGAACAAACAAATCAATTTTCATACCTTTTATTGCTCCACCAGTATCACCAGCTACTGCATAACCATAGCCTTCTACCCAAACCTTAGAGCCAAGGGGAATGACACTAGGGTCAACCGCAATAACTTTTAACTCAGGATTTGAACGGAGGTTAATTCCTGTTGCAGTAATACCAGAACAACCATTGCAGTAAGCCGTATAAGCGGTAGCTGAAACATAAAATTCTTTACCACCTGTAGGCGCAGTGCTGGTTGTACCACGAGATACACTAGCTGTTACTACTTTCGTACCTACAGCTACAATTTTTTTAGATGGTTCTTTAATTACTTTTTCGCTTTTTAAAATCCTTGAAACGGATTTGCCATTTTCTTTTATAACTTCATATATGAGTTCGACTGTTCCTTTTTTGCCTTCTTGAACAACTTTCTCTTTACCTTTTAGCAAATCATTATCTTTTTTTGTTTCAACAGCAAAATTTGTTGCTTCTTCCACTACATCGGTGACCTTTTCTACGCGAACAACTTGTATAACATCGTTTGGAATCACAAGTTCTTCCATTCTTTGTTC
>JGI24024J18818_10000939_pt1 | contig 11610 bp, 8 predicted proteins | sample Cruoilmetagenom2_FD_18818 | JGI IMG/M metagenome (IMG submission 18818) | reverse complement strand
GAATAGATCTTCAAAAAGTTCATGGGTAGAGCTGCTTTTTGCAGGTTTTGGTTTTGGATTTTTTTTAGGTTTTGTCTCTAATTTAAAAAGTTCTTTTACTGATGCTTTTTTAGGGTTTGCTGGGACTTTTATCTGCTCTGTTTTTTTCTTGACACTCTTCTTTTGTGTAGGTTTGTTTTCTATAAACTCTTTTTTTATAGTAGCTAATTCAGGCTTTACACTATTTGCTATAATAGGCTTAAGTTCTTCTGTCACATTTCCCTCAGGCTTCAAATAATCAAGTTCTACTAAAGTGTGTACAATGCGCTTAAAGGTAGGTACTGCAGATTGTGAAGCAAAATATTTTCTATATTTTTTTGCTTTGATCACCAATACACCTATAGTATATTTATTTCCATGCGTGTCATTTGCAAAGCCGTAAAAACTACTATGGTATTCCCGTACGTATCGTCCATTTTTTGCGATGTGTGCAGTTCCTGTTTTCCCTCCGATCTCGAGACCTGGGTACTTGGCTTTCTTTCCTGTACCGTTTTGAACAACATCAATGAGAATATCATGGATCTGATCGGCAGCTTTTTTGCCAACAGGATGAAGATCTCCTACTTTTGGTTCGAGTGTATAACGGTTCCCTTTACTGTCTATAAGAGCATCTACAATGCGGGGAGTGACGGCTATACCATGGTTATTAAAGGCACTATAGGCTTTAAAAAGCTGTGCAAATGTGACCATCATTCCATAGCCGTATGCACTGTTGGCTCTATGCATTTGATGGTCTAGTTTATAGAGAGGTTTAAGTTGTCCGGGAAGATCTCTAGAGAGATCAAGTCCGGAAGGTTTTGCTATACCAAACTTGATTAATCCTTCCCTAAACTCTTTACCAGTAAGTTTCCATGAAACTTGAGAAATACCGACATTGGAAGAGTGAACGATGATATCTGCTGCTGTAAGTGATGCAAATTTGTGGTCATCGGTAATGGTTCGTTTTTTACCGATCTTCATACGACCATTATAGGTATTGAACCAGGTATCTGGAGTTACTACTTTATGGTCAAGTGCTACAGCCAAGGTAATGGGTTTGAGAACAGAACCTGCTTCATGTGCATACTCTGAGAATTTAGGATTGAGTGCAGGGATATCTTTTTGGGTGATGTGTGAAGGGTCGTAACGTTCTGAACTGGCTAACGAAAGTACTTTTCCCGTCTTACTCTCCATGACACCGACTATAATTTCATCGGCATCTATACTCTCTTTCATTTGGTCTATCATAAGTTCAACTCTTCTTTGAAAGGCTAAGGGAATATTGAGATGAAGGTCCATACCATCCACACGTTGAAGTTTCATACTGTTCTGATCATGTATAACAGCACCTACAACGTCTCTTTTTCCTTTAAAATACCCATTTATCTTTGAAGTAATATGTTTATCATAATTTCGTTCAAGCCCTTTTTGCCCTTCAGGCCTTGTATATTTTCCATCACTTTTATCACCTACATATCCAAGGATGGGACTCATGACATCACCTAGTGGAAATCGTCTACTCTCACCATTTTCGATGATATCCAGACCAAAGAGTACATCAATACCGTTACGGTTTTTAACCCAACGAAAAATACCCAGTTTCCTGAGTTTATAAGCCAAAGACTTGAGTTGCATTGCATGTCTGGAATTGATACTTTTTGAAAGGATAATATTGCCTTGTATCTTTTTTCCTTTACGATCTTTAAACTTTTTACGTAGTTTTTCTTCAGGAATTCCACTATAGATACTAAAAAGTTTGATGAAAACAGCTTTCTTGTCTGGATCGATACTTGCTCCACGTATGACTGCTTGATAGGTTTTTTGGGAGTTGCTGAGGGTATAGTTGTCTGCAGAGATAATGGCACCACGAAAAGATCTGTCATAGATAGTAGAATGATGACTGGGGATACGTCTATCTGAAGTGATGGTTTTGAGTACTGAAAGTAAAAAGAGAGCAACAGTGATGACTAGAAATATAAAAAGTACTAAAACTTTTTTACTTCTTTGATTTGTGGCTTTATTATTGATTTTTTTACTCATATTTCCCTCTTAGTGTATGCAATTTTATACAAATCTATCTATAAATTGGATAAAATACTTTTTAATATGGAAAGAAAGAGATAAAGTAATGATAGACAAACCCCTTTTATCTGCAGTAATGATACTTTTGACACTTTCATTGGTAATGAGTTATTCTCTCTCTACTTACACCGTATTGTACTTTCATTATGCTGATTTTCATTTTTTTATAAGGCAGAGTGCAGCTATCTTTATAGGCTTTATTACCATGGTTATACTAAGTAAAATGGATCCGGACAGATGGTTTGTTAAGATAGGATTAGCACTTTTTATACTCTTTTTTATTTTGATGATAGTAATGCAGTTCTTGCCCCCTTCATTGGTAAAGGCTGTTGGTGGCGCAAAGAGATGGATACATTTAGGACCGATGTCCATTGCTCCTGTAGAGTTTTTTAAAGTCGGATTTGTCTTCTTTTTGGCATGGAGCCTTGCACGTAAACTCATTGATAAGACCAAGATGAGTTTTATAGAAGAGATACGTGCATTCTCTCCTTATCTTATGGTTTTCTTTTTAGCAGTTTTTCTTATTGCTATTGTGCAAAAGGATCTGGGGCAAGTTGTGGTACTTGGAGGGGCACTGTTGGTTCTCTTCTTGTTTGCAGGTAGTTCTTTAAAGTTTTTCTTTATGCTTATTGGTGGGGCATTTATGGCTTTTGTAGGACTTATCTTTATCGCTCCACACCGTTTGGCAAGAATTAAAAGTTGGTGGGGAACAGTTCAGGACAATATACTCTCTGTACTTCCTTTTGAATCAGTACAAAATCTTCGTATTGAAGCGGGTAAAGAACCCTATCAGATATCAAATTCACTCAATGCTATCCATAATGGTGGTTTTTTTGGAGAGGGTTTAGGGAATGGACAGTTTAAACTAGGGTATCTCTCTGAAGTACATACAGACTTTATCCTTGCGGGTATCACCGAAGAGTTGGGTTTTTTAGGGCTTGGTTTGGTTGCATTTACAATGTTGATTATTGTCTATCGTATTTTTAAGATCGCATCAAAAGTGAAAAGTCCTGTTTATTATCTCTTTTCTATAGGAGTAGGGTTGCTTATTGCAGGGGCATTTATACTTAACTCTTATGGTATCTCTGGTATCACTCCCATCAAGGGGATCGCTGTGCCATTTTTGAGTTATGGTGGATCACATATTTTGGCATCATGTATCGCTATAGGTATGGTGCTTATGGTTTCAAAAAAAGTACCAAGAAACAGTGAAGGACAGATATTATGAGTATTGTAATGACAGGTGGAGGTACAGGTGGGCACCTTGCCATCATCAAAGCAGTAAAAGAGCATCTTAAGGGTGAAGAGCTTATCTATATCGGTTCTACGCAAGGGCAAGATAAACAGTGGTTTGAAGTAGATAATGACTTTAGCCACAAGTACTTTTTTGAAACGCGTGGTGTGGTGAACCAAGGAGGACTTGGTAAAGTAAAATCACTCTTTATGATGTTCAAAGCAACTTTGCAAGCGATAAAACTTTTGAAAAAACATCAGGCAAAAGTCGTCTTTTCTGTAGGAGGATTCTCTTCAGCTGCTACAGCGTTCGCTGCAAAAGTACTACGCATACCTTTGGTGATACACGAACAAAATGCAGCACTGGGCTCACTCAATAAAATGTTGAAGCCTTATGCAACAGAGTTCATCTCCTCTTATTTGGAGGAGAGTCCCATCAAAGCTTATCCTATAAAAGAGATATTTTTTGAGAATGCACGTATTCGTCATGAAGCAAAAACCATTATTTTCCTTGGTGGGTCTCAAGGGGCTAAAGCGATCAATACACTGGCACTTGAAATGGCANCAGANCTTCAGNAAAAAGGTATNAAGATCATCCATCAGGCAGGTGAAAAAAACTTGGATGATATAAAAGTAGCCTATGATGATCTAGGTATAAAAGCAGAAGTATTTGGATTTACCACGAAACTCGCAGAGTATATGAAAGAAGCAGATATTGCCATAGCAAGGGCAGGGGCCTCAACATTGTGGGAGCTTTCCGCTACAGCACTTCCTGCACTTTTTATTCCATATCCGTATGCAGCAAGTGACCATCAGTACTACAATGCACAGTTTTTGGTTGAAAAAGATCTTGCATGGCTTATGCGAGAAGATGAGATAGATAAAGAAAAAGTACTAGCATTGATAGATGAAGATTTAGATTTTAAGAGTCAAGGATTGATGGAGATCGTTGAAAAAGACGGCAGTGAGAAAATTGCACTTTTATTAAAAAACTTATCCTAGAATTTTGGGTTATTGGGTAGTTTTGAGTACTGTAATAAATTTATATGTTGCAGTTAGGTTATTTAGAAGTTATAATTATAAAACATGATATAATAAATTTATCACATTAAATCAAGTTTAGAAGGATAATTGATGAAGAAAATAATGGCAGCTCTACTGACTTTAGGTTCATTAACTTTGAGTCTACAGGCGTATGATCAAGCAGAGAGAATACAAGATATGCAAACCATGGAAATATCTATGGTAGAGATACAAAAAGGGATACTTTATAACAATAAAGCAATGGCACTCAAAGGTGTTGAAAGTCTAAAAAAAGCTTCACGTAAAGTAGAAGTAGATAAAAAAGAAGATATGGATTACAGTGCTTCTTTTGCTAAAAAACAGGCAGAAAATATCATTAGATATGCAGATAAACTGGAAGCAAGCATAGAAGCAAATCAGAAACATGCGGCAACTACAAACTATACAAAAGTATTAAATCAATGTGTCTCTTGCCATAATAAAATTAGAAAGTGGAATCAGTAACAGTAAAAGCGTATTGAACACAAATTTGACACAATTTATGGGAATACTATAAATATATTTTTATAAATAGGAGAAATGATGAAAAAGTTAATGGGTTTAATATTTGCCGGGGTAGCTCTGTTTGCATTGAGTGGTTGTGGTGAAAGTGATGACTATTATCCGGATGATTTAACTACTCTGTTTTTAGTGGACCAGGATGGTTACGCTTATGCAGATGTTCCATATATTTGTGAGTCTATGCGGGATTGGGATACTACTCGCCCTAATGGTGAATTCTCATTTTATCCTGGAGAAGATTGTGAGTTTGATTTTGATGGTCTTAATGGTGTTTATGGTGATGAATTTGATGATATTATACGTATAGTTGATTATACATATGATGGAAAAGGTGGTATACCGTACGAGTGTGTATATTTTGGTGCAAGTTCAACCTATAGTGATGGCAGCTTTGAATATGATATAGATGATGAGTGTGTTTTTTATCTCTAAGACTTAACTGGTTCCACCTCTCCCGAGGTGTAACCTATAGGTAGCATAAACTGTAATCTCAGGTTGAGTTATTTATGCATTTCACCTCAGGAGAGGTGGAAGCAGAAAAGTGTAACAAGAGCCAATTCTCTCTATTTAAAACCGATTATCTGACCCTTTTATCTCGAAATAACTACAATTTAGCTAAAATATCTCTAATTTATACAACACTATTTTAGGATATTTTTCAATGGATATTAGAAAAGCATATTTAGACTTTTTTCAAGCTAGAGGGCATCAGCTCATACCAAGTTCACCACTCGTCCCAGATGATCCAACACTCATGTTTACTAACGCAGGGATGGTACAGTTTAAAAACATTTTTACAGGTGAAGCACCTATTCCCGCAACACCTCGTGCCACTTCTTCTCAAACTTGTTTAAGAGCAGGCGGAAAACACAATGACCTTGACAATGTTGGGTACACGGCACGACACCACACACTTTTTGAAATGTTAGGGAACTTCTCTTTTGCTGATTACTTCAAAGAGGAAGCCATAGCGTATGCTTGGGAGTTCATTACGGGTGAGAAGTATCTTAATCTTCCTGTAGAAAAGCTATGGGTTACTGTACATGACAGTGATGATGAAGCTGAAGAGATGTGGAAAAAGCATATTTCTGCTGATCGCATCATGCGTTTTGGTGATGCGGATAACTTCTGGTCTATGGGTGATACCGGTGCTTGTGGTCCCTGTTCAGAGATCTTCTATGACCAGGGAGAAGAGAGTTTCTCTGGTCCTGAAGATAAAATGGGTGGAGAGGGTGATAGATTTTTAGAGATCTGGAACCTAGTCTTTATGCAGTATGACAGGGATGCACAGGGCAATCTTAATCCTCTTCCAAAGCCGAGTATCGATACAGGTATGGGGCTTGAGAGAGTTGTGGCTATCAAAGAGGGTAAGCTTAACAACTACCACTCTTCACTCTTTATGCCATTTTTAGACAAGATCGGTGAACTTGTAGGTACTCCATATGACTTTGATGCTGATAACTCTGCTTCTTATCATGTTATCGCAGACCACTTGCGTTCTTGTTCTTTTTTACTTGCGCAAGGTGTGAATTTTGATAAAGAGGGGCGTGGATATGTACTTCGTCGTATCATGCGTCGTGCTATCCGTCATGGTTACTTGCTTGGACTTCGTGAGCCGTTTATGTATAAGCTTGTAGATACCTTGGTTGACTTAATGGGTGGACAGTATGACTACCTTACATCTAAGGCTGAAGCGATCAAGACCTCTATGAAGCTGGAAGAAGAGCGTTTCTTTATGACCATCGAAGCGGGTATTAAACTCTTTAATGAAGAGTTGAAAAATACTACTGATGTATTTAACGGTGAAGTAGCATTTAAACTCTATGACACCTATGGTTTCCCTCTTGACCTTACAGAAGATATGCTTCGTGAGAAGAACATCAAGCTTGACACAGAAGCATTTGATACTAAAATGGAAGCACAAAAAGCACAGTCTAAAGCCAACTGGAAAGGTACGGGTGACGCAGCAACTACGGGTGATTTTAAAGCCCTTAAAGAGAAGTTTGATGTGAATGTATTTGTAGGGTATGAAGGTACCACTGCACAAGCAAAGGTTTTAGCACTGTTAGATGAAAACTTTACAGAGGTCACCAGTATAGACGGTAAAGGTTGGGTACTGTTTGATAGAACACCATTTTATGCAGAGTCTGGAGGTCAGACTGGTGATTGCGGCGAATTAAAAATTAAAAATGAAAAATTAAAAGTGATTGATACTAAGAAATTCCTTGATATGAATCTTTCTGAAGTAAAAGGAAAACTTACTGTTGGAGATAAGGTGGAGGCTGTTGTTGATAACAGTCGTGATGAGATAGAAAAACATCATTCAGCAACACACTTGCTTCATGCCGCACTAAGAGACATTTTGGGTGACCATATCTCTCAAGCAGGTTCACTGAACGATGATAAAAGATTACGTTTTGACTTCTCACATCCACAGGCTATGACGAGTGAAGAAGTCGCAACAGTGGAAGCATGGGTAAATGACAAAATAAGCAGAGCAATACCAGCTAAAACAGAAGTCATGAGTATAGAAGAAGCTAAAAATTCTGGGGCTATGGCACTCTTTGGTGAAAAGTATGGTGATGAGGTAAGAGTAGTGAGCATGGGTGATGCGTCTACAGAACTTTGTGGTGGTACACACGTAGCAAACGTAGCGCAAATAGGACTCTTTATGATAACCAAAGAGTCGGGTGTTTCTGCAGGTGTTAGACGTATAGAAGCTATCTGTGGGAATGCAGCTATCGAAAAGGTAAATGCACTTAGAGATGAATTAAACAATATTAAAACAGAGCTCAAAAACCAAAATCCACTAGTAGGGATCTCTAAACTCAAAGAGCAGGTTAAAGCACTTAAAAGTGAACTTGATTCAGTGATGAGCAGTAGTCAAAAAGAGTTGACAGCAGTTGAAGTCAATGGTGTCAATGTGATCGTCGAAGAGGTTGAAGGTGGTGACATCAAAGCAATGATCGATGATATCAAAAACAAGTATGAGAATGTTGCTGTGATGCTCTTCATGAAGAAAGGTGATAAAGTGATGCTTGCAGCAGGATCAAAAAACACAGTGATCAAAGCGGGTGACTGGATCAAGTTTGTCGCACCTATCGTTGGTGGTGGTGGCGGTGGACGTCCGGACTTCGCGCAGGCAGGCGGAAAAGACTCAAGCAAGATCACTACGGCACTGGAAGAGGCAAAAGTCTATTTGTCTGAGATTCTTGAGGGCGGAAACTAACAATGTACAACCACACTGTTGTCTTTTTGCATGTACTTTCGGCTTTTGTCTGGGTAGGTGGAATGATCGCAATACGTGTGGCAGTACATCCGGTACTGCAAAGCATAGAGGAGCCGAAGATCAAGCTGGGTAAGACTTTGGAGATCACCGGAAGACTTTTTCATCTGGTGATCCCTTTTATTGCAACGCTTTTGGCAACGGGATTGATGATGGCCATATCTTCCAAAGGACACCATGGCAGTTTGAAATCACTTTTTCTCTCAAAAGAGATCATCTGGACACTAATGACAGTGAATTTTACCTATATGTATTTTCAAAGAAGAGCGGCATGGAAACTGTTTGAAGTGGGAAAACTGCCTGAAGCCAAAGCAAAAGTAAGGTTAATTCCAAATGTGTTGTTGCCTGTCAATATATTATTGGGAGTTTTAGCACTTTGGCTGGGTTTGACTCTAAGAGGTTTATAGGGTGCAATATACTATATGATACATCTTGCTTCCAATTCCCAAAGTCGTGCTTTACTGCTTCGTAAGTTCGGCATTGATTTCATTCAAGAATCTCCTGACTACGATGAAGACCAGATCATAACAACAATTGCCAAAGATTTTGTCTATATAGCAAGTAAAGGTAAAATGGAAGCTGCCGTTAAAGAATTTGGTTTAGAGTTGCCGCTGCTTTGTGCAGACTCTGTCATTATGGCAGCAGATGGCAGCATCCTACGTAAAGCCAAAGATGTAGATGATGCAAGGCGTATTTTGAAGATACAAAGTGATTCAACTATCTCTATTGTCTCCTCCTTGCATTTCAGAACCAAAGAGTTGTTGTTTGTTGATACTTCTGCAACACATTACCACTTTGCAGAGTTTGAAGATGAGGATCTGGAAGCTTACCTTGAGAGTGGTCTCTGGAGAGGTAAAGCAGGTGCCTGTATGGTGGAAGGTTTTTGTAAAAAGTACATTAAGTCCGTTGAGGGATATGAGAGTACGGCAATGGGCTTGCAGGTTGAAGTTTTATTACCATGGTTAAAGGGTTTGAGTTAAATGTATGAAAATGAATTAAAAGCACTGAAAAAAGCAGGACGATTTAGAGAGCGTAAGATTTTTGATGTGAGACTGGATGATCTGGCTTCCAATGATTACCTGGGACTCTCACGCAATAAAAAGCAGTTTAAGAAAGCGGTAAAGCTTGTAGGTGAGTATACTACTGTAAGCTCTAAAGCCAGTATGCTTGTCAATGGGTATCATCCTATACATCGTATATTTGAGATGACTATGGCAGAGTACAATGGTTTTGAAGAAGGACTTGTTGTAGGTTCCGGATTTCTTGCCAATATGTCGCTAATAGAAGCGCTGGTTCGTAAAGGTGATATGNTGTTTATGGATGAAGAGTATCATGCTTCAGGTGTCATGGCNTCCAAGCTACTTGGTGAACANGTAGTCACGTTTAAACATAATGATGTGGATGATCTGAGAGAAAAACTGNAAAAGTATCCGGCAAAAAGACAGATCATTGCAGTAGAGGGTGTCTACTCTATGAGCGGAGATCTTTGTGAAAAAACAATATTTTATCTTGCCAATGAAGTAAAAGCGATCATGATCGTAGATGAAGCCCACTCTGCGGGAGTCCTGGGTAAGAAACTCCTGGGAATCTTTGAATATTACGGTCTTGCCATCAATGAAAGACATATCAAAATGGGGACACTGGGCAAGGCATACGGTTCATATGGTGCGTATATTTTGGCTTCAAAAAATGTCATAAGCTTTTTGGAGAATAGAGCAAAACCTATCATTTACTCTACTGCTCCTTCTATTTTTGATACTGCTTTGGCATTGGTCAATGTAAAGCATATACGTAAAAATGCAGCAAAATATACCAAGAAGATCTTAGAACGGCAAATGGTTGTAAGGAAGCAGTTGGGTATCCATTGTCTAAGTTTGATCGTACCTATGGAGATGCCAAATAATGAACAGACACTTTTTGTACAAAAAGGACTGATGGCACAAGGCTACTTGGTCGGAGCCATACGTCAACCTACAGTAGAAAAACCTATCATGAGAGTAATACTTAATTTGGGTGTATCGACACAGAAGATAAGACATGTATTGGCACTCATTAGCCATAACACGGTACAATAGTGGACTTCTAAAATGATAAAGGTAATATGTGTTCAATAGTCTGATTAAAGGTTCCATTATCTTGGCAATAATTTTTGCTATAGCTTTGGGTGCTGCATTTATCTATGCGTATGAAGAGATCTCTTTGGATGCTGATAAGCTTATCAACTATAAACCAGAGACATCTTCTGTCATACTGGATAGAAATGGTAAAAAACTGGCTTATGTTTTTAAAAAACAGCACCGTCTTTATGCCCGCTATGATGAACTTCCTAGCCATCTGGTTGAAGGACTTATTGCCATGGAAGATACGAAGTTCTTTGAGCATAATGGTGTCAATCCGGATGCGATTTTAAGAGCCATAGTTAAAGATATTCAGGCCGGAAGTTTTGTAGAAGGTGGAAGTACACTGACGCAACAGCTTATTAAAAATAAGATCCTTACCAATGAAAAGAAACTGGCACGTAAGATCAAAGAGGCGATCCTGGCACTTAAGATAGAACATGAATTGAGCAAAGAAGATATCATTGAGCGATACCTCAATGAAATCTCCTATGGTAATAACTACTTTGGTGTAAAAACAGCTGCTAACGGTTACTTTCATAAAGAGTTAAATGAACTCACACTCAAAGAGTCAGCTATTTTGGTGGGTTTACCTAATGCACCAAGTTACTTTAACCCGCTAAAACACTATAAGCGTGCTTTGAACCGTGCGAATAATGTACTTTACCGAATGAAAAGTATTGGGTGGATAACACAGAGTGATTATCTTAAAGCAGTGAAAGAATCACCTAAGGTCTATAAAACATCACTCACGCAAAACATTGCACCTTATATTGTAGATGAAGTGTTGAGACGTTTTAAAGGAAAACTTGGAGATGTCCGTACGGGTGGGTATCAGATCTATACCACTATTGACATGAAACAACAGGCCATTGCACAAGAGGCAGTCTCTTTTTCTTATAAAAAAGCATTGAAAAAATATAAAGAAAAACCGGAGACTTCTACACTTAATACGGCATTTGTAGCAGTTGAGAGTAAAACAGGTGATATTTTGGCCATGGTAGGTGGTGTAGACTATAAAAGGTCTGCATTTAACCGTGCAACCCAGTCAATGAGACAACCGGGTTCTGCATTTAAACCGTTTATATACCAAACTGCGTTAGATATGGGGTATAACCCTGCAAGTCCTTTGACAGACTTGGCAAGAACATTCCAATACTACTATAAAGGTAAACCGAAGGTATGGTCGCCAAAAAACTATGAGCGAGACTTTAAAGGATTCATTCCTTTAAGAGAGGCATTGGTGCATTCAAGAAACCTTGCGACGATCAATCTTGTTTCAGACCTGGG
>JGI24024J18818_10000938_pt1 | contig 11613 bp, 12 predicted proteins | sample Cruoilmetagenom2_FD_18818 | JGI IMG/M metagenome (IMG submission 18818) | reverse complement strand
AATAAAAGTAAACCTTTTATGGAAAGACCGCTAAATCAACAACCTAAGAAAAGAATTGAAGATTATGCGAAAGAAGTTTACAAAGATGTCCAAAAACAAATAGCTGAAAAACAAACCATTCCACGTGGCAAAGCAGTGGGCACATCGAGTGAGCGAAAACTTGAAAAAATGGCGAGAGCAGAAATTTCCAAAGTTGAAGAAGCACCAAAACGCACTGGTAGACTTTCTGTACACAACCCTACTGCGGAAGTGAGAGAAAAGAAGGCTTCTACGCCTTCCTTACTTCCTAAAACAGGTAATGATCTCATTCAAGCAATCGTTTTTTCAGAAATATTAGCTCCCCCAAAATCTAAACGATAAATCATGACCTCCTTGTTGTCAGCATAAGCTGATGGAAAGGAGGTCTTTGTTTGTTGAATCAACATTTACAGCTCATTCCAGTCATCCAAATGGAAGATTTTCAAAAGTTGCTGGTAAGAGGACCTTTTGAATTATTTCATTTAAGTGAAACAAAAGGTCATTTTCATGGGGATGGTTTTGACATAGTAGTGGAAGCTGATCAATTACAAGTGAAAAACATGACCGCAAATGAATTAAGTTTTAATTTTAGTAAACTTATAAGCTTTGAAATTAGAAAGAGTAATTCCAATGGCAAATAAACTTAAAACTGCTCGAATAATTGAATGCAAATTAGACAAGGAACCAAAAGCATTTACTTTTCTGAATACGTTAAGAGATAAACAAGTTAACATAATGCGATTATCATCTACTAATAAAAAAATCACTTTCTTCATTCAAGAAAAAGATTTACCGATAGTTAGAAAAGTGAGACAACAATATCGAGTGGCCATACATATCAGTCGTCCAGACTCAAATCGAATCATTCAATTTCATTCATTCGTATTAATTGGCTTATTATTATTTATTTTAATCCCATATATCAGTTCCCACTTTGTTTGGCAAGTTGTTGTTGACGATCCTTCAGACGAAAGAAAAGTAGGGATTGAAAAAGAGTTAAAGAGCATGAATGTAAAAGAGTGGATTACTAAAAATAGAGTTCCTAACGATGGAGTTATTCGACAAAAATTACTCGCGAGTAATCATGATTTATCTTGGATTCATATTACAAGATCAGGAAGTGTAATTAAATTAGAAGCAGTTCCAGCGCCAACTATTGAGAGCAAAAGCACCACTGAAAAAACGCGTTCAGATTTAGTGGCATTAAGAAAGGGTGTCGTTACTTATTATGATTTACAGTCAGGTGAAAGAGTGGTTAAAATCCATGAAACCGTGCAGAAAGGAGATTTACTTGCTTCGGGCATAATTAAACAAGGTAATTTAGAGAAAATCGTGGGTGCCGAAGGAAGAGTTTATGCTGATTATTGGATGGAAGTAACCTTTCAAATGCCAACAAATATTCAATACGAGAGTTTAGTAGGTAAAAGACTAGAGTTTTTGCAAATCAAACCTGCGTGGAAAACCTTTGTGAAAAATCCTTCAGTTGATTCTGGACTGCAAATGATAACAAGTGTCTTTCAAGTCAAAAAGGAATTAATTTATGACAAAAAACAACTTCCAGTCACGGAACAATGGATTAAAGATTCATTTATGCCCATGCTATATATAAAAACAAGCGCTTCTCTATCTCAAAATGGTTCGATTAAACAGGAAAAAATTTTACACATCACATGGACAAATGATACAGTAAAAGGGAAAGTACTGTATTATATTAACGATAATATTGCGGGTAAAAGACCCATCCACCAAGGAGACTGAGCATGCAGGAAGATCAATTAACAGAATTACACGTTCAAGACCCGAATGAAGCCATATTATTACTTGGCATATCCGATGGCAATATGAAAGTGATTGAACAAGAATTAGGAGTACAAATCATAACTAGAGGTGAATCCATCCGAATTGATGGAGAAGCCGATAAACAACAGATTGCCAAACAATTAATTGAACAATTGCTGAGAGTTATTCGTAAAGGTATTAATATAAATCAGCGAGATGTTAGTACTGCAATTGAAATGAGCAGCAATGGGACACTGGAGTATTTCTCTGAATTATATGATGAAGAAATTGCTCGCAATGTTAAAGGAAAGTCAATTCGAGCTAAAACAATTGGGCAAAGAGAATATGTTCAAGCTATTCGTCATAAAGATTTGGTTTTTTGTATTGGACCAGCAGGGACTGGAAAAACGTATTTGGCAGTAGTTTTAGCAACACAGGCATTAAAGAATGGTCATGTAAAAAGAATCATATTAACTAGACCTGCCGTCGAAGCAGGTGAAAGTTTAGGCTTCTTACCTGGGGACTTAAAAGAAAAAGTAGATCCTTATTTACGCCCTCTGTATGATGCGCTACATGAGATACTTGGAACGGAACAAACAACACGTTTTATAGAACGTGGAACAATTGAAATTGCTCCACTCGCATATATGAGAGGGAGAACTCTCGATGATGCATTTGTGATACTAGACGAAGCGCAAAACACGACGAAAGCTCAAATGAAAATGTTCCTAACACGTTTAGGATTCGGTTCGAAAATGGTTATTACTGGGGATAAAACACAAATCGATTTACCTCGGGGAGCAGAATCAGGCTTAAAAGCAGCTGAAAAAATATTGCTTGATGTAAGTGGTATCCATTTCCAAATGCTCGAGCAAGGAGACGTTGTTCGTCATCCACTCGTTGCAAAAATAATTCAAGCATATGAAGAACAGCGGTCTGAATAAGGACTGCTGTTTTTTTACATTCAGAAGATATAATAAGTTCAATTCTTTTGTTCATAAAATAAAATCCCAACAGTAATCCTTAAAAAAATAGAAAATTCTGCTATGATAATAGAGAGATTGGGGGAGAGTAAATGCAAAACTGGCATAGAAAATTACAAATGGTGGTTGGCTATCGAACTTTTGCTATTTCAGCCCTCATTCTAACAGGTGCAATTATTTTCCTGTTTTTAATTAATAATGTACGTACCGAAACATATGATTTTGAAAATAAGAAATTCCTACTTACAGATGAAACAATCCGATCCGTTAAGACGGTTGAAGATCCCGTTAAGACTGAACAAGAGCGAAATAAAGCTGCCTCTGAAGTTGCGACTGTTTATCAATTTACAGAAGAAATTAGTGACAACCGAGTAGCAATTGTTAATTCAATATTTGATTATATTGAGGAAGTTAAAACCAATATTGATAATAAAGAATTCATTGATAATAAAGAACTCATTGATGATAAAGAACCGATTGATGATACAGAAATCAATAATGAAACAGAAATAATTAATGACAAAAAAATCATGGATGACCAAATAGCAAAATTAAAAGAGAATTTAAGTGTTTTAGAAACAGATGGAGAAGGTCTTCGCTTTTCTGACAATGCATTAGCTTCGTTACTAAGTCTAGAGGAAAAGCAATTAAATGCCCTGCAAAATGTTCTCACTACAAATGTAAAGAATGTAATGAGCGAACCCATTCGTTCTGATCAAGTGGCTAAAGCTAAAAACGACGTAGAAAAGAGATTAAGAGGAAATATTACAATACCAGAAAACGTACTTTCAACCGCCATATTAATTGGGAGATATAGCATAGTTGAAAATGAAATTTTTAACAAAGAACAAACCGAAGCTAGAATAGAACAAGCAAAATCAAGTGTGGAACCAACTCGAATTTTACAAGGACAAGTTATTGTTCAAGAAGGACAAATTATCGATAAAGAAGTCTTACGACAACTTGAACTAGTAGGAATGTTAACCAACCAATCTTCCTTGAAACCTATCTTTGGTCTCTTATTATTCCTCTCTCTTTGTATGTGGTTATTTTATGTTCAATTGTCTAAATGGAGAGCAGACAAGGATGACAAGAAAAAAGCACTAGTTGTCTTAATGATTATCTTTATTTTTTCGGTAAGTGTTATGAAATTAATTAGTTTAGTTTCTGAAAACTTTGACGTTACGATTGCTTTTTTATTTCCAACAGCTTTGGCTCCTATGCTAGTTCGATCTTTAATCAATGAGCGATTTGCCGTTTTAATAACTGTTGTTACAGCTGCTGTAGCGGGTGTTGTGTTTCAAGAAGGCTATTCTGCCGTATTGCAGATGGAAATTGCTCTTTATATTTTATTTGGTGGATTAGCAGGTCTTTATATCATTCAAGGTGCCGAAAAAAGGACGCAGTTGTTACAAACCAGTATGAGTGTTGCTGTTGTTAATGTAATTTTTATGGCATTTTATTTATTAATGACACAATCAAGTTATGGTTTGTCAGAGCTATTGTTTTATGCAATTGCTGCACTAACTTCGGGTTTATTATCAGGGGCTTTAACAATCGGTTTATTGCCATTTTTCGAATCTGCTTTCGGAATAATTTCTGCCATGAAATTAATCGAACTTTCCAATCCGAATCATCCACTATTAAAGAAAATCTTAACCGAAACACCAGGGACATACCATCATAGTGTAATGGTAGCAAACTTAGCTGATGCAGCTTGTGAATCCATCGGAGCAGACGGATTACTTGCGAGGGTCGGTTGTTATTATCACGATATTGGGAAGACAAAAAGGCCAGGATTTTTCATTGAAAACCAAATGAGTCATGCGAACCCACATGATTCTTTACCACCGGAAACTAGTCGAGATATTATTTTAGCCCACGGAACAGATGGTGCTAAGATGCTTCGAAAATATAAAATGCCTAAAGAAATCATTGAAATTGCTGAACAGCATCATGGAACGAGTTTACTTAAGTACTTTTATGTTAAAGCGAAAGAAGAAGGAACAGATATCAATGAGGAAGATTATCGTTATTCAGGTCCCAAGCCACAAAAGAAAGAAACGGCCATTATTTCGATTGCCGATAGTGTGGAGGCTGCAGTTAGATCGATGAAAGAGCCAACACATGAAAAAATTCAGGAAATTGTTCATACTATAGTGAAGGATAAACTACAAGATGGTCAATTTGATGATTGTGATTTAACAATTAAAGAATTAAAAACGGTGGAACGTGTATTGTGTGAAACCTTAAACGGAATTTTTCATTCTAGAATTGAATATCCAAAATAGGAGGCAGCTTATGCAATTAGAATTAGATTTATTAGATGAAACAGGTACATTATCGGATGAAACCTTAGAATTAATTAGCAAGATGCTCCAGCATGCTGCAACTTTGGAAGGTATTGATCCAGGTAGTGAACTTTCAGTAAGCTTCATGACAAATGCGGAAATACAAGAAATTAATCGTGATTATCGAGGGAAAGATACACCAACTGATGTGATTTCTTTTGCCATGGAAGAATTAGGTGAGGGTGAAATGGACATTAAAATAGAAGGTGCCCCACGATTGTTAGGAGATATTTTAATTTCTGTAGAGCGTGCCAAAGAGCAGGCATCGGATTATGGTCATAGTGAAGAACGAGAACTTGGGTTTTTAGCTATTCATGGCTTTTTACATCTACTTGGCTACGATCATTTAGAAGAGGAAGAAGAAAAAGAAATGACAAAAAAACAAGAAGAGATTTTACAATCTTTCGGATTGCGTCGTGAATTGGATGATAAAGAATAGGTTTTTCTCTTCATTTAGCTATGCATGGCAAGGAATTGTCCATGCGCTGAAACGAGAACTAAATTTTAGGTTTCATGTGTTTGCTGCTGTAGCTGTGGTTCTAGCAGGAATTTTATCTAGGTTATCCTCTTTTGAATGGATGATTATATTACTCTGTATAGGTGGAGTACTGAGCTTAGAATTATTAAATTCTGCTTTAGAGCGTGTCGTTGATTTAGCTTCTCCAGCAGTTCATGAATTAGCAAAGCAAGCAAAGGATATGAGTGCTGCTGCCGTTCTTGTATTTGCCGGTGCAAGTGCTATAATCGGAATACTCATCTTTTTACCTAAGTGGATGGAAATATTTAATTGAGGTGTTGGACAATGGATAAAATACAATTAATGGAAGAATCCAAAATTGCACGCGAAAAAGCGTACGTGCCATATTCAAAATTTAAAGTTGGAGCGGCTTTAGTAACAAAAGATGGAAAAGTGTATCATGGGTGTAATATTGAAAATGCAGCTTATAGTATGACAAACTGTGCAGAACGTACAGCGATGTTTAAAGCCGTTTCTGAAGGTGTTCGTGACTTCGCCTCACTTGCAGTCGTAGCGGATACTGATGGTCCTGTATCCCCTTGTGGAGCATGTAGACAAGTGATTGCAGAGTTTTGTGCACCTAATATGCCGGTTTATTTAATTAATTTAAAAGGAAATGTATTAGAAACGACAGTTGCTGAATTGTTACCTGGTGCCTTTTCTCCGGAGGACTTAGCTTATGCTGGAAGCAAATAAAGGGTATAAATCAGGATTTGTCTCAATCATTGGTCGACCTAATGCTGGGAAATCTACGTTCTTAAACCGCGTGATCGGACAAAAGATTGCAATTATGAGTGATAAACCACAAACAACAAGAAATAAAGTCCAAGGTGTTTTAACAACGGATGATGAACAAATCATTTTTATTGACACACCAGGCATTAATGAACCAAGACATAAGCTAGGCGATTTTATGTTGAAAGTTGCTAAAAATACTTTTCGTGAGGTGGATGCCATATTGTTAATGGTAGATTCCACGGACCGGATTGGAAAACAAGACCGCTATATTTTAGACATGTTGAAAGACAACGAAACACCGGTGTTTTTAGTGATGAATAAAATAGATTTAATTCATCCGGACAAGTTATTAAGTGTGACTGATTCTTTCCGCCAAGAATATGATTTCGCTGATGTATTACCTATATCAGCACTTGAAGGAATTAACATTGATGGTCTGCTTAAAGTAATTACTCAGCATTTACCAGAAGGACCTCAATATTATCCAGCAGACCAGGTGACAGATCACCCGGAACGGTTTATCATTTCAGAACTAATTCGAGAAAAAGTTCTTCATTTAACACACGAAGAAATTCCTCACTCAATTGCGGTTGTTATTGAGAAAATTAAAAGAGACGAAAATGATAAAGTCCGTGTAACTGCAACAATAATGGTGGAACGAGATTCACAAAAAGGTATTGTGATCGGAAAACGCGGGGCCCTTCTAAAAGAAGTTGGGATGCGTGCGCGTAAAGATATAGAAATGTTACTTGGAAGTAAAGTGTTCCTCGAGTTATGGGTCAAAGTGCAGAAGGATTGGCGTAATAAATCAGTCCATTTACGTGATTTTGGATTCCGTGACGACGAATATTAACAAGGGGCGTGGGGCAAATGCTGAATCGAATAGAAGGCATTGTCTTAAAAACGCAAGATTATGGAGAATCCAATAAAATCGTCACTCTTTATACGCGAGAAGTTGGTAAGATTACCGCGATGGCTAGAGGGGCAAAAAAACCTGCTAGTCGCTTATCGGCCATTACCCAACCCTTCACTCATGGATCGTTTCTTATCCAACAAGGGCGTGGAATGGGGACCATGCAACAAGGAGACCAATTGGAGTCGTATCGTCATATTAGAGAAGATATTGAAGCTACGGCTTATGCAAGCTTTGTTGTTGAATTAATTGATCGAGCTGTTGAAGAGCGTTCTCCCCAAACAGCTATTTTCAATTTACTTCAACAAGCGTTACATGCAATATCTGATGAATATGATCCAGAAGCCATTGCTTTATTTGTTGAATGGAAGATGTTACCGGTAACCGGTATTTACCCGACGTTACATCAATGCGTGAATTGCAGTGCTACAGATGGTGAATTCGCTTTTTCTTTTCAACAGATTGGTTTTTTGTGTCATCGGTGTTTTTCAATTGACCCATACATCATTCGATTAACGCCTCCCCAAGTCAAACTCATACGAACGTTTTATACTGTACCGATTGAACAAGTGGGAAAATTGACATTGAAAAAAGAAACCAAAACATTTATTAAGAAAATTGTGCGTACGATCTATGAAGAACAAACAGGGATTCGATTAAAGTCACGTTCATTTTTAGATCAACTTGACCGATCACCTCAATATTTTCCTAAAAAAGAAAATCCGTCTATGCCTCCTGAAGAAGGGGCATAAGACGGATTTTTTCATTTATAAGATAGTAAATAATTTTAAAGGTATTTTTACTTTCATTTGAAAACTTTTATGTCTAGTTCCAAGCACTAGCTTGCACCTAAGTCTTCTTGTGTTGAAAACTTGAGACTCAAATGAAATTCGGTTGATGATTAAAATTCTAAGTGTTTCTCGATATATGCTTTTACATCAGCGATTGCCATACGTGTTTGTTCCATTGAATCACGATGACGAACAGTTACCTGACCATCTTCAACTGAATCGAAATCATACGTAATACAGAATGGCGTACCAATTTCGTCTTGTCTGCGATAGCGTTTACCAATTGATTGCGACTCGTCATAATCGACCATGAATGATTTGCTTAAATCAGCAAAAACTTCTCCTGCACCCTCAGCTAACTTTTTAGAAAGCGGTAAAATAGCTGCTTTAACTGGAGCAATAGCTGGGTGGAATCGTAAAACTGTACGTTTGTCATCTCCCTCTAATTGCTCTTCTTCATATGCATCACATAGGAAAGCAAGTGTTACACGATCTGCACCTAAGGAAGGTTCTATACAGTATGGAACATAGCGTTCATTCGTAATAGGATCGATGTAGTTAAAATCTTCCCCGGAGTGTTCCATATGACGTTTCAAATCGAAATCAGTTCGATCTGCAATGCCCCAAAGCTCTCCCCATCCAAATGGGAATTTATATTCTACATCTGTTGTTGCTGAAGCATAATGAGATAATTCGTCTTCATCATGATCGCGTAATCTCATATTAGTTTCGGACATGCCTAAGTTTAACAACCAGTTTTTACAATATTCTCTCCAGTAAGAGAACCATTCTAAATCCTCACCCGGTTTACAGAAAAATTCAAGCTCCATTTGTTCGAATTCTCTCGTTCGGAACGTGAAGTTACCAGGAGTAATCTCATTACGGAAGCTTTTACCGATTTGAGCAATACCAAATGGCATTTTTTTACGCATCGAACGCTGAACATTTTTAAAGTTCACGAAGATTCCTTGAGCAGTCTCAGGACGTAAGTAGATATCATTTGATGAAGATTCTGTAACACCTTGAGATGTTTTAAACATTAAATTGAATTGGCGAATACCCGTAAAGTCTTGTGCATCACACTCTGAACATGTAATATTATGCTCTTTAATAAGTTCTTCCATTTTCTCAAAAGATAAACCATCGACAATCATTTCGATGCCTTTTTTATCTAAAGCATCTTCAATAATCTTGTCGGCACGATGACGTGCTTTACACTTTTTACAATCAATCATTGGGTCATTAAAGTTTCCTACATGACCTGAAGCTGTCCAAACCTTTGGGTTCATTAAAATAGCCGCGTCAAGACCTACATTATAAGGAGATTCTTGAACAAACTTGCGCCACCAAGCTTTTTTAATATTATTTTTTAATTCGATACCAAGTGGACCGTAATCCCAGGTATTGGCTAAGCCACCATAAATATCAGAGCCTGGAAACACAAAACCTCTATGTTTGGCTAAACTAACAACTTGTTCCATTGAAATTGTCATTGAAATCCCTCCAAAAAATAAAATAAGCACCCATCCTCCGGACATTTTCATGTCCGGGGACGAGTGCATAATACCCGCGGTTCCACCCCAGTTGATTGTATAGAAGAATCACAATCCACTTTTAAAATATTGACTCCAGGATGCCTTTTCTTGTCCGTTGCAGACTTTCACTATCTCTGCTCGCTAACGGTTTGAACAATACTTATTTTCCCTTCACAGCCTATAAAGTTGTAATTATTGTATCATTAAAAAGTCAAAAAGGCTACTCTGTAACGAATCTTGCGTCTTTCTGAAAACATGTTTCCGAATCGGATTTTTCACCTTCGAAAATGTAAAGGTATTTACGTAAATAGTATTGTCCGAATTAAACATCATAAAGTATATTTGCTTTATTGTAATAAACTCATTTTGCACCTTAAATCAAAGCTACTAACTAGATTAAGTTATTTTATTAGTATATAATATTGAACATTGAGTATAACACTTTTTGAGGCGGTGAGACCGATCGAACTCAATAAACGTCAAGAAGATATTTTGCAAATTGTAAAAGGGAACGGGCCTATAACAGGCGAGCAAATTGCAGAACGATTACATTTAACAAGGTCAACACTTCGACCGGATTTAGCCATTTTAACGATGGCTGGCTTTTTAGATGCAAGGCCACGCGTAGGTTATTTTTATTCTGGTAAGAAAACAGGTCAAGCTGTTACGGATAGCATGATGAATATGAAAGTCCGAGATTTTCAATCTATTCCAGTTGTCGTAGCTGAGTATATGACTGTTTACGATGCTATTTGTCATATGTTCTTAGAAGATGTAGGAACACTATTTGTTGTAGACAAAAATTCATACTTAACAGGAGTACTTTCTCGTAAAGATTTACTCCGAACGAGTTTAGGACAACAAGATCTAAATAAAGTACCTGTTCATATTATTATGACTAGAATGCCGAATATTACGTATTGCTTTAAACATGATTCATTAATTCATGCAGCAAAAAAGTTAATTGATAAGCAAATTGATGCATTACCGATTGTACAAGAACATTCAGATGGATATGAAGTCATTGGCCGATTAACGAAAACGAATATTACAGGTGCCTTTCTGTCATTAGCGGAAAATCACGATATATGAGGTGTTTAAAAAGATGAAAAGATTACATATTTTTATCGTGTCAGATTCGATAGGGGAAACAGGGGAGCTTGTAGCAAAAGCAGCTGTCAGTCAGTTTCGACCTGGGCTTCAAGACACCTCTTTAAAACGTTTTCCACATGTTGAAACTTTAGATCATTTAAAAGAAATAGTGGTTCTGGCAAAAGAGCAAAGAGCGATGATTTTATATACACTTGTTCAAAAACATATGCGTTCTTATTTGTTAAATGAATGTGTAACTCAAGGTATTCGTTCAATTGACTTAATGGGGCCATTACTCGATACACTAGAAGATGATTTAACCGAGAAACCTTTTGAAGAACCCGGGCTAGTGCGTAAGTTAGATGATGATTATTTCAAAAAAATTGAAGCCATTGAATTTGCAGTTAAGTATGATGACGGGAGAGATCCTAGGGGATTACTCATTGCCGACATCGTTTTAGTAGGTGTTTCAAGAACTTCAAAAACACCATTATCACAATATTTAGCTCATAAAAGGTATCGTGTTGCAAACGTTCCATTAGTTCCTGAAGTAGAACCACCAGAAGAACTATTTCAAGTAGACCCAGAAAAATGTTTTGGGTTAGTCATTTCTCCAGACAAGTTAAATTCCATTCGTAAGGAACGTTTGATTGCTCTTGGATTAAATGATGATGCGAATTATGCTAAACTTGATCGCATCAAGCAGGAAATTGTCCATTTTGACAAAGTTGTATCTCGCATTGGTTGTCATGTGATTGATGTAACAAATCGAGCAGTAGAAGAAACAGCGAATGTAATTTTAAACAGAATACAGTAGGTTGAAACCATCCCTTGGGAAGGTTTTTTCTTTTGAAAGAAAATAAACTTATAGATTTTTCAGGTAAAACGTTTTATAA
>JGI24024J18818_10000937_pt1 | contig 11616 bp, 9 predicted proteins | sample Cruoilmetagenom2_FD_18818 | JGI IMG/M metagenome (IMG submission 18818) | reverse complement strand
TGCTTTTTCTTTAATTGCAGGAAATGTTTCAATAGCTGTGAATAATTCGTCTTTCTCTTTATCGTCTTTTACATAAGTATCAATTAATAATGAATATACTTCAGAATGTATATTTTCCATCATTATTTGAAATCCGTAAAAGAATTTTGCTTCGGTATATTGTACTTCTGAAACAAAATTTTCGGCTAAATTTTCGTTTACAATTCCATCACTTGCAGCAAAAAACGCCAAAATGTGTTTGATAAAATAGCGTTCGTCATCATTTAATTTTGTATTCCAATCTGAAATATCTTGATGCAAATCTATTTCTTCTGCAGTCCAAATACTTGCTTCTTGTTTTTTATACCACTCCCAAATATCATGATGTTGAATAGGAAAAATCACAAAACGATTTTTATTTTCTTGTAAAATGGGTTCAATTTGTTGTGGCATATTGGTAACTAATTATGAAAAATTTAAACTGATTTTTTGATCTCGAATTGAGAGTAACAAATATTTAAAATTGAAGTCAAAAAAGAAAGCTCTTTTTATAAACATTGTTAACAAGTTCTTAACAACGAGTAATTTTGCCTTAAAAATAGCAGTAAATGAATTACACTATAATATATTGATTATTAAGATGTTACGATTATTGATATTCATAAAAGTCAATGAAACAGGGTGTTTGTTAAAACTCAAAAACCAGAATTTAAGGAGAAAATTTTAATGCTTTTTTTACTACATAAAAATCAAATAAAAAGTGAGAGTAAACTACTCTCACTTCCCTCAACAATTAACTAAACTAACTAAAAAATTGTAAAATAAAAACAGTTTTGTTTTATAAAAGCACAGACGAAAAAATATCAAAATATTTTCAGTCTTTTTAATTGAATAATAACAACTAATCTTAAAGTGGTTCCCTACATCACTTTATATATTTTAGTATAAACCTAACTTTTATTTTACGACATAAATATCTTAAAAAAATAAATAGACAAAATATCTCAATGTATGAATAGTTGATTTTAATGTATGGTTGGTAAATACTTTTTAAACATTTAATTAGTAGCTTTACAAAAAACTAACTATACAGTAAATACAACCAATTATACAAGCTGTTAAAACATTTAGTGATACTCTAACTACTTTTAAATATGTTAAATGCTGTAATTGTAGACGACGAACCAAAAGCTATCCAAATTCTGTCTTGGGAACTTACTAATTTTAATAAGGAAATTAATATTATTAAAACCTTTACCAATCCAACGGATGCACTAGCTTTTTTAAAAATTAACACTCCAGATTGTTTGTTTTTAGACATTCAAATGCCAACTATGGATGGATTTCAATTTCTTGAAAAATTAACAAATCGAGATTTTGCTGTTGTTATTACTACTGCTTATGATGAATATGCTATTAAAGCGCTAAAACACGAAGCTATAGATTACTTACTGAAACCAATAGATTCAGATGATTTAAATGACACAATACAAAAAATAATAAAATTTAATTCTCGAATTATAAATTCAAATAAATTAGAGAAAATTCTTTTAGATGTAAATAAAAAGAAAAGCAACAAAAAAATAACATTAAACACAGATGGAAAATTAATTTTCTTAAAAACTGAAGATGTTTTATTTGTTGAATCGGATGGCAATTACTGTACTTTCTTTTTAACAAAAAATCAAAAACTTGTTGTAACAAAAAAACTTAAAGATGTAAATAGTCTCTTACCACAAAATGAATTTTTCAGAATCCATAATTCATTTATAGTAAATTTAAGTAAAGTAAAAGAATATTTAAAAACAGAAGGTTATGTGGTTATGGAATCTAATCATAAAATACCTGTAGCAAGACAACGTAAATCTGATTTTTTAGAAAAACTATAATGCGCTTTAATACTCATATAAGTTCTACATATAAATTAAAAATCTTCTGGATAGTTACTGTATTGTTTATCATTGGTGTTTTTAAAACCATCGCTCAAGATTCTTTAAGTGTTGCTTTTGAAAGTGCAGTAAAAAAATCTCTCGATATAAGACCTACTGAATTTAGTGCCCTCGAAACTATATTCTTTACATTTAAAAATGACTCCACTAAAATGAAAGCCCTTGTGGATCACAGTAAGAACTCTAAATTTATTGAAGGGGAATGTTATGCTCTAAATGCGCTCGGCTCAATTTATAGAAATACTTCACTTTACTTAAAATCTATTGACACCCATAAACAAGCTCAAGAACTTGCCGAAAAAGTCAATAATTTAGAATTAAGAATGATTAGCTTAAATATGCAAGGTGTAGCTTATAGAAGGATGGATTATATTCGTTCGGCATTAGAATATCATGAAAAAGCACTTAATCTTGCTAATACTGTTGAGTTTCCTAATGAATCTGTAAAGAGAAGTATTGCTGTGTCTCGTAACAGTATTGGGAACATCTATTTGGCTCTAAAACAGTATGATTTAGCATTAGCACAGTTTAACAAATCTTTAGCTTTAGAACAAAGTTTAAATAACAAATTAGGACTCGCTATAAATTTTCAAAATATTGGTTATATAAAAGAAGTAAAAGGTGATTTTGAAGCCGCTTTAAAAGATTATGAAACATCTTTAAATTATAATAACGAAATTGATTCTCAAGTTGGTCGTGTAATTTGCTATAATAGTATTGTGCAGGTTTACATTAAGCAAAAAAAGTTTAATGAAGCTTTAAGGCTTTCAAAAAGTACTCTAAAAAAAGCTATAGATGTTGGAGATCAATTTTATATTTCCACATCGTACCTTAATTTGGGTTGGGTAAATTGTGCATTAAATCATTTAACTCCAGCCGAAGAAAATCTAAATCTGGCTTTAAATATTTCTAAAAAATATGGTTTAAAATCTTCTGAAATAGATGTGCATAAACGCCTTGTAGAATTCTATGCGAAAAAAGGAGATCATCAAATGGCATTAAAAGAATTTAAAATGGCCGATGAATTAGAAAAATCTATTAGCAGTGAAAGAAGTTTAAATTATATTAATGATATCGTTTTAAAATATGAAAGTGACAGAAAAAGTAATACTATCAAGGCTTTAGCCGACGAAAATCTACTCGTGAAATCTCGATTAGAAAAAAATCAACTCGCACTACTTATAGGCTTATTAGGAATTATATTAGTATCAATAATTTTTACAGTTTATGATAGGCACAAACATTTAAATCAAGAAAAAAAGATTTTGACTTTAGAGCAAGATATGCTGCGTAGCCAAATGAATCCTCATTTTATTTTTAATTCGTTAAACTCTATTAAGCTTTATATTATTAATAACGAAAAAGAAAATGCTGTTTATTATTTAAACAAATTTGCTAAGCTAATTCGTAAGATTCTTGTGGCTTCATCCGAAAAAGAGATTCCGCTTTCTAATGAGCTTGACACCATGGAGCTATATATGAACATTGAAAACATTAGATTTTCTAACGCCATAGATTTTAAAATCGTAATAGATGATAGTGTAAACACCAATAACATAAAAGTTCCTGCTTTAATATTACAGCCTTTTATAGAAAACGCTCTTTGGCATGGTTTATCTTCAATAGAAAAGGATAAAAAAATTGAACTAAAAATAGAAAAAAATAGAAGAAAACATATCACTATTTCAATAACAGATAATGGTGTTGGTAGGGAAGTTTCTAAAGAAATTAACAAACAAAAAACCATAAAACGGAAATCGGTTGGTATAGAATTAACTAAAGAGCGCTTAGAAAATTTCTCTAAAAGATATACAAATATGTATAATATTAAAATTGAAGATTTATATGATGAGGATGGAAAAGCTTCAGGCACAAAAGTAATTCTTGATATTCCAATACATTTAATCTCTCGAGAAAAGGCACAAACGTAATTACTTCATGCCTTTGGCAACTTTCTCAAGTTCCATATACCAATCTTCTCCAAACTTTCTGATTAAAGCCTCTTTTACAAATTTATATATTGGGACTTGCAGTTCTTTGCCTAAAGTACAGGCATCATCGCAAATGTGCCATTTATGGTAATTTACTGCCGAGAATTCGCTGTAATCTTTTACACGTACAGGATACAAATGACAAGATACTGGTTTTTTCCAAGACACTTCCCCTTGATTATAAGCTTCTTCAATAGCACAAATGGCAATTCCCTTATCATCAAAATTTACATACGCACAATCTGCTCCATCAATTAAAGGTGTTTCTAATTCGCCTTCTTCGATTGTAATAAAAACACCTTGCTTTTCAATGATTTGAATGCCTTTATCTCTTAAAAAAGGTTTTATTTTAGGATAAATTTCTTGTAAAATTTCAGCCTCTTCTTTTTCTAAAGGTGCTCCAGCATCTCCATCTATACAGCATGCACCCTTACAAGCACTTAAATTACAGACAAAATCTTTTTCAATAATTTCTTCTGAAACAATTGTTTTCCCTAATTGAAACATTATGTTTTTTACTTCGAATTAATAGTGCAAAAATAGAGAAACTTAACTGTTTATTAATATTCCTTTTAAATAATAAATAACGACATTTGCAGGCAAATANATTTGAAAATAATGCAATTAAATTTTAAAGAAATATTTACGGCTTTTATGGTATTATTTGCTGTAATAGATGTTATAGGGAATATACCTATAATTATTGATTTGCGTAAAAAGGTTGGTCATATTCAAAGTGAAAAGGCATCTATTATTGCAGGTTTTATAATGATTATTTTCCTGTTTGTTGGAGAACGCATTTTAAATCTCATTGGGATAGATGTTAATTCCTTTGCAGTCGCCGGAGCTTTTATTTTGTTTTTTATTGCTTTAGAAATGATATTAGGCATTACACTTTATAAGGAAGATGAAAATACTGCTTTAACAGCTTCTGTGTTTCCATTAGCATTCCCATTAATAGCTGGTCCAGGAAGTTTAACCACATTACTTTCCTTAAGAGCTGAGTTTAGGATAGAAAATATTATTATTGCAGTTATTGTTAACGTTATTTTTATTTACATTGTTTTAAAAACCTCAGCTAGAATCGAACGTATTATTGGCAACAATGGAATTAGTATTATTCGTAAAATATTTGGTGTGATTCTGTTAGCAATTGCAGTAAAATTATTTGCCCATAATATTAAAGCATTATTTTAATTATAAAACGAGCATGTTAACATTTTTCCTTGCCAAAAAGAATAATTAATAGCGAAATATGTAACCTGTAAAAAAATTAAACATGAAAATATTCACTTACATTCTATCTATAATAGCTGTTATTCTAGTGATTTATAACTTTACTAAAATAGATTTTAATACCCCTTTTGATAATGATAGCATTGTAGCGGTAATTACTATGCTAGCTGGACTTTGCGTTATTTTATTGCTAACTATTTTAAGAATTTCAAAAAGAATTGAAACACTTCAAAAAAGAAAATCTTAATAATGTTAAATACTTTCTTGTACTAACTTTTTGATTTTATCAATCATCACATCATTACTGTTTACAATTTGCTCGTAAGCTTCACTGCCAAAAAGTTGCTCAGCTAAAGTAGCTTTAAGATAAAGTTTTACTTCATCGTTATATGCTATAAAAACTATTTTGTATCGTGTTCTTTCATTTAAATAATCGTTAAAGCGTTTGAGGAAAGCATCATTTACCAAAAAATTATTAATGAAATCTGCTTTATTAATGTCTTCATAAATGCTTCTGTCATGATCTAAATCTTCGAAAACAAAATAACTCATAATGCCACTAGCCAAAATACGATCTATAGTTTCATTTTCCATTTTACTATTTATAGGAACAAAAACATCGGGAATTATTCCTCCTCCTCCATAAACTATTTTTCCTTTAGGAGTTTTAAATTTTAAAGAATCGGCTACTTTTATTTTACTAGCACTAGAAAGTTCTCCATTATCCTTTCTTTCAAAATATTCGTGATAGTAATCTTTGTTTCCGTTTTCATAAGATCGTTGTATGGAACGTCCTGTTGGTGTATAATATCGTGATACTGTAAGCCGTATAGCGCTACCATCACCTAATGCCATCTCGCGTTGAACTAATCCTTTTCCGTAAGATCTACGTCCAACAATTGTTCCTTTATCGTTATCTTGTAATGCGCCAGCAATTATTTCGCTAGCTGAAGCAGAGTTCTCGTTTATAAGCACAAATACTTCTCCTTCTTCAAAACTGCCTCTATTGGTGGCAAAACTTTTTTCGATTCTTCCTTTTTTATTTTTAGTAAATAAAATAAGTTTTTCTTTTTCTAAAAATTCATCTGCAATTTGTTCGGCTATTCCTAAAAANCCTCCAGGNTTATCACGTAAATCTAAAACCAGTTTTGTAGCACCTTTATTTTGAAGATTGTTAAGCCCTGTTTTAAATTCTTTATAAGTAGATTCTGCAAATCGGTTTATTTTAATATAACCTAAATTATTTGTGAGCATATAAGCAGCATCTACACTTTTAAGTGGTACTTCTCCGCGTTTTACTTTAAACTCTAATAATTCTGGCTCACCCCTTCTATATATCTTCAAATTTACTTTGGTGTTAGCTTCTCCTTTAAGCTTATTTACTACAGCTTCATTACTCCAATTTTTTCCATAAATAGAATCTCCATCTGCTACAATAATTCTATCTCCTCCTTTGATTCCAGCTTCAATACTTGGACCTCCTTCCAAAGCTCTAATTACTGTTACTGTATCTCTATAGGTGTAAAAGCTCACACCAATCCCTACAAAATCACCTTTCATATTCTCTGTGACACTTTGAAGGTCGCTTTTTGGGATGTAAGTAGAATGTGGATCTAAATTATCTAATATACTATTAACCGTAACATCTACTATGCTGTCTGTATTAACTTCATCAACATATTCGTAATCTATATAATCAATAAGTCTATTTAACTTATCTTTTTTAGAATTTGAAGTAAATAATCTATCTGATGAATCTGTAAAATTTAACTTTCCTCCAATAAAAACACCTGTTGCAATTGCAACACCAATAATTAGTGGTAAATATTTTTTATGAATTTGCATTAATTTACATCATTTATAAGCTTAACATCTATACCTGCTTTAGTTAAAAATTGTAATCCAGAATCATCCCTATAGGCTTTACTAAACACTACTCTAACTATTCCTGCCTGATGGATTAATTTACTACATTCCCTACAAGGAGAAAGTGTAATATATAACGTTGCTCCTCTACAGGATTGAGTTGAAGCAGCAACTTTTAATATAGCATTAGCTTCGGCATGTAATACATACCATTTTGTATAACTTTCGTCATCTTCACAATGATTTTCGAACCCAGTTGGTGTCCCATTATAGCCATCGGAAATTATCATTTTATCTTTAACAATAAGCGCTCCTACTTTCTTTCTTTCGCAATAAGATAGCTTCCCCCATTCTTGAGCCATTCGCAAATAAGCGATGTCGTATTTTAATTGCTTCTTTTCTGGCATTAATGACTAAATTAAAATGTTTTAATAATTTTCTGTTTTATGCTAACGAATATACTCGGTTAGTATTTTAATTACAACTTAAGTGTCGTTAAAGTTTTACCAAACTTTTTAAAAAATATTCGCTTTTGTAATATTATTTTAATTGATGAAAAACATCTAATCCACATTGTAAGAACTTTGCGTAATCTTCTTCATTTGGTGTATATCCTACTGGTTTATTTAAAACTTGTTTACCATCGGAACTTAACAAAACATAATATGGTTGAGAATTAGTTTGAAAAAATTGTGTTTGAAAATTTGCCCATTTATGCCCATAATTATCCAGCGTTCGAGTTCCACCATTTATTCTGCTTACATCAATTTGTTGGTCTTTAGGTAATTCTTTTTTGTCGTCCACATATAATGAAATAAGTACGTAATCATTTCGTAAATAATTATCAATTTTTTTATCTGGCCATACATGCTCTTCCATTTTACGACAATTAACACAGGCTAATCCTGTAAAATCAAGCATAATAGGCTTGTTCACTTTTTGTGCGTAAGCTATACCTTCTTTTAAATCTTTAAAACAATCTAAATTATTAGGGCAATCGTTTGGGAATAAAAAACTATATCCTACTGGAGGCGCTAAACCACTTAGCAATGTTAATGGCACAAATGTATTTGTGTCCTTGTTTACTCTAAACCCAGAAATTAAATATAAAGTAAATGCAGCAACTAATATCCCAGAAGAAATTCTAAAAAATGATAATTTTTTTATTGGCGAATCATGAGGGAATTTAATTTTAGCAAATATGTAAAGAGCTAATCCTGCAAAAATCACAATCCATAATCCCAAAAATATTTCAATTTTTAAAATTCCCCAGTGTTTTACTAAATCTGCATTTGATAGGAATTTTAAGGCTAAAGCTAATTCTAAAAACCCCAAAACGACCTTCACAGTATTTAACCATCCGCCTGATTTTGGTAAAGCATTTAACATATTTGGAAACATTGCAAATAAAGCAAATGGAAGCCCTAATGCTACACCAAAACCACCCATTCCAGCTGTTAATTGCCAAGCACCTCCATCGGCAGTTAAAGAGCCTGCTAATAAAGATCCTAATATTGGTCCAGTACACGAAAACGAGACTAATGCCAGTGTTAATGCCATGAAAAATATTCCTAAAACTCCTCCTACATTTTCACCTTGCGTTGTTTTTTCTGTCCAACTAGCAGGAAGTGTTAGTTCGTAATAACCAAAAAAGGAAAATGCGAAAAATAGAAATATTAAAAAGAAAATAACGTTTAACCATACATTGGTCGAAATCTCATTTAATATGTCTGGGTTTACAGAATCTAATAAATGAAATGGAATACTTAAAATTAAATATACTGCTAAAATGAAGAATCCATAAAGTATAGCTTTAGATATTCCAGCACTTTTATTTTGATCACTCTTCTTTGTAAAAAAACTTACCGTTAAAGGAATCATTGGGAACACACATGGTGTTAACAAGGCTAACAAGCCTCCAAAAAAACCAAGTACAAAGATATTCCAAAGTGATTTTTCTTCTTTAATATCTCCTGTTATTGAAGCATATTCGCTTTCACACTTCAAATCGGATTTTGTTATATCGTTTGGCGTCAAACCATATAATATACTATTAGTGTTTTCATCATTAACTACAACATTATCTTTTGCATTTTCTTGTACTGTATTTGTTCCTGTTAAAGACAAATTAAATTGAAAAGGAACATCTGTTGGTGCTAAACAACGTTCATCATCACAAGTCATAAACACCAAACTGCCTTTAACTATTGCTTCACTATTATTAAGCTTTATTCTTTGTTTAAATACGGCTTTGTTATAAAATTTAGCCACAATCATATCAAAAACAGGATCGTGTTTTGTTACCTTATTATCATCTGCTTCAATAACGCTATTAACTAATGAAAATGCTTTATTTTCTTCAAATGTAAATTCAGTTGGTATTGGTCCACCATCATCGACAAACTGTGAATAAATTGCCCAATATTCATCAATGTTGGCAATAAAAGTTAACTCATATTCTCCTTTACCTATCTTTTGAGATTCAAACTCCCATTTAACAGGCTCAAGAATTTGAGCAGAAGCTATTATCGTATATAAAAAGATAAATAGAAATGTTATTTTCTTCATTACAATTATTGATTTAAAATAATTAAGTACAAATAACTTAAAAAAACTTACAATATGTATATAAGTTCTTGTTAATATTATAGTCATAAAAGAATAGTATTAGCAAGAAATAATTAAGATTTAGTCTCTATTTTTTAGTAGAATCTATATATACTATTATAGACTTTATAACCTTTAGTTTAAAATCGGTATTCTTATTTTAAAGTTGATTAATTAAAATTTGAGCTGTTTTTTTCCAATTTCATGACTATCACTTAATGATTTAGATACAGTTGAAATTAAAACATCTAATAATTTGGCTAATTCTTTTAACGTCATCCGGTTATTTAATTAGTCCAAAATTAGCATAAATGATATTGCTTTTTACTTTTCAAACAAAGTTTCCATTTCTTCTAAAGTTTTACCTTTAGTTTCAGGAATAAATTTCCATACAAAAACAATTATTATAATAATAAACACCGAAAAAATAAAATAGGGTAGTGCATTATTCCAAATGCCACCATCAATTTGTAATTTATTAGCATCACTTTCAACAACCATTGGAAATGTTTGCGAAACGAAATAGTTAGCTAGCCATTGTGCTGCTACAGCTATAGACATAGCAATACTTCTAATTTTATTTGGAAATATTTCGGATAAAATTACCCAAACTACTGGCCCCATAGACATGGCAAATGACCCTATAAAAATGAGAACTCCCACTAAACTAATAATTCCTTCAGAAGATGAAATTGTTGGTAATCCTGCTGAATTTAACTGAGAATAATCACTAAAATATAAGGTGAAGCCCATCATTAAAAACCCTATAAGCATACCAAAACCTCCAATCATTAGTAACGGTTTTCTGCCTAATTTATCAACGGTAAACATCGCTACAAAAGTAAATGCTAAGTTAACCGTTGCTAATAATATCTGTTGTTTTAAAATATCTTCTTTCCCAAAACCAAGCGCTTGTTCAAAAATATCTGCGCCATAATATAACACAGCATTTATTCCTGTAAATTGTTGTAAAGCTGAGAGGACAGTACCAATAATGATAATGCCTATTAAAGGCTTTGAAAAAATTGAAATTTTTTCTTTATTGCTTTCCTTACTAATAGACTCTCTGATTTCTACAATTTCTTTATTTGCAATATCGCCTCCATGAATTCTTGTTAAAATATTTTCAGCTTCAACTTCTTTCCCTTTCATCATTAACCAACGTGGGCTTTTTGGAACAAAAAATAATAGAATTAAAAATAAAAATGCAGGAATTAATTCAGACCAAAACATTTGCCGCCACCCATGAGAAATGTTTTCAGCTTCTGTTAATTCGTTACCAATAGAATACGTAGCTAAGAATACTACAAAAAATCCAATTACAATTGCTAATTGGTAGAAGGTTACTAAATTCCCTCTTTTTTCGGCTGGAGCAATTTCGGCTATATACATAGGAGCATTCATAGATGCTATCCCAATGGCTAGACCACCAAGAAGCCTAAAAAACACCATTAAAGAAATAGACTCTGGTAACATACTTGGTAAACCAGAACCCCAAGCCGAAATTATAAACAATACGGCAGCAATAATTAAAGAGTTTTTTCTACCTATAGATTTACTTACAATTCCTGCTCCAGCTGCTCCAACTAAAGCTCCTAAAAGAGCACTACTCACAATAAATCCTTTTAAAGCTCCTGTTAATTCGAAATACTTTGAAAAATAAAATTGGGTGCCATTAATAACTCCTGTGTCATACCCAAATAGCAGTCCCCCTAACGTAATAGCTATAGTTATAAAATAAATGTTGATTCTTTTGTTTGAAGTTGTGCTCATTGTTATATGTTTTAATTAATCTCTAATTCTGTATATACTGGGAAATGATCTGAAGGATATTTTAAATCTTTTGAATCACTTAAAACAGCATATTTTTTAACTTTTATATTACTTTTTTTTGATATAAAAATATAATCTATCAATTTAGTTACTGGTTTGTTATGTTTAAAACCATTGAAAGTTCCTAAAGGCCCAAAAGGTTTTACCTCTGTTAT
>JGI24024J18818_10000934_pt1 | contig 11625 bp, 10 predicted proteins | sample Cruoilmetagenom2_FD_18818 | JGI IMG/M metagenome (IMG submission 18818) | reverse complement strand
TCCCACCCATGAGGGGAATTTATAATCGAACCATGAAAGCAAAAGACTTAGCGAATAAGCCACCGCAATAATGATTAACGCTGCAACGAGTGAAGATTCTGGGTTGACCATTCTGGATGTAGCTACATGAGCCATTCCAGCGTGGGTGATAAAATTAAATGCCGAGACAATTCCCACTTGGCGAGGTCCCATCAGTCGGGTCATAAAAAAAATGCTGAAATAAAGAATCGTGACTCTTATGAAAATCTCTAATGGATTTAATGAAGACCCGCCATTCCAAAAAGAATTCCAATCCATCAATATACCCCCTTATTTAAGAAGCTGAGATAACGCCACACCAATTATGACGACCTCAATCCCTAGCCAAAATTGATTTCGAAAGTAAACCCCTCTCTTTTACCAAATACCAATTGCAAAGACAACGGCATGACTAATCCAGGTTAGTGGGAGATATTTCTTTAATTAATTTTTTTCTTATTCTTACCCAAAAATAGAGTAAAAAACCCAAAGTAGTTTTGGCATTACTTTAGATGACATAACATTCGAGAGAATATTACACATATTTACCATTACTACCTATAGTAAGTGTGCCAAGGTCTCACAAGTTTTAAAGAATGGGCATATATTGTCTGAGACTATTCAAGCGAGGAGAAGGTTCATGTTTAATCAATCTGATGATCAAAGGCAACAGGATTTTAGTGGAAGACAAATAGGTATGGGTCAAGGCATGGGGATGGGTCTGGGGATGGATCAAGGGATATTAAGTAGTGATACTCACTTGTTAGATGATATTTCAAAAGCAATAATTGGCGAGGTTCATGCTTACAATTTTTATCAAAAGCTAGCTGAACTAGCCCCCAATGATCAGTACCGACAAGTAATATTGAGAATACAGCATGACGAAGCAAAACATTACCATTGGTTTTCGATGATTTTAAGTAGAATGGGAGGACAACAACCACAAATCCCTGCTGGTGAGCTTCCGGTGAGTTTTAAAGAAGGTGTCAGAACAGCTATTCGTGATGAATTAGAAGCAGCGGCTTTCTATCAAGATATTGCATCTAGAGCAAACGCTCGACCTATTCAAATGCACTTTATGCATGCATCTCATGATGAACAACGTCATGCATCCTGGTTTCAGTATATGTTGATGGAATTGTAAGGAAGGTAAAGATATATTAAGGTATATTTTTTGTTGAATTAGTTAAACTCATTTCAGTATTGAGTAAATATACAAGATAAAATGCCTTTCATCGTGTGAAGTATGAAACTACTTCATTTCGATGACAGGCATTAATAATTACTCGAATTCTTATACAAGATGTTTGTGTCGATGTACTTCATCTCCTATCTCCATTCATTCACCCAAATATAATGTATGAAACTCAGCTTCTTCCCCTCTATTTCAAACTCTTCATTGTAACCCGCTACCCTCTCAAATCCATTCTTCTCCAACACTTTCTGGGACGCAATGTTATTCGTCGTCGTTTTTGCCTCAATCTGTTTTATTTCTGTGTCCGCCAAAGTCTCCAATAATAACTTCAATGCTTGATTGGCTACCCCTTTTCCGGTGTATATTTGGCCCACTCGATAACCTAAATGACCTACTTTGTTGGTTGCATCTAAATCAACCACATTTATTCTTCCGAGAATTTCTCCTTCTTGATTCTTAATTAAATAAAAAAGGGAAATTCCCAAAGCTTGTTCTTCGAGCATTGCTTCATGTTTTTTCATAAAAAATTCTGGAATGTAGTAGTCATCCCCACGAGTCGGTACCATTTCTTCAAAGAAAGCTCGGTTTTCCACTTCAAATTCAAGTAAATTCTCCGCATCCATCACTTGCAACTTTTCAATATAGATTTTCAATTGTCACCTCATCAGTCCGTCTTCAAACTTACTTCACCATATAAACCCATTAATTCCACCTTGCCTTAACATGAAAGAAAGTAAAAAGAATAGCACTGCTTTAGACAATGCTACTCAACTGTCTCAATCTCTAACTTATCCAGTAACCTGATATACTCAATGTGTTCATCCCCACCAGTAAAGCCACTTCCATTCAACGCATTAACAGTAGGAAGCACTTTGCCCAAACGATCATAGGCCATCCAGCCAAAATACATATACTGTTCTATAAAGAAATTGCTGAATATATCTGGCTGTCTAGCTGACTCCAACTTCGTATATGAAGCCAAAATCGATGACCAACTATTAGGCAAGGGCATGACACCGTATGATGTATCTGATAGTTTAACTAGTTCCTCAAGCTGAACACCTGGATCATAGTACTCAATGCCTTCAGTGATGTGGAATGTCCGATCTTTGATCAGATAGAACTTCAGATTTTCAATGGGTATTTCAGGAGAAATGTTCCACACCAAGTGGGTAGTGGAGATATCTCCGTCTTCAATACGCCATGAACGTGGTTCACCACCTGTATTGACTGACGCAAGCTCCCATTCGCTTTTTTTCCAAACCCAATAACTGACTCCATAATTGTTCTTCTCTGAAATAAACGGGACAAATACATGTTTTTCATCAAGCGCAATGGTGTCCTGAATTTCTTTTACATTTGCTTCCGGGAAGATGTGATTGATTTCCTTAATCAGTTCCCCCTTATCTGGAAAGGAGTTCGGATTGTTAGAAGTAATCCAATAAATCAAACTGATGGCCAGTAATATGACCAAGACACTTATTATGACTAGTAGTTTTTTCTTTGACATCTTAATTTCCCCCCTCAATCAGAGAGTCTTTTAAGCGAAAATAACGTTGCTCTTTTGGGGTAGATATCAAAAGTCCTTTTCCATCCTCTTCGATATAAACCACCGAGGTCAATCCACTGCCCCATTTAGGGATAGCTCCGATAAGTTGGTAAGGAAATTTTTCTGGTATTTTGGTCGGCGCCACTCCCACATTCGCTCCGTAATACCAGTCGGTGCTATGTATCGTTTCTTCACTGAAATCAAGGATGGTTGCCAAAGAATTTTCTTTATCCATCTCCTGATGCTTTACCCCAGGATGAATGGGAATAATGGAAGCGTCGTCAATGTTCGAAAGATAAGTTGATGGTTCATTTCCGGGATACATGACCTGAAAAATAGGAACCGCCAGTAGCGAGAAGATGAGAAAGATAAAGTTGGCTGCAAAACCAAACCAAGCAAAAGTCCGGTAAGTCTGCCATTCGTCGTTCTTTTTTCTGAAATATGCATATAAAACCCATACACCGAGCGGTAAAATCGATATTTTCATCACCGTACCGGAAATCTCTGTATTGAATGAGAACGAAAACAACCCGACAAGCATGACGACTAGCACTTTCCAAATTTCCGGTTTATCTGATTGTCTGTTATACAGACGATAGGCAATAAATGCGATGACACACCACGCAATTATTGTCATACTCACTTCCACCACATTGTTGTTCTCCAAGAAAATCATTCCCCTTATTGCAATTGATTGGACACGATTCAGGCCTTCATGAGTCTAGTCAGCACTTTCTTAATTTCGACAATTAAGCTGAATATCCTTCCAATATTTTCAATTAAAAGAGGGATTAATTCATACAATAAGCAGTATTAAAAACTGGAGCCTAAGTTTTGGCTCCAGTTTTTTATGCGCATTCTTACCGCATCTTTATTAATTCTAATTTTTCCTTGCACAGGTGTCTGATTGATTTATGCCCGAAATGCCTGAAACGCATACTTTTCATTTTCAGACTTGGTGTCTAATTTTTACCTCAAGATTTCGGAGTTTCTTTCTTCTTCTTTGTTGTAGCCTTCTTCTTTTCTTTAGCTCTCTTTTTTGCTTCGCGTTCTAGCCTTCTTTGTTTCTGTTCATCAGTTTCATTAATGTATTTTGTGATTTTTTTACCCAATTCCTCAAGTGATTGCAAGATTTCCAAGCCTTCACTCTTAATACATGTCACAAATCTTACTTCTTTATCGTTTTCTTCTTTGTAATAAAATTCTAAAGACTGAAATCCACCAGCTGGACCAACAGTGTGAATGATGTCTTTTGCCATTTTCAAGCCTTTGTTCAGCTTCCGTTTTTCTTCTGCTTTTTCTTCCAAGTATTTTTCATCAATTATTTCCAACCCATTCCAGTTGACATCCAATCGCGTGAACTTAAAATCCACAGTGATGAACATATCGCTTCCTCTACTGAAAACATCAAAGGAACCAATAGCATTCCCTTCTGTGCCAATAACCAATTTGTCATGATACTTTGTCAAATCATCCTTAAGTTTCACCTGTAGAGGATACCTCATATTCCATCTCCTTTTAATTTTTTAATATTATAAATGGGAACAAAGACTATTTCTGTTACATACATTGTCTTCTTCCATGTCATGCATTTGTTTGATGCTCAATGCTTAGCTGACATTTGCGAACATTACTTCTGCATTGTGAGTAGAAGAAGGGGAAATCGTGAATTCGATTTTTTTTGTAATAGCTCAAGTTCCATTTTCCAGCTATTTACTATGGTCTTTGCGAAGAAATACAACTTTGAATAATGATCTCCTTCGTCCATTATATTTTTTCTTCAAGCAAATTATTATAGTAAAGGGATGCCAACTTCCTTCACTTACTATTTACGTTCTCATAAGTAGGGGCTATGCTTGTACTTGCTATTACTACCCGTAATCTTGCAGTGGTGACAACGTGAGTCAATCATCCGTGTAGCCGAACTGCCTGATCCCTTTTTTACCCATGTCGCTGCCAGTCATCTGTGCATCGGAACTTTTCATAACGCAGTAAACTTTAGGTCCACTGAAGACGTCCGAACTCTGGCTGAATATACATTCGAGCGCCATTATTCACTTATTGCAGATGATGAAAATCCATATCTATCCCTTCTCAAGGAAGTTATCAAACGTCAAGCTGAATTAATCGCCAAATGGCAACTCGTTGGCTTTATCCACGGAGTCATGAACACCGATAACATGACAATCAGCGGAGAAACAATCGACTATGGTCCTTGTGCATTTATGGATGCCTATAATCCAGCAACGGTATTCAGCTCCATCGACTATCAAGGCCGTTATGCTTACGGAAATCAGTCTTATATTGGTGGGGAAATCTCGCACGATTTGCAGAAACACTATTGCCGCTTCTGGATGATGATCAGAACGAGGCGATTAAAATGGCAACAGAAGCAATTGGAGAATTTAATAAGTTCTATCACGAGAACAGGTATGCGGGAATGAGAGCAAAACTCGGTATTTTCAACGAAGAAGAAGCGGATGAAAAACTTATTGAGGATCTCCTAAATATGATGCCCTAGTGCGGATTATACAAATACGTTCCGTGCACTCACTTTAAATAAGTTGGAAGAGACGGCTCTTTTTAACAGTGAAGAATTTAAGCTGTGGAATGAGCTGTGGTAAGCAAGTCTAAAAAGACAGCAGGAATCAAAAGACGACTCGCAGCAGAGTTACAACAAATAATATCGGTATACATTTTATTAAACTCCGTGTGAATAAATATTAGTAGTAATTTATTCTATTCTTATTTAAAATTAAATTAAATTCATTACTTTGGAGGCTTAAATTTGTTCTTAAGAAAATTACATAGGTTATTTAATTTTGTATATATTAATAAATACTTCGAATCTAATAATAAAGATTCTATGCGACTAGATCATTTAAGCAATGAGATAATTAAAAACAATGATTTGTTAAGAAATAAACTTAGTATCCTCCATGAACAAAATATTGAAAGTAAACTAGACAATGCTAATAGTATTAAATTTGATTATACGTTCGAACAAGTGCAATTATTTAATAACTTAAATAAGGAAAATAAGAATAATTCAATTAATAATTTCAAGGTGTATTCACTTCCTATTTTTATTGTTATTGTTTTTTTTATTTCGTGGTTTTCTGGAAAAAATGGCTTTTCAAATTATAGTTTCACAAAATTACAATCTACATTTACATATGAACTTTTAAATTGCAGTATCTTATTTTATTTAATTTGCTTTTCAATCATTTCATTAATATTTATCTGGCTTATAGCATATTTAACACACAAGTTTGTCTATAATAAACTTGGGAGTAATTCTACTGAGCCAGTCAAGATTAAATATAATAAATTACTCTTACTCTTATCACCCGATTTATATTATGCTAATCTTTATAAAGAACAAATAAAACTAGCATGTAAAAAAAACAAATCTTTATTGCCGAAAAATATATCTGAAGAGACAATGTTCAAAGATACCGAAAGTATTGACACAATTCAATGGAATCATATCAAAATCCAATCAAAGTATTTTGTTGAAAACTGCAACTGGATAAACATTAATTTAACAGTAGTGGGAATAGGTCTTATTTATATATTTACAATTATTTTAAAATCATCTTTATTAAATGAATTTTTATTAACCTTGATGATATTCAGATTAATCTCAAGAGGAATAGAAGTTACTATAGCATTTTACAATGATGTAGTTAATGTCAACTCTAAACTTTTTATATTAAGTAATGAGAGTACTTTTAAATCGTATTATATTAATGGATTTAAATCTACTTTAATACGACAAAGTGGGAGACTCTCCCTAGCAATCCATACTCTTATAGAGCTAACTCTCCTATACGGATTTATCTATTATCTATACTTTAATATAATAGTAGATATTCCAAGTGCATTTGCAGATATAGACACTCCCCCTCCAACTTTTTTTGAGATGCTGTTATTTAGCTCATCTTTAGGGTTATTCAATATTTCATACAACGCTTATGCTAATATACTATTAGCACTTTTCCACTCATCCCAAGTTTTTTTAAGTGGAGTATTAATTTTATTGTCGATTGCTCAATATATTGGTGCAGACAAATCTCTTTCCCCCGAAGAAGAAACTTTTTACCGACATTCAGAGCTCTTAAGTAAACAATTATATAAAAAGAGAATTGAAGACAAATTTCAAGATGATAAAAATTCCTTTCTTCCAAGAGAGCTAAATAGTTAAGCTAATATGCTCAAAAGCTTTACTACTAAGAGTAATATTTGCTCCCTTGTCGTGTAAATTCATCGTCTAATTGCATTTGCTAATGTTCTATATATAATTTAATTTGCACCATTAACCTAGTATCATTGACAACACACTAGCCCAACTCACAAAGAACCAGAGTTAAAGACAACAGATTGGTACACCAATGGCTTTCTATATAATATAGAATCGATTGAATCAAAATCTTTAACATAGACAGAGCATTTGCAAAATGAATTCGTTATTTGAGGTTATCTGTATATAAATGTCCCTGAACTTATTTCAAACATGCTTTCTGAAAGTAGACAAACAAAAGACCTTCTAATTCATTGTTGAATTAGAAGGTCTTTAACCAATTATTGATAAAATGAAAGCAAAACAAGGGATTTTTAACGAAGATAAAGAGAATGAAACTCTTATTGATGATCTCTTAAATAAGATTGCAGAAGTATGGTTACAACTGTACTAAATTCTTCCGTACTCTAACTTTTTGAAACTGAGCTGTTGCAGTTAAGGCTAAGCAGGCAACCTGATTCAAAAGCAGTATCTCTGCAGTTGATGTGGAACAGCAACACAGCCTATGATAATCTCTTGCAACCTTCGGCTAGAAGAAGCAGTAGAACATTCATTTTGATGGAGAAGTTGGATTGTATGCTTTCTAGTACTTACGAGCATTCGATTGAGCAGGCAATTATTGTATTTGACCCGAGAAGTCAGCAGGTTAAACTGTATTCATTCCTTAATCCATGCTGGTAATAATTACTTTACCAAATAAATCAATTTAGATATATTTGGCATTTTTTATTAATTGAGCGAGTGATTTACAGATTCGTTTCTTTTTATGTGAAAAATTGTCACAACATAAAAGCAAGAAAGTGATTGAAGCGCTATATCCCTAAAATCACCAAATCCACCAGGTTGTAGAAAACTATTATGTTTCATAGTCGAGAATAATATAAATAGTTTTCTGCACAAGTTTTGTCTTTATCTATATTACTGCATTTTTATTTGTCACTAACACCCTTAAGTGGTAACAGCAACCTCTTGAACTATTTCAATCGTATCCTCAACTTTAAATGTTTCTATAAGAATCTGCTTCAAAAGAGGTTCAGCAAATTTTACAATAAACTCCTCATCTTCATAACTCATCATATATTCTCCAATTTTATAATGTGCTATAGAACATCTTATCCTATATACCAAATATGTAGAAATTTTTACTATAAAGGATTTAAATTGATCAGGATTATTTACAGAATTAATTTTTTGTTTAACGTTATCATACTCAAAAGGTTTATCTATTAATAATAAAGCTTCGAAAACTTCAAAAGCTGTTTTATCACTTGTAGGATGTATTGGGTTAGAATCCTTTCCATAATCAAAGAAAATTTCTTTTGCTAAACTATGAAACTGCCTTATTCGATTTAATGCGATTACAATTTTATCAATGTTATTACATCTATTAGTTATGACTTTTTGCAATCTGTATACTTCTTCTTTTTTGCTATACTCTTGCATTATTTTCCCAATTCCTTTTAAATCAGAACCTAAAGATTGAATCTCACTTACCAAATCATGATCGAATAATAATTCTAACATGTGATAACTTTTTAAAAATCTTTCAAAACCAAAAGGTTGTTGAACTGCTCTACTTATAGTTTCTTTGTGATGATCTGATGGTAATTGAATTTTTTCTTCTGCTATTATCTTTTCTATACTTACTGAATAGGGATTCTTGTTAGTAGATTCGTGACTAAAATGACCCCATACAGGTGCTGTATTATAATATTTACCTATATAATCTTCATATTTATCTAAAGGTAAAACTATATAGTCTTTTTTCAATTTAACACTTCCAGAATTGTCGTGTCTTTCTAAATCATGAGCGTATGCAATTAGTTGATAGTCAGTAAATTCACTTATAGTAGTGACATGTCTTCTAAAGCAAAGTCGCCCAATTTCAGTGCCATCCGCATCCAAGATATCTACATCATTATTTGTTTTATAGAATAGTGCAATTTCTTCAATTGGCACTGCCACTTTTTCATTTACTGAGTATACTGATATACCATTATTTTCGTTAATATGTTGAATGCTTTCCAATATTATCCTATCATCAAATTCATCTGTTTCACAAATATTTTTCAATTCTTCGGCATTCATATAATTTAATCCGCCCCCTGAATCCAACAGTTTGAGAGTTCAATTTCTCCTCTTTCTCTAAAATACTCTTCGAATCCCCTAAATAATAATTGTCTTGTAGCATATTCGATTGAAACTTTTTTAGGATTAAAACCATTTAGAATTCTTAATAATACTCCAAATTCTAATGGATCAGAGTTAGGCTCTGCATTTTGCATTTTATCTTTTAAAACGGTTAATGCTTGAGAAACATTATTCTCTTTATTAGGGATTCTTGAAACTTTTGAAGCAGACGCAAAGAAAGCGGTCATTACATTTTCCTCTGAAAACCAGTTTTTCATACTAGGTAGTATATCGTCATCCTTAATCTCCCATTCACTTCCCAAAGAGTTCCCTCTAAAATTGCTGTAAAGATTATAAGTTAACTCATCTAAATTAGCGTATAAAGCAAGATACTTTTTAAACAACTCAAAATCTTCTCCTAGATCCTCTGCTGTTGAATCTAAAATATCATTTTCCATCATTTCCTGTGCAACTAAGTTTGATCTTTTAACTTCAGTGCTTTTCAATAGGAAACTTTGATATGCCATTACTAAGTTATCAAAAGCATATTTCTTATAAGTATTTCTTCTTGTACCTTCCTTTTGAGAATGAATTGTTATTTCAGGTATTTCTTTCTCTAATGATTCTCTTATTGTTAAAAACAATATTTCTACCTGATGCCTCATAGACATTCTTTTTTGACCAGCATTTAATACTATAAGTCTGTATATCAAATGCTTTATTTCTCCTTCTATCCAAAACTCCAATAAAACTTCTTGATCGGAACGAAATTGAAATCCTTCTAGTTTTAAGTCTTTTAAAATATATGTTCTTTGTAAACCATCTAAAATATTTAAATTTCCTTTTTGTTTAAGAAGTATTTCTTTTAAAGATAACTCATTCTCTAATACATTTTTTACACTATTTGTTAATTCAGGTTTGATTGCAAGTGTGATTGATGGTAATAATGCACCTTTACTAATATCTTCCTTCATTCTAATATAAGGCTTATAATTAACTCTCTTTCGTTGAAATCGAAAATTTTCGAATTCATCTCCTATTAAAATTAAATAATCAGACACACTCATTTGAGCATAAATTACTGGGGTATTGGTTCTTAAGTCAACAGTTTTACCTAATATATTTATTTCCAATATAATTCTAATCTCCTTTTAAGTGAGTGAAAACTCAAAATCATCCCAATACCTTATGATTCAAGGATACACGGATGTTGCGATGTATGGTCTTTACTGTATACATTCCTAACAATACTTTACCATAATAAAACAATCCATATTTGTATATTCTTAATATTTTGAGAAGGTTAACAAATTAGTGAAAATAGAAAAAGTTTGTTCAACTAAATTATTATTAAGTGATTTTACAAAAACCAACAATAACCTTTTTAGGAGAGTTGAGCTAACAAACCATACTTTGGCTAATTAAACAATGTTTGTCTCATTAATCGAGAAAAATTGAGAGTAATTATTTTACTACTCAATCTCATTGTTAGTCAGTATCCGCTACATTTAATGAACCTGTTGTAACTAACAAAAGAAACAAAGAATGGACTACCAATAATGATATTAAAGATGGACTAATAGAATATTAAATAACTGTCCATGCTGCAAATGAGAGATGGTTTTAGTAGGAATCTTTTATTGGTGTTCAACCAAAATGTTGAGTAACAAAAGTCTTAGTTGGTTCCCTTAGTAATTAGTGGATTAAAATGGAAACTGAAGCTACAAAAAGGTAACAGAGAAGGACTCTAATTCCCCTTCTGTTACCTTTTTATAACTTATACAGACTAATGGAAGGATAAGCCCTCTACTAAATCTTCAAACCCAAAACATTCGTCTTAAGATAACGATAAACCCCATCTTCATCACAAGTAAATTCCGTAATATCATCCACTACTGCTTTAATATGATCCGGGGCATTTTTCATGGCTACCGCGTGACTGACAAACTCGAACATCATCAGATCGTTGTCACTGTCGCCAATGGCTAAGGTTTCACAGCCTGTTAAACCAAATCGCTCCAACATTTGTTCGATGCCTGATGCTTTGCTAACGTTTGCGACCATTACTTCTGCATTGTGAGGAGAAGAAGGCGTCATGGTGAAATCCATTTCTTTCTGTAGCTGCGCAAGTTCGATTTTCCAGTTATTGATTGCTTCTTTAGTTCTTGCGAAGAAATAAAACTTTGAAAAATGAGTTCCTGTGATCTCTTCTGTCCATTCAATTTCTTCTTTAATTGCTTTTTGGCGTGAAATCCACTCATTGATTTCTACGCTTTCGGGTTTTGGTTCTCTTATTTCATTTAACACATATTCTTTATCCTGCTGTAATACCATTCGAGATTCGCCGTATGGGAAAAGCTCGTAATACACTTTGTTTTCTCGTGCTTTCTCGATGATGGTTTCCACTAGTTCACGTGATAGTGAATGTTC
>JGI24024J18818_10000932_pt1 | contig 11630 bp, 13 predicted proteins | sample Cruoilmetagenom2_FD_18818 | JGI IMG/M metagenome (IMG submission 18818) | reverse complement strand
TCTCGATGAGGTCCACCGCTGGTCACACGCTGTTCCATGTCCCGTCGGCGGCGCTCGAGTAGCTCTTCCCTGAGCCGTCCCGGTTCCCCTCCGCCGTCCAACGTTGCCCCCCAATTCGAGTCGTAACTCCACGTCAGTGAGCCTCTCTCTCCCACGAGTCGGTAGGCCTCACCGAGGGAAGCATCAAGTTCCTTCAACACCCGGGAGCGATGTCCAAATACGGCAGATCCCGCAACTGCGACCCTCTCGTCCCAGACGTCCAGAGTGATCGGATCCGCCCTTCTCCCCTCCTGTTTGAGTAGCGAGTTGCGTTGACGCACGGCCCTCTCGTAGTCCTGTTGATCGGCGCCTGCCTGCGGCCAGAGCTGGGCAGCGAGATCATCGAGATACGCTCTCCTAAGTCCCGGTCCTCTCTTCACCAGATCGAGGTCGTCCGGCTGGAACGCCACGATCGGGATCTGGGCCAGAACGTCACGATTGCGCTGCGGACGTTTCCCGTTGACGAGAACCCTGCGACGACCTGGACTCGCGAGTTCGACTTCTACTTTGACCGTGCCCGATGGGATGGCGAATTCTCCGCGAATCACCGCCTTCTCCGAATCGGTCGTAATCATCGCCAGGTCGGGAGTCCCCCGGAATGACTTCAGGAGTCCGAGGTAGGCGACCGCTTCGAGAACACTGGTCTTCCCGGCTCCGTTCGCTCCGACGAGGACGTTGACATCCTCATCCGGTTCGAAACGGAGCGTCTCGTAGCAGCGAACGTTCGTCAGTTCGAGCCAGGAGAGATACATCAATCGCCTCGCGTCATGGTCGACTCGATCGCTGCTCCGGAAGTGATCGAACTGCTACTTGCTAGAGACGAACCGGCATCAGGAGATACCTGAAGTCCTCATCCCCGACGCCGTGGAGAAGTCCCGGCTTCAGCGCATCGATCGTCTCGAGGATGACGGTGTCCGAATCGATGACCCCGACGCCCTCTGTGAGGTACCTCGTGTTGAAGGCGATCGTCATCTCCTCACCCTCGTACTTCCCTTCGATGTGCTCGGTCTCTTCGCCGACTTCCTGCCGGATGACACTGAGCTCAACTCCCCCCTCGTGGAGGTTCAGGCGGACCGGTATGTGATCTTCAGCGACGAGCGCTGCTCTCCCGACGGCGTCGAGAAGACTTTTCTTGGAGACCTCGAGACGGCTCGGATAGGAATCCGGTAGGAGCTGGCGGTACTTGGGGAATGCCGCATCGATGATCCTTACCGTCAGTCTTCCCTGATCAGTGATGAACACAGCCTCACGATCACCAAGCGATACCTTCATCGGACCGTCTCCAACGGTTCTTCCGAGCTCTCTCAAGGCCCTGTACGGAACGAGTTTCGAACCGGTCGCTCCGATTCCCAGCACGTCGCGCACGGCCAGCCGATACGAGTCCGTTGCAACCAGCCGAAGCCCCCCGTCGTTCTCTTCGAACAGAACTCCTGTGAGCGTGGGTCGGGCCTCATCCCCTGACGCGGCGATCCCTACCTGACTCAACGCCTTGACGAGAGTTTCTCCAACCACGTCGATCGTGTCGGCCGGCAGCGTGTCGTCGATCGTTGGGAAGTCTCCAACGCTCAACTCCCGAAGTCTGAAGCGCGGCCCATTCCCGGTGATCTCAACTTCTCCATCTGAGGCTGTGACGGAGACCGCTCCCGTTGGGAGCTTGCGCACGGCGTCGGCGGCGAGTTTGGCCGGGATCACCGTGGCTCCATCCTCGAGTCCTTCGACTTCGAGGTACGTCCTCACGGTCACTTCGTTGTCCGTCCCCGTTACCTGAAGACGTCCTCCCTCGACCTCACACAAGAGACCTTGAAGGATCGGAAGGGGTGATCGACTTCCAACCGCTCGGCCCGCCCTGGTCAGGACGTCGGCGAGGTCATCACGTTCGGCTCGGATACGCACAGTTGTTCTTCCTCTGCTTCTTGTTCTTTTCAGTTACAAACGGTAGTGGTAGTAGTAGGCATTGTGGATTGTGGATAACGAAAGGGATCCGTTGAAGGCAACGGGTTTCCGAATCCACATGGATTGTGAACAAACATACAGTAATCAATAGGGTGGAAACGAGAGGACGAAGAGGTGTGGATATCGGTCATGTTGTCCTCAGGCGTTGCCCGAGCTCAGAGACCTGATCGAAGACTTCCATATCGGTTCTCATGAGCGTCTTCACTTTCTCAACGGCGTGGATGACGGTCGTGTGATCGCGCCCACCGAAACATGCCCCTATCTTCGGCAGAGAGAGGTCTGTGTGCTCCCGACAGAGATACATGGAGATCTGTCGGTACCGAGCGAGAGGCTGTTTCCTGCTGGGACCGGTGAGTTGTTCGACAGTCGTTGAGGTGTATTCGGCGGTGATCTGAATGATTCGATCGGATGTGAGAGGTACAACACGGTCGGATTCGACGATGTCGGAGAGAACCTCGTGAGCCATCGTGAGAGTGATCTCCTCATCCGTCAGAGAAGCGAATGCTGTGACCCGGGTCAGGGCGCCTTCCAGTTCGCGGATGTTCTGATGGACGTTCTCTGCGATGAATGTCATCACGTCGGGTGGGACCGGTGCAGGAGCGAAGTCTGCGTTCTTCCTGAGGATGGCGAGGCGGGTCTCGATGTCCGGACTCTGAATATCGGTCAGAAGACCCCACTCGAAACGGCTTCTCAGACGGTCTTCGAGCGTCGAGAGGTGCTTCGGGTGACGATCGGAGCTGATCACGACCTGTTTCCCAGCCTCATACAGGCTGTTGAACGTGTGGAAGAACTCCTCGAGGATCTGTTCCTTACCTTCGAAGAACTGAACGTCGTCGAGAAGGAGTACGTCGATGGTGCGGTAGCGCTCCTTGAACTCATCCATCCTTTTCCTTCGGATCCCGTTGATGAACTCGTTGAAGAATTGTTCGGAAGAGACATAACGAACCACGGCGGCCGGGTCGAGTTCGATACGGTGATGACCGACGGCGTGGAGAAGGTGTGTCTTACCGAGACCAGCGTTCGCGTAGATGAACAGAGGGTTGTAGTGACTACCGGGCTGTTCCGCGACGGCCAGCGCCGCTGCGTGGGCGAAGCGATTCGATTGTCCGACCACAAAATTGTCGAACGTGTACTTGGGAACGAGACGGGGATAGTTCGCCCGCGTTCGCATCGGGTCGTCCGTGTCGATAGGCAGGGGGACTTGGAGTGGGTTCGGTTGGGATGACACCTCAAGAGGAGTCTCTGCGACGGTCGGGACCACGGTGAGTTCCACGTCGAGACCGAGGGTGTCCAGTGCCGCTTCTTGGAGAGCCGGCAGATAGCGATCCCCAACCCAGCGGTAGTGGAAGTCGGAAGGGGCGACCAAATGGAGGCTGCCGTCTTCGATGGTGGAGTCGAGCGGCTCGATCCACGTCTGCCATGCAGCCGGCGTCACCCGACGGCGCACCTGCTGATGAAAGGTCTCCCACTCCGCGGTCGATGAGCGTAATTCAGCCACTCTTGATGCTCCTCTCAACCTCTCTATACCCTGTCCACACACCTGCCCACAGGCTGTGGAAAACCCGTTCTCTCGTCCTGGCCCGCTCCCTGAGTTCCGTCGCAGAGCCGAGATCCCTTCGGAGAAGTACGACCATTCACATGGGGGCGGCGGCGAGTATATGTCCAGCGACAACGGAGCGGCAAGAAGGGGAAATCTCACGGTATCGACAGACCTCTACAACGGGAGGACGCCGATAACCCATACCCCACAAGGTTTATAGAGGATGGGAAATAATGGGACGAACGAGAGGAAAGTCGAGAATCCCTCCGAATGGCCGCCAACGAAGTTTCGCGTTCGACGGCTGGATTTCGCGCTCAATAGCGCGACTTCGCGTTCTCGACTTGGAGAGGTCGATAGGACACCAAATGACGTAGAATTCGAGCGTCCGAAATCTTCCCGGTCGTATCGCGACCTCCCAAGCAGGGATACCTCACCATGAAGCGTACCTATCAACCAAACGTGCGGCGCCGCAAGCGCAAGCACGGATTCCGCTCTCGCATGCGGACCCGTTCCGGACGCGCCGTCATCAAGAGACGACGCATCAAGGGACGCCACCGTCTCACCGCATAGCGCCGGACGACCGTTCGTTTCTCTGCGCTCGACGGCGCAATTCTCTGCCGTCTTTCGCACCGGTCGATCGGCCCGATCTGGAGGGATCAGAGTGATCTGTGCACGTGGGGAGAGGGGCCTTCCTCAAGTGGGGATTGTTGCCTCGCGGAGGGTCGGCGGCGCGGTCACGAGAAATCGGGCCAAGCGGCGTATCCGTGAATCTCTGCTGCGAGTTGAGTTGAGAAGGGACACGGCCTACGTCGTGGTTGCCACTCCCGACGTTGCCACGATGGAGTTCGATCGCCTGGTCCGCGGACTGGGGGATGCGATCGCCGGGAGCGAACGAGACGAGGAGATTCGATGAGCAGCGATCAGGAACAGGCACCATCGCCGGCGGCCCTGATGCTCATGGGTTCAATCCGGATCTATCAGAAGGTGCTTTCTCCTGCTTTCGGGGGTAATTGCCGGTACTATCCATCCTGCTCGAAGTATGGGTACGACGCGATCCGTCTCCACGGCGCGGGTCGTGGGTCGTGGATGGCCGTCAAACGCATCGGACGGTGCCAGCCGTTCCATGAGGGTGGATACGACCCCGTACCAGAGTCGGGCGAACACGAACACGACACCAACGTTGAAGGCGCAGCATGACCTCCCTCAATCCCTGGACCCTCCTCCTCGATCTCCTAGGAGGGGTCCTCAACTTCTTCTACCAGATTATTCCAGACGGTGTACCTGATGTGTTTGGCCCGCTGGGCCTCGCGATCATCCTTCTCACATTGTCAATCTCCTTTGTTCTCTTCCCCCTGACGCTGAAGCAGACCCGGTCGATGAAGGCCATGCAAGAGATCCAGCCGGAGGTGAAGCGTCTTCAGAAGGAACTCAAGGGGGACAAGGAGGAACTCAACAAAGAGTTGATGGCCCTCTACCAGGAGCGCGGCGTCAACCCCGCGGCAGGTTGCCTCCCGATGATCGTTCAAATGCCATTGTGGTTCGGCCTCTTCTCGGTGTTGCGGAGTATCGAGACCGTCAAGGATGACGACGGCCAGACTCTCTACGCAACCTCGAAGTACATCGGCGATGGTGTCGAGCACATCAGAGTCATGTTCCTGGGAATGGATCTCACAGCGTCACCGAGCTCCGTCGTTCCAGATGCCATTAGGAGCACCGAAGGAACGGGATTGAGCCCTGTCAACGCTCTCCCCTACATCCTCTTGATCATCCTGATCGTAGCCGCCGGTTTCTACCAGCAGCTTCAGACCACGAAGACGAAGAAGGATGACAAAGAACAATCCCAGACGGCACAGTCGATGCAGACAGCGATGAAGATCATGCCTCTCTTCTTCGGATTCATCTCGTGGACGCTCACCGCCGGACTCGGGATCTATTTCGCAACATCCAACCTCTTCAGGGTCGGGCAACAAGCCCTCATCCTGCGTTTGGATGAACGCGGAGATGATGACGACAAGAAGAATCCAGCGCTCCCACCGGATACGCCACCGGAGGACGGGGAACCCGAGAAGAAGGGCCCGTCGGAGAACGCCAGCAAGAAGAAGAGCCGCCGCAGGAGGAAATGACGATGGAATGGGTGGAAGTTACCGGAACGACGGTCGACGTCGCGGTCGGAGCCGCGCTCGCTGAACTCGAACTCGAGTCAGTGGATCAGGCCGAGGTAGAGGTTATTCAGGAGGGGAAGCCGGGATTCCTCGGTGTTGGAGCCCGTCCAGCGATCGTGAAGGTCTCGCGCAAGCCACGCAAGCGCAATCGCCGCAATCGGAGAGGGACGAAGGGATCGTCCACCGCCGGACAGCAGAAGAAGACCCAGGACAAACAGAAGAGCGGACAGGGTTCGAGTTCCAGGAACGGCAAGGGTTCACGGCCGTCGAACAAGAAGAAACCCACTGAGAACAAGAAGAACGGATCCTCGAAGGAGCGGCGAGCGATGGACAACAAGGCAGCGGCAGAGCCGAAGAAGGACAAGCCAGAGACGTCGATCGAAGATCAGGCAAAGGTCGCCAAAGACTTCCTTTCCGGACTCCTCGGCTCATTCGGTCTCGAAGGAGAGATCCAAACGAGAATCGAAGACGACGTGCTGCATCTCGACGTCGTAGGGGAGCAGACCGAAGCCCTCGTCGGAGCGAAGGGCGCCACGATGTATGCCGTTCTCGAACTCACTCGCACCACCGTCCAGCGACATACGTTCGGCGCACCGCGAATGAGGATCGACATCGCGGGGTACGGAGCCCGCAGGCGCGAAGCGCTGACGATCTACACCGCGAAGCTCGTTGAGCAGGTCAAAGAGAGTGGTGGAGAAGCCATGCTCGAACCGATGAACGCGGCCGACCGGAAGGTCATCCACGACGCAGCCGCCGAATTCGAGGGTGTGAAGACGTACTCCGAAGGCGAAGACCCGCGCCGCGCCGTCGTGATTGCCGCCACCGGAGACGCAGTCAGCGACTGAGGCTGGATGTTTCACGGGAAACATTCCGGGGATCGCCTCGAAAAGGCCGCACATTGGGTCGGAATCGACCTGACACCGCATCAACGCACGCAACTGGACCGACTCGGCGAGTGGCTGGCTACCGAAGCGGTGGACGCCGGCGGAATCGGGCCGGCTGAGGAAGCGCGACTGGTCGACCGACACCTTGCGGACTCGATCGTGTTCGCTGCAGCCTGGAACGAGGAGCCCTCCACCGTTCTCGACGTAGGGTCCGGTGTCGGTCTTCCCGGTATCCCGTTGGCGATTCTCTACCCCAACGCGGTAGTTACGCTCCTGGATCGATCCCGCGAGCGCTGTCGGCTCGCACGACGAGCCGTCCGGGTCATTGGCCTCGAGAACGTCGCTGTGGATCAACGAGACGCACTTCACATGGACGGCACGTGGGACGTCATCACGTTTCGGGCATCATTGAGACCGGTTGACGCCCTGAGGTCGGCGCTGCCGCTTCTGAGCGAGCAGGGTTGTGTGGTGATCGGGATGAGCCGCAGCGTCGAACCAGCCGATACGCCCTCTGCCCCGACCGGCGCAGCCGTTGATCTGCTCGAGGTCGACGACGGGGTCCTTGACTCCCCCGCATGGCTTCTTAGGATGACGCGAGACAATCCCCGAGCTCTGGACCGAGACACTTCCTGATGACAACCACAATCGTCGCCATCGCCAACCAGAAAGGCGGTGTCGGCAAGTCAACGACCGCGATCAACCTTGGTGCAGGCCTTGCCTACCAAGGAGAACGAGTGCTCCTTGTCGACCTCGACCCGCAGGGAAATACCACGAGTGGTCTTGGTATCGACCGGTCGGCGATCGAGTATTCGACATATGACCTTCTGGTAGAGGACGTTCCGATCGATGATGTGATCGAACCATCCTCGGTTCGCGAGCTCTTCGTCGTGCCGGCTACGATCGAGCTGGCCGGAGCGGAGATTGAATTGGTCTCGATGTTCTCGCGAGAGGCACGCCTCGGCAAAGCTCTTGAACCCATTGCTGATGACTACGATTTCGTGCTCGTGGATTGCCCACCCTCTCTCGGACTGTTGACCGTGAACGGTCTCGCGGCTGCCGACGAGGTGCTGATCCCCATCCAGTGCGAGTATTATGCCCTGGAGGGAGTGAGCCAGTTGATGAAGAACATCCAACTGGTGCAGAGAAGCCTCAACCCTCAACTGGAGATCGAAGGTGTGCTCCTGACAATGTACGATGGCCGTACAACGCTGGCGGCCGACGTCGTCGCACAGGTGAGAGATCATTTCGGCGAAACGACGTATCGCACGGTGATTCCCCGTACCGTCAGGCTCTCGGAGGCGCCTTCGTACGGGGAGCCTATCGAGGCCTACGATCCCATGTCCCGTGGGGCGATCGCCTACCGGGAGTTGGCACGAGAGTTTCGGAGGAGACATGGCCGCACGTAAGAGTGGACTAGGCAGGGGACTCGACGCACTCATCCCCGTTGAGCACCCCTCTGTGGGTTTCGCCGAACTCGAACTCGACGACATATCGCCCAGTCCTCAGCAACCGAGAACTCGATTTGATGATGACGCGCTGGGGGAGCTGGCAGCATCGATCAGAGAGGTCGGCGTTCTCCAACCGGTCGTTGTCCGACCTGGAGATACCGACGGCACGTACTTCCTGATCGCAGGCGAACGACGGCTACGAGCAGCCGGAATGGCAGGCCTAGCAACGATTCCGGCGGTCATTAGGGAACCAGAGAGCGACGAGCGACACCTCACTGAGGCGCTCATCGAGAACGTTCAGAGGAAGGACCTCTCGCCGCTGGAGGAAGCCGCAGCGTACCGGAATCTTATGGAAGATTTTGGTATGACCCACGAACAGGTCGCCAGCCGAGTCGGGAAGAGCCGGAGCGCTGTGACGAACACTATCCGACTGCTGCAACTGCCGCCGGCGATTCAAGGAATGCTCGAACGCGAGGAGTTGTCTGCTGGACACGCCCGGGCCCTCCTCGCTCTCGAGGATGAGGCTTACGCGGTCCACATCGCCGAACGAGTGGTGGCGGAGGGTTGGCCGGTCAGGAAGGTCGAAGAGGCGGTGAAGAGCCGGTCGATCCCGGACGAGGAGCCACAGCGAAGGATGCCCGTGATGCGCCCGGCGGCGATCATCGAGCTTGAGGAGCGACTCAGTGAACGGTTGGCCACGAAAGTGAAGATCACCACACGGGGCGAAGGTGGACGGATGGTGATCCGCTACGGCTCCCTGGAAGACCTAGAACGGATCTACCGCCAACTATTCGAGTAGTACGCAGTACGAGTGACGTAGTACGACTCGGCGGTCTTGTGTCGGTTGGGTGCGTGGTGCACCTGTGCCTTCTCACGGTTTCGGCGCATCGCTTGAGGCCTGCATGCGAGATTGATGGCCAAGGGCCCCGGCGAGAGGGGTTGGCCTTGTAGAAGAGGAACCCGCTCAGATGCTGTGCTGGCGCTTTGGGAGACCCAGAGAGTCGATCGTGAACCTCGAGAAGCGGTTGTCTCCACACGATTCGGGGTCGTACTACGCCATACGTACGACGTACTACTGCCTCCTACCTCGCCGCTTCTCGCCGACCCGCTCATCTCCGGAGTGCCCACATAGCCTTGCTGGTGGCTGGTGGCTGGTGGCTGGTAGCTCAGTCTTCGTCCGGCCCGTTTGCGTACAGACCAATGATCGCTCCTGCAATCTGTGACCCGATCTCCGCGGTTGGTGTCGCTACGGCGACCACGATCGCGGGGGAGCGGGTCTCTTTCAGGATGGGGACGGCCCGCGGAAGGGCTGGAATGCCGAGCCTGGCTGCGAGATGGACGGCTATCGCCTTCCCGGCGTCACTCGTGCTGAGCGGCGTGCCGAAGTAGAAGACACCTTCAGCATCGTCGTGGGGTACGGTGATCGACACAACGATCTGGACGTCGAGACGGTTGGCCCTCTGCGCTCGGAACCGCTCGGTTGGGGCGGTATCAACGCTTCGTGACAACAGGGCCCGTGCTCCGGCAAGCTGGAGATCGGAGGAGAGGTGGGTTGCGGCCAGCCACGTCGGATCCGGCTTCGAAGGTTCAACTCGATCGGGATCGACGTAGATTCGGGCGCCGGCGATCGGGTGGGGGAGTGAATCGATCCACTCGTGCTCACGAACCGCCTCCCGAGGGGGCTTTTCGGTCGCTCTGGACATCAGGAGGAGCTCCTCGACGACTTCGCGGCCGGCGAATCCGTCCTCGGCCATTCCTCGATTGTGCTGAAAATCGAGAACGGCCCTGAGTGTGTCGGGGCCGAAGAGTCCGTCGACCTTGCCTGCATCGAACCCGAGGGAACCGAGGCTCTGTTGGAGTCGCGAGACATCGTCACCGCGCATCATCGGAGATCGCCGGTACAGCATGCGATCCCCGAGGCGAAAACCGGCATCGACCAGCGTTCGCCAGGTCTCGGGCCCCACGATGCCGTCCACGGGCAGACCGCGCGCCTCTTGGAAGGTTTGCACCGCTGCAACGGTATCCGAACCGTAGGAGCCGTCCACGTCCGTGTGGATTCCCAGACCTGTCAATCGGCGTTGGATGTCGCGAACCGGCTCTCCGCGGTCTCCGGAGTGGTAGAGCCTCACGGTCCCGTTGTCGGGTGGTCGTAGCTCAGGAGACGAAGGGGGCGATCTCGGCTTCCAACTGGTTCTTGCTCCTGGCTCCTACGAGGCGCTTCTTCTCTTCTCCGCCCTGGAAGATGATCATCGTAGGAATGCTCATCACGCCGAACTGCATCGCCGTCGAGGGGTTCTCATCGACGTTGAGTTTGACGATCTGGAGCTGACCGGATCGGTCCCCGGCGATCTCCTCGAGTGGCTGGTCCATCATCTTGCAGGGACCGCACCACTCTGCCCAGAAGTCGACAAGGGTCGGCAGTGGGGAGCCGATCAGGTCGACGAACGTTGTGTCGGTTCCTTTGACGGTGTTCTGTCCCATCTTGACTCCCTTGTGATCAAACGGACCACTCGCCCTGTTGGGCGGGCGGAAATGGATTCAGGCTTCGGGTCGATCGAGCCAGTGCTCGACGTCGATTGCAGCTTGACAGCCCATTCCAGCGGCTGTCACTGCTTGCTGGTAGTAGTGGTCAACAACGTCTCCAGCAGCGAAGACACCTTCGACGGACGTGCGCGTCGAGCCTTGTTCTGTGGAGATGTATCCGGAGTCATCCAGGTCGAGCTGGTCCTGGAAAATCTTGGTATTCGGGTCGTGGCCGATCGCCAAGAAGAATCCCTCGACGGGAAGCACGGAAGCTTCATCGGTGAGGACGTTCTTCACACGGAGGCCGGTGACGAGATCATCGCCAAGGACTTCTTCGATCGTCGTGTTCCAGAGAACCTCGATCTTTGGGTGATCGATAGCCCGCTGGGCCATGATCTTCGATGCTCTGAACTCGTCACGCCGGTGGAGGATGGTGACCTTCGAAGCGAACTTCGTGAGGAAGAGCGCCTCTTCCATGGCTGAGTCTCCTCCGCCGACGATCGCGATCTCGCGATCACGAAAGAAGAATCCGTCGCACGTTGCGCATGCCGAGACACCGTATCCGCGGAGACGACTCTCTCCTTCAATCCCCAGCCAACGGGCAGATGCGCCGGTGGAGATGATGAGACTGTTCGCCTCATAGAGGTCGCTACCGACCCACACCTTGAACGGGCGTTCGGAGAGGTCGACCTTCGTGACATCGGATGACACGATGCGAGTACCGAAGCGTTCGGCTTGCTTCCTCATTCCGTCCATGAGCTCCGGACCCATGATGCCCTCGGGGAAGCCGGGATAGTTCTCGACTTCGGTGGTGAGCATCAACTGCCCGCCTCTCTCCATACCCTCGATCATCAACGGATCGAGGTCCGCACGGGCTGCGTAGATAGCGGCGGTGAGTCCGGCGGGGCCGGACCCGATGATCAAGACCTTCTCGGCCATGGTCACTCCTGTGGTGGTGTTGTCTCGTCCTTTGGGAATCTCTTCATCCAAAGGAACACGCCGACGACGAGCAATATGCCCCCGACGACGGCGTATGCGAGTTCCTGTCCCATCAGGGTACCGAGAGCACGGAAGAAACCAA
>JGI24024J18818_10000929_pt1 | contig 11645 bp, 11 predicted proteins | sample Cruoilmetagenom2_FD_18818 | JGI IMG/M metagenome (IMG submission 18818) | reverse complement strand
ATATTTGAGCATCAACATCTACATTAAAATCAAATGTAAATAATCCATCATTGTCATCGTCACAGATAGCAATATTGGTTGGTTGATTTGCTGTAGGAGGTGTGAAATAACTAACAAACGCTTCACCTTCAATAGCACAATCACCATTATTTGGGTCTACATAAACCTTATAATGTCCAGATTGATTAATAATAAGTTCAAAGCTGTTTTGTGGTAAAGGACTACCATCTAAAGTCCAAGTATATATTGCTCCAGGAAGTTCATCGGCCATTAGTGAATAAGTATCTCCATCGCAAAGTGAAAGGTTAGATGCACTTTCACCATTTCTAATAATATCAATTTCAGTGTTAAATAAAGATTGAATAAATGGGGGAAGTCCTTGTGTTGAATTATTTGGTGAAAGGCTAATAGCATTATTTTGGTAATTAGCTGCAATTCCAATATTATTAGGATTGTTTATAACGCCTAAAAAAGGTAACCCTGTATTATAATTAGCACTTAAGGCTCGATATATTTTGCCATTTGGACCTAATTGTAGCCCTCCTCTATATAGTTGCCTATTATCTATTTCAAATTCACTTGCTTGAATATCTGTAGCTAGTAGATTAAATTGAGTTAATACAGAAGTATGATTTGATGGAGGATTCCCAGCACCAACATCATTAGATGAATGCACATATAATAATTGGCTATTTGGCGAAAATTCTATGCCATATGGAGCATTACTTGGAGAATTAATAATGAGTTTTTGTTCATTGCTTACAATACCAGTATTTTCATCAAAATCATATAATAATAGTCGATCTATAGAATTAGGGTCACTAAAAACACCTGACATATTTGCTGAAGCCATTTTTGTCCCATCAGGAGATAATTTTAAATAACCACGTTGATCGGTAATATTTAAATTAAAAGTTGATTTAACAGAAATTGTATTTACTCCAGTATTATTTACTTCAAAAGCATGATATGTATTAAAAGGACCAGTACTACCATCTTGTGTAGAGAAAGCTAATACCCAAATGGATTTTGTAATGCAATCTTTTAAAACTGCTGTTATTTTTTCTGAACAATCTGGAAGTAAGTTAATATTTTTATCTGTAGTTACGTCACCTAATCCACTATCTAGTGTCATATCAATAACAGAATAATTTAAACCAAAATCGGTACCATCCTCAATAGATGTATCTACAGTAAAAATGTAATAGATGCTTGGGTCGTCAGGTTTAGGAACAACTAAAGCAGATTGAGTAGCAGAAGCAGATCCAAAAAGACCATTGCCATTAGGCATTATTACATGATTTTTATTATAAACTGTAGAACCATCAGAGTAAAATAAAAGATTACCATCGCTATCCGATATTGTAGAACAACCTTCGTTAGTGTTTAATTGGCCGTCGTTTAAAACTGTAGCATTTCCTGTAGCTAGGTCAAATTGCATTCCCGCACCAAAACCAAAATACCAATTAGCAGCTTCGCCTTGAGCAATAGCTTGTATTGATCCAATGAGGGTTAGGATTAATAATATCTTTTTCATTTATAAGCAATAGAGCCTATAAATATATTATAAATCCCTCTTTTTTAATAATCTGTACGATAAAAAGATAAATAAAGCAGTCCAAGCAAGTACAATTACTATTTCATACCAATGTACAGAATAGTCATAGGTTAATTCTCCTTTATCTGGAAATTTTGTCATTGCAATACGTTGGAAAGGTTGCTTTACAAGGTTATACATGGATTTTAACGGGAAAAAGTTTTGAATTTTCTCAGCCAATTCAAAATTAGCTTGCCAGGTAATTAATCCTAAAATTATTCCTTCAACTATAAAATCTACGAATAGAAAAGCTAATGCAAATGCCGAACGTTTTGCCAACATGCCTAAAAACAAACAGAAAGAGAAAAATCCAAGTAACTTCACAAAATAGGCTAATAAGAATTCTGTTTCTCTAATAATAATATTAAACTCAGTATAGCTTGAATAATACAAGCCTATTAATAACGAAATAAAAAATATAATAACTGTAGAAACTAATGAAAAGAATACAATAGTATAAAACTTTGATAGTATAAATTCTTTTTTACTCAATCCATCTATTAAGTTTTGTTTTATTGTTTTGTTGCTATACTCATTTCCAATCATTGATACTACCACAATTGCAAAGAAAAATTTAAACTGCGATGCAAAAAAGGTGGTGAGATGCCAAATTATGGGGAAATTAAAGATACCTAATTCACCAAGTTCTATAGTAAAAAAGCCAAACACATTAATTTTAAATGATGATAATAATATAACGAAAAAAGGTAAAATAAAAGATATAAATATGAGTATTTTACTCGTTTTATTAAGTAAAAGTTTTTGTAATTCTAAATTTAAAAGACGTAGCATTTTCTTGATTGATTTTGGTTAGTTGTTATCGGTTAATTGTAAGAATTGTTCTTCAAGACTTTCTTTACGTTTTACCAAATGAGAAAGCGTTATGCCTTTTTCAAACATTAATTTGTTAAATGATGGTGCATCCATTTGTGTGTTTAAAAATGCTGTAATTAAACCATCTTCAATTTTAATTTTACCAAAAGTTGGGTCACTTTCTAATAGTTTTATTAATTCATCATGTTTCTCTGATTTTAATTCGAAAAACCCATGACTCGAAATCATTTCATCAACTCTTCCAGAATATAATTTTTCTCCTTTGCGAAGCACTACGACATGAGTACATACTTTTTCTACTTCGTCTAATAAATGTGAAGCTAGTAAAATAGTGGTGCCATTATTTGCAATTTCTTTAATAATTTCTCTAACTTGATGTATGCCTTGAGGGTCAAGACCATTTGTAGGTTCGTCAAGAATTAATATTTCAGGATCGTTAAGCAGTGCAGAAGCAATAGCAAGACGTTGTTTCATTCCGAGAGAAAATGTTTTAAACTTATCATCTCTTCTGTCCAATAAATCAACAATTTCTAACTTTTTATCAATTTTATTGATATCAACGCCTTTTATTTTACAAACCAATTTTAGATTTTGGTGAGCAGTCATATATGGATAAAAATTAGGACGTTCAATAATTGCGCCTACTTTTTTAAGAGCTTCGTGAGTAGAAAGTTTTCCACCATACCAGGAGAAATCTCCTGAAGTTTTATTTACTACATTTAATACAACACCCAAGGTTGTAGATTTTCCGCTTCCGTTAGGACCTAGAATGCCATAAATATTTCCTTTTTCAATATTAAATGAAAGGTTTTTTACAGCAGTTACATAACCATATTTTTTGGTTAGGCTGTCGATAGTTAGAATTGACTCCAAGATATTTGTTTTTGGTTGATTATAAAAGTAAGACGATAAAACTTAAAACTTGTTACAAAGGTTTATACTAACTCTTTAAAATATCTTACATTTGAGATATAGATAGTGTAATACATGAAAGATTTAAAAATATCTAAAAGGAAACCATCTTTTCCTGTAATTAAAGAGTTACATTCTTATCTTTCTGAATATAATAGAAACATTAGAATTCCTATTTTTTATGAAGATTTACTGCGTTTTCAAGGCTCTGTTGTAGTTTATGATAAAAATGATATTGATACACTTTGGATTCGTGTATATTATAATGAATTTGAACGTCAGGATATAGATTTAAGCTTAAAAAAAATATATGCAATTTTGCATTCGGATGGTACAGAGATAACATTTCCTTTTCTAAATATTGATGCGATTGACTATTGTACTTTTGGAAATTCTAAACCTTTCAGAATTAAAGTTAGAAATATTTTGAACGATAATTTCACTTATTTTTATGTAAAGAAGGCAGATGCTTCTCGTGTTTATGGATTGGAGTTAGAGCATATGTTATCGCCTCATAATCTCAATTTTTTAGTATATAAAGACACTTTAATTGAAGAGCATATTTCAGGAATTCCTGGTGATGAGTTTATTAAAGATATGTTGCCTAAATGCAGTAAATCTGAAAAATCTCAAATAGCGAAAGAGTTTATAAAATTTAATGAGCGTTGCTTGATTAGATTATTAGGAGATATGAGATCTTACAACTATGTTATTATTCCGACGCATGATTTTGATCAAGTAGTATATAAAATAAGAGCTATCGATTTTGACCAGCAGTGTTACGAAGGGAAATTAAATATTTATAGACCACAGTTTTTTAAAGAAAATTTTGAAATGGTAGGAATAGTGTCTGAAACAATTCAGAAGGAATCTTTAGATCAATATGTGCTAGAAGAGCGATCGGCTATTGCTAAACGGTTATTAAGTTATAATGACAGAATAAAAGAGTTAATGGATTGTATGGTTTCCGATACTATATCTAAACCTGAAAACATAATGCAACTAAAATCCAATCTATACGATTATACATTAGACGTAAATTTTAAGCACAGTAAAAATATGGGAGAAATATTAAATAGTGCTTTAGAATTTGTAAAGCGAAATTACCAGAATATTAATACTAATTATTTGTAAAATAATATATTAGTTCCAATTTTCATCAAAATCTAAACTTTCATAATCATCAACATCTGGTTCATTTTCATAATCATCAAAGTTTTTGGCTTCAAAAGATTTTTCAGGAGCTTCATCGGGAATTTGTCCTTGAACAAACATTAGATTTGGATAATCTGTACTTTGATTTATTTCTACTATTTCAGCTAATTCAACATAAAAAGTCCACATATTAAAAAAATCGTAAACATAAATAAGTTTAGTGTTTGCTTCGTTAATAACGTTTTCTAATATGGTTTTACTCATTAAAGTAACAGAGTTTAAACCTTCGCTCATGTCGAATAATGAAAACTCTTCACCTTGATTCCACTCGTCATCACTTTTATAAAATGATGCCATCTCTGTACCATCAAAACCAAATGATTGTGTGATAATATTATGTAAATCTTCTAAATTATCGGTTTCACGAATTTCTAAATCACGAAAAATATCATCTTCAGTGTCGTTGTCAAGTATAACTCTAAATCTATAAATCATAGGTGTAATTATATTACAAAGGTATATATTTTTTAAACTATTTACTGAAACGATGTAAAGTAAATGTCATACTTATTAATAAGAAAAATGCACCAACTTGATGTGCTACTCCAAGCCAAACAGGAACTTGTAGTAAAATAGTTAACACACCCAATAAAAATTGAAGACTAACCATTATTAATAAAGAATTTTTGCCAATAGATTGATACTTATATGTGCTCTCTTTTTTTGCTTTATACCAAATAATAAAAACAAAAACTGTTACCAAATATGCTAATATCCGGTGTATAAATTGCACACCACTTTTTCCTTCAATAAAATTTTTATATAACGGACTTTGTTCTAGATAAACAGTCTCGTGTATAAACTTGCCTTCATTCATCATTGGCCAATGATTGTGTATAAATCCAGCATCTAAGCCAGCTACAAAAGCACCATAAATTATTTGTAAAATTAACAAGGCTAAACCACCTCTAATTAAATTTCTAAAACTCTTGTTTATTTGTTTTTTAGTAGGAAACATAATGTCGAGAGCTACCCAAAATGTATAAGCAAAAGTTATAAAGGCAGTTGTTAAATGTGCTGCTAATCTGTAATGGCTTACATCAGGATTATCTACTAAGCCACTTTTAACCATATACCATCCCAAAAACCCTTGAAAAGCTCCAAGACTGAATAGTATAATAGACTTTTTTATAGTTGATTTGGTAAGTTGTTTTGTAATTAAAAAATATAGAAAAGGAATAAAAAATACTAAGCCTATAAGTCTACCAATAAAACGATGTAACCATTCCCAAAAATAAATGTCTTTAAAATCTTGAATCGAAAAATGTGTATTGAGTTTTTGATATTCTGGATATTGTTTATAAAGGTCGAAAGCAGTTTGCCATTCGGTTTCGTTTAAAGGAGGAATTGTACCTGAAATGAGTTTGTAGTTTGAAATTGATAAACCAGAATGTGTTAATCTAGTTATACCTCCAATGACGACCATAATAAATATTAAGAAACAACCAGTTAATAACCAGTAAATTACTTTTTTGTTATCTTTTTTCATTTTTGCTTAAGTCCTAAACGTTTACCTTCATTTAGCATCAATTTATATGCATCATCATATTCATTTGGAATAATGCCTTCTAAAATAGCTTCTTTAATTACATCTTTGATTAAACCAATTTCTCTAGAAGGTTTTATGTTAAAGGTTTTCATTATTTCTTCTCCAGAAATTGGTGGTTGAAAATTACGTATATGGTCACGCTCTTCAACCTCAATAATTTTTTGACGAACGATTTTAAAATTGTTATGATATTTATTGAATTTTTTTGAATTTTTTGTAGTTATGTCTGCTTCACAGAGTGTCATAAGATCATCCACATAATCACCAGCATCAAAAACCAAACGACGAACAGCAGAATCGGTAACTTCTTGTGCTAAAACAATAGGTCTCGAACTCATAAAAACCATTTTTTGAACAAATTTCATCTTATCGTTTAAAGGCATTTTTAATCTCTTAAAAATTTTAAATACCATTTTAGAACCTTCAAATTCGTGAGTATGAAATGTCCAACCAATAGTTTTATGAAATTTTTTAGTTGGTGCTTTTCCAATATCATGCAATAAAGCAGCCCAACGCAGCCAAATATTATTAGTGGTTTTTGCTATGTTATCTACAACTTCAAGAGTATGGTAAAAATTATCTTTGTGACGTTGCCCTTCAATCTCGTCAATGCCTTTAAGCGCTGTTAGTTCTGGCAATATATATTCTAATAATCGGGTTTTTTCTAGGAGAAGAAACCCGATTGAAGGCGTTTTGCATTCTAAAATTTTATTAAGTTCTACAACTATACGTTCTTTGGTTATAATCTCAATTCTACTATTATTTCTAGTAATTGATTCTAGAGATTTTTGTTCAATCGTAAAATTAAGCTGAGTGGCAAATCGAATAGCACGCATCATTCGTAAAGGATCATCACTATAAGTAATATCTGGATTTAATGGCGTTCTTATTGTTTTTTTGTTTAAATCTGAGATGCCATTAAAGGGGTCTAATAAATTTCCAAAATTGTCTTCACTTAAATCAAGCGCTAATGCATTGATTGTGAAATCACGACGATTTTGGTCGTCTTGAAGAGAGCCATTCTCAACTTCTGGGTTTCTACTATTTTTGTTATAAGACTCTTTTCGTGCTCCAACAAATTCAATTTCAACATCATCATATTTTAGCATTGCTGTGCCATAGGTTTTAAATACCTGCACTTTAGGATTGCTTGGTAAGTTTTTCGAAACTTGTTTTGCGAGTGCAATACCACTTCCAATAGCTACTATGTCAATATCTTTATGTGAGCCTCGTTGGAGTATTAAATCTCTAACAAAACCGCCAATAACATAGCTATCTAAATTCAATTCTTTTGCAGAATGAGAGATAATCTTGAAAATATTATGTTGTAAATCTTCTTTGTAATTCATATATTATGGTGACTAAAACACAACTATTTTATTTCCTTATAATTGTCACTTTTCCATCATTTGTTAGTTTAATTATTGATGATGGTTTTGCAGTTATTTTTTTGTGAGGCAAATTTACAACATAGTCAACACCTTTAATAATCTCTTGACTTATTTCTTTAAATGATTTTGGTGTTGGTTGCCCACTAATATTTGCAGAAGTTGACACAATGGGTAATTTTAATTTCTTAATAAGGAGATTACTAAAACCCTCTTTAATAACTCTAATTGCCAAAGTATTGTCCTTTGCTATTAAGTTTTCTGCAACTCGTATAGGTTCGTCGTAGATAATAGTTGTTGGATTTACAGCATATTTTAAAATATCATATGCTGTTTCAGGAATATTTTCAATATAAAAGTTTAACATTTTTAAATCACTTACTAAGCATATTAAAGATTTGTCATCAGTACGCTGTTTAAGAGTATTTATTTTTTCAATCGCATCATAATTTGTGGCATCACATCCAATTCCCCAAACCGTATCGGTTGGATATAATATTATTCCTCCTTGTTTTAAGGTTTTTAAAGCATTATTAATTTCAGTTTGCATAAAATAATCAAAAGATTTTGGCAGCAAATTTAAGATTAGTTTTCTACATTGTCTTAAAACTTTGTAATATTGTCTCATGAAGAAAGAGTTTCAGAGTAACTACAAAGATTTTGAATTAGAAATTGATGGCTTTATTGATGCTTTTGATAATTCTGGGAAGCATATTAAGGATGAGAGAAATGAATTGAAATTGTTTCAGTTAAATAATACGACTGTTAATATCAAATCCTTTAAGATTCCTAATTTAATAAATCAAATAGTCTATAAATTTTTCCGTAAAAGTAAAGCACAGCGCTCTTTTGAGTTTGCCAATAAATTAATTGACTTAGGTTTTGGCACTCCAAATCCTATTGCATATTATGAATTTACAACTCCTTTTTTNTATAAAAGNAGTTTTTATGTGAGTGAGCAGTTGGATANTGATTTGACTTACAGAGAGCTTACAAAAGATTTTAAATATTCTAACCATGAAGAAATTCTAAGAGCCTTTACAAGATTTACTTTTGATTTGCATGAAAAAGGAATACATTTTTTGGACCATTCACCAGGAAATACATTAATAAGAAAAGAAGGTAAGAAGCACCTATTTTATTTAGTTGATTTAAATAGAATGGAATTTGGTTATATGAATTTTGATACCAGAATTTCAAATTTTTCTAGACTTACTAAGCATAAATCCATGGTTGAAATTATGAGTGATGAATATGCCAAATGTATTGGAAAAGATTATGAGATAGTTTTTAATTTAATGTGGAAATCAACAGTAGCCTTTCGAAATAAAATTGAAAGAAAGAAACGTTTGAAAAGTTTACTAAAATTTTAAAATATTATTCTCTTCCTTTTCGGAGTAACCAAAGCTTTACATAGCGCATAAAAATCACATATCCTTGTATGTATCCAATGGTTAGCCCTACAACACCATCTCTAAAACCGCTTTGTATAATGTAGTGTTTAAAGAAACCCCAAAAGGGTTTTAAAATAAAATGATAAGGAGTTAACCTTCCCATTTTTTTGTCATAATCTTTAGCTTGCCAAGTTGCGTAACGATTCATTTTTTCTATATACTTATCAAAAGTTATATATGTATTATGATAGAGTTTGTTTTTTAACTTTCCAACTGTTCCATTTGCAATAATTTCAGCATGAACATGTTTGTCATCATACTTGCAAAAACCTCTTTTAAAAAGCCTAATTACACTATCGTTTCTCCAACCACTATAGTTTACACTTTCTCCCATAAAATGATTGTTTCTTCCAACCCAATAAGCAACAACATTTTCTTTTGGGTTTTTAAGTATTTCGATAATTTCTTCTTTTAATTCTGGAGTTACACGCTCATCTGCATCAACTAGTAAAATCCATTCGTGTGTAGCTTGGGGAATAGCCCAGTTTTTTTGAGATGCAGAATATTGATATTCCCTACGTATAACTCTAGAGGCTAATTCCGTAGCTTTTTCAAAAGTACCATCTGTACTATAGCTATCTACAACTAAAATTTCATCTGCAAAATCTACAGAAGCAATTACAGCTTCTATATTATGTATTTCATTTCCTGTTGGAATTAGGGCTGTGATTTTATTCATTAATTGTCTAAATTAATAGTAAAAGGTTTATTAAAACTTTTAAAAGTAAAATACCCTAAACGTTTTCTTATTTTATATTTTCGAATCAAATTTAAGGGTTTCCGTTTTAAATGTGATTTATCTTTATGTAATGTCGTAATTGAAGCATCTATAATACGTTTACTAGATTTGCCATCATAATACGGGTGCAAATTTTTAATAAATGAATTAATATTTTTTATTAATTCTGCAGGATATGTTAAAGCTTCATTAAATGCATTTTCAATATAGGAAGCTTTAACTACATGGATTAAATAATCATGTCTAAAAGTATGTCTAAAGGATACTACAGGTTTCTTCTGTAACAAAAATTCTTGTATAGCTGAAGTTGTATCGGCAAACATGATGTCTGATTGTTTGAAAAGGGGAATTAAATCAGTTGTATTATAAAAAGTAAAATAATCTCCATTTAGTGCTTTCCATTTTTTAACTAAATCTATTGAAATTTTAGGATGTAATACCATAATGAAATTAAACTTTCCAGAAATAGATAACATTTTTACAGTATTAAAAACAGCTTCGTTGTGGGCTAGACTTAAACGCTTAGTAAAGGTTGAAGCAATTAAAATTGTTGGAATACCCTTAGATTGTTTTTCCTCTAAAGGGAATATTGGATCTACTTTAGACCAACCAGTTTCTATGACTTCAAAATAATTAAATTTTTTAGCTTGATCTTCAAACCCTTTTGTAGTACTTGGTCCTTGCGTACAGTACAAATCGAACAACCCACGTAATCTAAAATGTGCAAATGTATTTTTTTTTGTTGGTCTCTTTTGGGCATTAAAACCATGAAAGACTTGTACTTTTAGGGCATTAATAAAATCTGGAACACTATCTGTAGCCGTTAATATTATGTTTGGTGTATAAGATAAAACATCTTCAATTTCATTTAGTACATTATTTTTACCATTTAAGGCTTTTTTTCCATCATCTAAGTCACTAAACCATTTTACTGAATAACCACGTTTAATAATTTCCTTTTCTAACGGATTCCCAATTGGGATTGCATAACTATAAGAAATGTAAATTAAAAATTTATACTCAGGCATCATATTCATAAAGTGCAAAATAAAAGAAATGTTTTTTAATAGACTTTTATTCTAATAACAATTTTAAATTAAAATTTATAACCAAATTGTTTTATATCTTCTTTAAACCATTCACTTATAATAAGTTTTGTTTCATCATCATAAAAATCTCTATAGTTTGATTTTTGGGTAGAATTTAAATGTGGTAAACTTTGATTAATTTTTAAAAGTTTAGCAACATGTTTATAGTCTTCAGTAATGTTTTCAAATCTTAAAATGTTATCAATATCGATGTCTCCTTCAGTATTTTTTAACCATTCTACTTGAGGTATATACATTTGAGGTCGCCCTCCGTAGTAAAAAGAATTTTTTTCTTTAAAAACTTTTATTACCCAATTTTTAAAAGAAATTTTCTGTTCAGCCATTTTAGATTTATTAGTTCTTATTCTAAACTTATATTGAGAAACAACTTTATCCCAAGGATTTCTAACTACTGTAAATTTATAAGCAGCATTCCATTTTTTTTGTCCAATATGTTGAATAACTTGTTTTGCAGTTAGATGTTTTCTAAAAGGTTTTCCTATTATGTTTATAACACTTGTTCCACCAGTTTTATTAATATGGATAAAAATAAAATCTTTATGCTTTCCTTTATGCAAAGGAGAATTAAAATATAATCCAATTCTATTTTTTATGTTTTCAATAAAATTAATTTTCATTTTCCACAAAAATATTCATTAATAAATGCAATTAAATAGCAACATCATATTCCCGTAAGGCATCATTGAGAGATGTTTTTTTATTGGTACTTTCTTTTCGTTTGCCAATAATTAATGCACAAGGAACATTGTATTTTCCAGATGGAAAATCTTTAGCATAACTTCCTGGAATAACAACAGATTGTGCTGGAACTTCACCTTTTATCTCTATAGGTTCTTTTCCTGTAACAT
>JGI24024J18818_10000928_pt1 | contig 11649 bp, 9 predicted proteins | sample Cruoilmetagenom2_FD_18818 | JGI IMG/M metagenome (IMG submission 18818) | reverse complement strand
CTACGGTCGCTTCAGGGGTTTTCACCAGGTGGGTGATGCGGTTGTGGCAGGTGGTGCAGTCCATTTCCACCAGGTCTTCCTCATTGATATCACCGGGATCAAGATTTGATTCAATGTCAATATACTCGGTAAGGGTGCCGTCGTCTTCATAAACCCGGATATAGGGGATCTCCTGTTCCTCAGGATCTTCCGGATAGTACTCAATCTGGTTCTCGATATGCCAGTGGATGCCGCGTCCCAAACCTTCGCGCTTGCTGCCGCCCCCCGTCTTGAGTACCAGGTAGGTTGTCATGGGGGTGTTATCTTTATCGGGCGCGAACTGCTTGATCTCGCGCAGGCTGTCATCGGAGAATTTTTCGGGGAGATGGCATTTCTCACAGGTCTCGCGGGCGGGCTGCAGCTGGTGGGCGCGGATGGGAAATTCATAAGTGTTGAAGGTGGTGGCGATAATGTGGCGGAGATCGCCAGCCTTGCGGGTGACGCGGGTGGTGATAAAACCTTTCCCGATGTGGCAGTCTACACAATCGACCCGCGCATGTGGCGAAGCCAAATAGCTGGTGAATTCCGGGGGCATGGTGTGGCAGGCGGTACCGCAGAATTCAGGAGAGTTTGTATATTCCCATCCGTACACTGCACCGGATAAGACGATCAGGGTCAGAACACCCAATACAGCATAGGGCAAGATGCGCACCCAGCGGGGCGAACCCTCAGGCGGAAAGAAGAAATTTCTCAATCCAGACTTGATCCTCTGCCAAAACTTTCGCATAAAATTACTCCACTTTGTAAAGATACCGGTATTATTAGTGATAGTGAAACGGGCCGGAGCTGATCCGGCCCGTTATAAATTCCTTTTGGTAATGTTAATTGATCTCGATTACTACTCCTAGGGAGTATGGTAATCAACCGCTTTCTCGATCAGTTCCTCATCAGACTTTTCTGAGGCCGTCACGCCATGGCAGTGGCGGCAGGCGAAGTTCAGCCCGATCTCTGAAAGAGATGCGCTGCCATCTTCAGTGAACTGTTCGATCTGGGTCGGGTTGATGCGCATCAGGTGGGTGCGGATATCGCCGGTGAAGTTCTCGGCATTACCGACGGCTGATTTGACGATGCGCGGCATGTGGCAGTCGATGCACTCGGTAGCATTGGGGTGAATTTGGGAGTCCTGGAATTGAGATTCGTCCAGGTGGCAGTTCTCGCACTGCGTGCGCGTGTTTTGAACTTCATCGTCCATGCGCAGTTGTATGACGCCTTCGTGGGGATCGTGGCAGATCACGCAGTCAATTGTGACATGCTTGCCCTGGAAGAGCTCCTCGTACTGTTCATGGTGTTTAATGAAGCCACCGCTGGCGTCGACCGATTCAATATCGCCGCGGCGATGGCATTGACCGCACATCTCGGCGTCGCGGTCGATGGTCATCTGCACGCCCTGCGGGTTCTGCACGTGCAGCCCGCCAGGACCATGGCATTCCTCGCACCAGATGCCGGGTTCTGACCAGGTGCCCACCAAGCCAGGCAGGTCGTCCTGGTTGCCGTTGGGGCTGTAGGCGGTGGTGTGGCAGGAACCGCAGTTATAGGGGACTTCCGGATCGCCAGCATGGTAGGTCACCCAGCCAGCCTCAGTACCAACTATGGGATTGGCAAAGTTGTACTGGCTGACGTACTCCGTATTTCCAGAAGTACCTGGTGCATCGGTGATGATGTAGCCATCCAGACCCACAAAGCGGGCTTTCCAGTTATAACCGCCGATCACATAAGCGATGTCGTCCCAGGTATAGCCTTCTGGGAGTTCGGTCACCTCGGTGAAAGGATATTCAGGTGGCTGACCATCAACGACCGGGTTGAGTTTATAACCGTGACCGGATTGACTGAAGACATCATAGGTGTCCTGATGGCACCCGGCACAGACCTCACTGCCAGCGTATTCAGCACCTACGACACCCGTTCCAGCCTCCGCCTCTCCAGCAAGACCAGCAGGACCCGCGGGCCCCTCTGGTCCTGGAGGTCCCTGGGGACCTTCGGGACCAGGCGGTCCGGCAGGACCTGTAGCTCCTTCTGGGCCCTCCTGCCCCGTGCAGGCTGCCAGACCTGCGATGAGCACCAACATGGCCGCGAAAACGAGCATGTATTTAATAATTCTCATTTTCCATCCTCCTCAGTTGTGTGAAACCTTAGATTTTATCTAGGTTACCCTTGGAGCCAGCCATCATCTAGATTGGGTTTAATCTCCCAGGATTGGGTAACTTTACCCGGTTATTTTACCCCATATATTAACCATAAATGAGTGCATATGTAATGTATTGCATGTGACAAATGTCACATGCCAACAGGGCATAGAATTGGCAGTTTGCTGTACAATAGCTCTAGTGTGATGACACCAAGATTATAGAGATCCTTGGGAGGATTATTTAACAACCATGCAATGGGATATCGTATTAATCTTTTTCATCTATGGGCTGGCGTTTTTCAGCATGGGAGTAGCCCTGTCATTGGAAAGCATGCGCGCGCCGAGGCTGGCAGAACGGCGGGTGCTGAGCCCGCTGGCGGTGTTTGGATTGCTGCACGGCATGCACGAGTGGATCGAAATCTTGCTGCTGCAGGGCGTGTGGCTGGGGGTGCCTTTCCAGGAATACATCGATTGGCTGCGCTTCGCGCTGCTGGTGATCTCCTTCATCCCCCTGATTTATTTTGGACTGCTGATGCTGGTCGATCCAGAACGGGGGAGATACTTACCCTTGGCGATCCTGGCTGGTATGTTAAGCATCTATGTGATCGCGCTGCTGGTCGTCAACCAGGTAAGACCGGATTTGTTGTTCGCGCCAGCGGATACCCTGGCACGCTATTTCCTGGCGGTTCCAGGCGGCATCCTGGCTGGATTGGGACTGCGCAAACGTGCCCTACAAGTGGAAACAGAGGGGCGCACGGGCATTGGGCGTCGATTTAAATGGGCAGCCCTGGGATTTGCCCTGTATGGTCTTACCCAGATTTTCGTAGGACCGATCGACCTGTTCCCGGCGAATGTGATCAATTCGGCGGTATTTGTGAATTGGATTGGGTTCCCCGTCCAATTGGTAAGGGCGGCGATGGCAATATTGATTACAGTGAACCTGATCCAGGCTATCCAAGTGGTCGACCGGGAGCGCGAAGAACAGCTGCTTTCCGCCCAGCAAGAACGTTTAGCAGCCCTGGAACAGGTGCGAAGAGATCTTGAGGAACGTGAAGCACTGCGCCGTGAGCTGCTGCGTCACACCGTGATCGCCCAGGAAGAGGAGCGCGGCCGCATCGCCAGGGAGCTGCACGACGAGACGGCCCAGTTCCTGACCGCACTGAGCCTCAACCTGGCGACATTGAAGAATCTGGTGCCCAAGGAACCGAAAATCCAGGACCTGATTGATGGCCTGCAATCCCAAACCCGCCAGATGTCGCAGGGCATCTACCGGTTGGTGCATGATTTACGGCCTGCTCAGCTGGATGACCTGGGCTTGGTCCCGGCACTGCAGTACCTGGCTGAGGAAGAGTATAAACGGACGGGATTGCAGGTTGAATTACAAATTTCGGGTGAGCGCCAACGGCTGGACCCATTGGTAGAAACAGTGTTATTCCGCGTGGCCCAGGAAGCGCTGACCAATGTCATTCGCCATGCACAATGCGAGCAAGCCAGCCTGAAATTAAAATTTAATCCCGAGCAGGTAATGCTGCACGTTCGGGATGAAGGAGTGGGCCTCAGAAGCATGCCAGCTGATGCAGCGCAGCGCGGCTGGGGATTGGAGGGGATGCGCGAACGAGTGGAATCGGTTGAAGGCCAATTGGAGATAACCAGCCCGGTGAGCGGGGGGACAGTGGTAGAGGTGCGCGTGCCGTTGATTGAAATTAAAGATTCTGTACCAGAGGAGATGCCGCATGGACCCAATCCGCCTGATGTTAGTTGACGATCATGATATTGTGCGCACCGGTTTGAAGTCGTTCCTGGATACCCAGGAGGGCCTGCAGGTGGTGGCAGAAGCCAGCAGCGGGGAGGAGGCGATTGAGAAAGCCCAGGAAACGCAGCCGGATGTGATCGTGATGGATATCACCATGCCGGAGATGGACGGCCTGGAAGCGACGCGACGTTTGAAGGAGCTGGATGAGAACTACTACGTTTTAGCTCTGACCGTGCACGAAGACAAGCAGTACCTGTTTGAGATGCTCTCCGCGGGTGCTTCTGGCTATATCACCAAGCAGGTTGCGGCGGAGGAACTGGTGACTGCTGTCCGCTGTGTGGCGCTGGGCAATGTTTACCTGCAGCCAGCCCTGGCCAGCTGGCTGCTGGATGATTACCGGCGGCTGTTGAACGAAGCACCGCCAGGAGCACGCCGCTTTGGGGGGCTAGAGGAGGGAGAAAAAGGGCTGGATGTGCTCAGCAAGCGTGAACTCCAGGTACTGGAGGCGGTGGCCGAAGGATATACCAACAACCAGATTGGAGAACAGCTGGGCATCAGCCCCAAAACAGTCGCCAGGCATCGCGAACGGATCATGCATAAACTGAATTTACATTCTTCGACAGAGTTGGTAAAATTCGCCATTCGAACAGGATTGATTGAATTGAAATAAATTAATCTCACTCTCATTCTTTATTGGGCATTATCTCAGGTTACGTTAATCTAGTTGTGACAAAATTAAAGGTCGAGAGAAGATTTGAAATTATCATTGAGTGAGGTAATTGATGACAGATCAGGATTTTGATGGTTCCGTCTCCAGCCAATCTAGCTCAGGTGGTCGCGCCAAGTTTATCGTCGGTGGGCTGTTAATCGTCGCGGCAGTTGTTTATTTAATTGTCACTTCGACCCAGGCCAGCGCACAGTATTTTCTCACCGTGGACGAGTTATCCGGGCGAGTGGGAAGCGACATTGGACGGGAAGTGCGCGTTTCTGGTGCGGTGGTCGGTGACTCGGTCGTCTATGAACCAGAGACTTTAACCCTGGAATTCACTGTGGCGCATGTGCCAGGTGACAACAGCGAGATCGAAGCTGAGGGCGGACTGGGGAAAGTGCTCTACGATGCAGTCAACGATCCAGGCCGCACACGCATGCAGGTGGTATATATCGGACCCAAACCCGATCTGCTGCGTCACGAAGCGCAGGCTATCATGACAGGTCAAATGGGGGATGATGGGGTCTTCTATGCAGATGAACTACTGCTCAAGTGCCCCACCAAGTACGAAGAGGCCGTTCCTGAGCAGAGTGAAGGTTAGGTTGTCTAGCTAAAATTATTCGAGTTCTTATTATGCGTGAAACGTGGATTACCCTACGTTTCACGCATTGCATGTAACGTAGTTGGAGAACTATATGGTCGCTAACCTAGGTTATGGTGCACTCGTCATCACATTTCTGGTTTCGCTTTACGGCATCGGCGCGGCGTACTATGGTGCCCGTAAGAATAAACATGCCTGGGTTGCCAGTGCGCGCAATGCAACCCTGCTGACTTTCCCCCTGATCACAATTTCAGCTTTGAGCATCATTTACCTGCTGGTCACCAATGACTACCAGGTCGATTATGTGGCCAGCGTGACCAGCAACAGCATGCCTACCTATTTAAAGGTGACCGCCTTATGGGGTGGACAGCCGGGGTCGCTGATTTTCTGGTCCTGGTTGATGGCAGCTTTTGCCTCAGCAGTCACCCTGCGCAAATGGGATCGCGACCAGGAATTCCTGCCCTGGGTACTGATTGTGACCCTGGTGACGCTGGGCTTTTTCCTGTCTTTAAGCGTCTTCATTGAAAATCCGTTTGTGCGCTTATGGCAAACANCCACGGGGGGGGTTACATCAGCGATGCTGCAGCCATCGGNCTCCGTTCCTTATGTACCGCTGGATGGGAGCGGGTTGAATCCGCTGCTGCGNCACCCGGGNATGATCATCCATCCNCCCATGCTNTACTTAGGGTTCGTATCCTTCGTGATCCCTTTCGCCTTCGCCATCGCNGCCCTGGTCACCGGCCGGACAGATGATCGCTGGATTCGCATCACCCGGCGNTGGACNCTGGTAGCCTGGCTGTTTTTGTCCCTGGGATTGATCCTGGGTGGGCGCTGGGCGTATGATGTGCTGGGTTGGGGTGGCTACTGGGGCTGGGACCCGGTGGAGATCGCGGCCTTCATGCCCTGGTTGACCGGCACCGCCTTTCTGCACTCGGTGATGATCCAGGAAAAGCGGGGAATGATGAAGCACTGGAACATGATCCTGATCATCCTGACCTACGAACTGGTGATCTTCGGCACTTTCCTGACCCGTTCCGGTGTGCTTTCCTCGGTGCATGCCTTTGCGCAGAGCGCAATCGGGCCGGTGTTCTTCCTTTTCATGGGGGTGACCTTCATCGTCTCACTATCCCTGCTGTTGAAGCGCTGGAACGACTTGAAGGCCAAGACGCAGATGCATTCGCTGCTCTCACGAGAAGCCTTGTTCCTATTAAATAACCTGCTGTTCATGGGCATCCTGGTGGTGTGCTTCTGGGGAGTGATCTTCCCGCTGATCTCGGAGATTTTCACGGGACAGAAAGTAACCGTGGGGCCACCGTTTTATGAAAGGGCGACAGCACCGCTATTTGCAGGTCTGCTGCTCTTGATGGGGGTGGCACCCCTGGCAGCCTGGCGCTACTCCTCGGCCAAAACCCTTGGGCGGGCGATATGGAAGCCTTTCATCGCCTCGCTGGTTGTGGTGGTGGTTGTCTTAATCGGCGGGATCCGCAATTGGGGCGCGCTGCTGGGATTCTGGCTGAGCGCTTTTGTGGTTGCAGTTACGCTGTATGAGTTCTGGCGAGGTGCTATGGCACGCCGGCGCAGATCGGGTGAGAGCTTCCCGGTTGCACTGTGGCGCCTGGCTGGCCGCAACCGGCGCAGGTACGGGGGGTATATCATCCACCTGGGCGTGGTGCTGATGGCGATTGGCATCATCGGGATCGAGGTTTTCCAAACCGAAACCCAGGGCACGATCGCGCGAGGAGAGCAGATCACGCTGGGTAATTATTCAGTTACATTTGATTCACTGTCTGTTTTCGATACCCCGGATGGCCGCAACGTAGCCCGGGCGGTGATGAGCGTGGAACGGGATGGGAGGTACGTTGGGGAGCTCCACCCGCGGCGGGATTATTACTATGAATCCCAGCAGCCGATGACCATCCCTGGAGTACGCAGCACCTGGGAGGATGACTTCTATATCCTGCTGGTCGACTGGCAGCCGATCTCATCGGCCGGGGCGACGTTCAAGATTTATCACAACCCGCTGGTGAATTGGCTGTGGTTGGGTGGTTTTGTATTTATCATCGGCACCCTGGTGGCTGCCTGGCCAGACCGGGANCCNGAGAAACACAAAATTTCAGCTCGCAGCGCGAGCTATGCGACNNCAAAGGCATGATGNCTACNAANCGNTCATNGAAGATNTTCCCTTTGATAATTTTGTTGGTCGGGCTGTTTGCATCGNTTCTGGCAGCTGGCGGAGTTCAAGCCCAGGAACAGCCNCCTCANGGTCCAACGGATGACGAGGTCAATGCAATCGCCAAGCAGCTCTACTGCCCGGTGTGTGANAACATNCCCCTGGATGTNTGNCCNACCCAGGCCTGNGCCCAGTGGCGNGAATTAATTCGCGAGAAGCTGGTCGCAGGNTGGTCAGAGGATGAAATCAAGACTTANTTCGTNGCCCAGTACGGCGACCGGGTCCTGGCTCANCCCCCTGCCAGTGGTTTGAACTGGCTGGTCTACATCGTGCCTCCCCTGGCGATCATCGGCGGCATCTACATCCTCTACCGGGCCCTGCGCTCCTGGAGACAAGCCCCAGAAGATGAGGTCGAAAAAGTGCTACCAGAACCGGAAATCGATGACGATTATGTAGCCAGAATCGAGGACGAACTGCGCCAACGGTAGTTAAAAAAACAATACAGGTGTAAAGTAATTGGAGTTAATTGATGCCAGATAAGCAGGAAAATCTTCCAGACCCACAAAGCGAAGAATCTCCCCCAGAACAAAAGAAAAGCGTGGAGATAGGCGGCAGGCGATTCTCGATCGGCGCATTGGCAGCCTGGATCGGTATTTTCGCTTTATTGGCTCTGCTGGCATTTGGGCTGCTGCGCAACCAGGAGGGCCCGGTGACGGTTGGGGAAACAGTCCCCAATTTCACCCTGACCACTTTTGAGGGAGAGCAAATAAGCCTCGAAGAGCTTAATAACAAAGTTGTAGTTCTGAATTTCTGGGCTTCCTGGTGCAAACCCTGCGAAGAAGAGGCGGCGGACTTGGAGGCTGCCTGGCGGATCTACGAGCCGCGCGGCGACGTGGTTTTCCTGGGCGTGGATTACGTGGATACAGAGACGGAGGCTGCGGTTTATTTAGAAAAGTTCGGTATCACCTACCCCAATGGCCCGGACCTGCGAACCAAGATTTCACAGGCTTTCCGCATCCGCGGCGTGCCGGAGACTTATATTATCGGCAAGGATGGGAAGCTGGCAGCATTTAAGATTTCACCTTTCATCTCCCTGGCGGAAATAATGGGCATGATCGATCCACTGCTGGAATCATAATATATACAATTTAGGACTACGTGCCTGTAGAATGCTGGGTACGGAAAAGAATCTATCATTATGGAAATTGGCTCATTTTTTCTACTGCTGGCGCTGCTGATACCGGTGGCGTTGTTTGTTGCCCGTCCATTACTGGACAAAGAGGCAGCTACAGCTACAGCTGAAGAAGACCTGCAGGAACATGAACTATCCGCTTTACTAGCGGAACGCGACCGCATCCTGACCGCGCTGGAAGAATTAGACTTCGACAATGCCCTGGGCAAAATTCCGGAGGGTGATTACCAACCAACCCGGGAGCGGCTGCTGCTGCAAGGGGCAGAGGTGTTAAGAAAGATCGATGCGAGCGATCCGCATCAAACAGAAGCGGATATGGAGCAGCGCATCGAGACGGCCATAGCTGAACGCCGCATGGCTACATCTGAAGGCGGCGAGCACCCGTCATCAATGGTGGTCGATGCGGACGATGAAGTCGAACTGCAGCTGGCTGCCCGGCGAAGGGCTCGGGAGGGAAAGTCTGCTGGATTCTGTCCCCAATGTGGGCGACCGGTCCAGGAATCTGATCGCTTTTGCCCCAAGTGTGGATATACCCTGGCATAAATTCTAAATATAAATAAAAGTGCAACGCATGGATCGAAATCTTATCGTAAACTCAATACATACAATAAAATACGCTGGTTTGGCGATTGCTGCCATATTGATTCTTTCCGCCTGCTCCTTTTCCCTGGCAGATGATATCACGCCGCCACCAGGCGCAGAGGTGCCTTTTGAGGAGCCAACCCAGCCGCCATTGAGCGGTCCACTCTACCCGCTGGTACTGCCTGATCCAGCCGCGGCCAGCGCAACTTATTTGGAAAAATGCGCTCCCTGCCATGGGACGACGGGTCTGGGAGATGGAGCCATGGCCGGGCAGCTGCCGGTACCAGCACCTGCACTGGGTACCAATCAAGTCTCTCGGACCGCTTCCCCCAGCGAGTGGTATACGATCGTGACGCAGGGCAACCTGGAACGCCGCATGCCGCCCTTTAACAGTTTAAGCGACCGGCAGCGTTGGGACCTGGTGGCATACCTGTATTCCCTGAGCACCAACGCGGAGATCATCGCAGAGGGAGAGCAGCTTTACCAGGTAAACTGTGCTGACTGTCATGGATCTGAAGGAGACGGAAAAGGATCAAAAGCAGCCGAGTTTTCGACTGTCCCGACCAACTTCACCGACCTGGAATTGATGGCTGCAATCTCAGATGAAGCGCTTTTCCAGGTGATCAGCGAAGGGAAGGGTGCGGACATGCCTGCCTTTACTGAGCAGCTCTCCACCCAGGAAATGTGGGCGCTGAGCGATTACCTCAGGTCACTGACTTTCGCTCCCCGGGTGGCGGTCAGCGAAGCAGGCGGAACCCAAACGCCAGCTGCTACGGAAAGCGACGCGGTTGAGGTCGCCTCTCCCACACCGGAGAGTGTTGCAGGGTTTGGCCGAGTAGAGGGGCAGGTGGTGAGTGCTGCGGGTGGTGAGATCCCGGCTGGCCTGAAGGTCACCCTGTATGGGTTTGACCAAATGCAGCAGTCTTTCAGCGCCGAGGCCGCGGTTGACGAAGAAGGTATGTATATCTTCGAGGAAGTGCCCATGCCGGAGGGGCGGGCATTTCTGGCCAGCCTGGAGGTGGATGGCGTGGCGTACAGCTCCGATATCGCGGTGGTGGATGCGGAAACCAGCAACATGGTCCTGATCCTGCCCTATTATGAAACAACCAGCGATGTCTCCCAATTAACAGTAGACAGGCTGCACCTGCTGTTTGAATACCTCGAACCGGAGACGCTGCGCGTGGTGGAGATGTACATCATCTCCAACCCAGGTGACAGCATCGTGGTGGCCGCTGAGGAGGGGCAAGCGGTCCTGCAGTATGCTCTACCGGAAGAGGCGACCAACCTGCAGTTTCAAGATGGAACTGTGGGAGAGCGGTATGTTGAAATGGAGGGTGGTTTTGGGGATTTAGCCGTGATCAGGCCGGGAGCAGGGCAGCACCAGGTGATTTATTCTTATGATCTGCCTTATAAGAGCAGCCTGGATTTCAAACACCCGCTGGATTTGCCGGTCGAGGCGCTGATCGTTATGATCCCCGAGGATGGGATCAGTCTCAAAGGTACGCAGCTCAACGATATGGGTACGCGCGATGTGCAGGGAATCCCTTACCATACATATTCGAGCAACCTCCTGGAAGTGGGTTCCGATTTAGCGATCGATATTTCTGGTCGACCGGCGACAGGTGGGCCAATCGTGTCGCTGGGCTCCAACTCTAATTTGACGATCGGATTGCTGGCTTTCGGCGCAGCGCTGATCCTGGCCGGCGGCTGGCTTTACCTGCGCTCACGCAGCGGCAAAGCCATTCAAGAGGAAGCAGATCTGGAAAAAGAAACCTCAGCGCGGAATAATGGAGAGGATGTTGATACACTGCTGGATGCAATCCTGGCTCTTGACGACCAGTACAAGGCGGGTGACCTACCCAAAGATGCATATCTCAAGCGCCGGGAAGAGCTGAAAGCCAGCATCAAAGATGTGTTAAAAGAAGAAGAAGAGGGAGACTGATCTCACTTATCATACTCAATTTACTGTCTCCAGCTCACCCAGGTCAATATAGCCATGATTAAAGTTCGTAAATTAATTAAACGCTTTGGCTTGAAAACCGTTTTGCGCGGCCTGGATTTCGAGGTTGAGCAGGGGGAATTTGTGGCTTTACTTGGTCCTAATGGAGCCGGAAAGACAACTTTTTTACGCATCCTGGCCTCCCTTTCACGGCCGACGATGGGGGGCGTGAACATCGCCGGATATCGACTCCCGGACCAGGCAGCCGCGGTTCGCCGGCGGATCGGGGTAGTTTCGCACCTGCCGCTCTTATATGGCGACCTGACCGCGGAGGAAAACCTGCGCTTTTACGGGCGCATGTATGGCGTCAGCAGCCTGCAAGATAGGGTGAAAGAAGTTTTGGAGCTGGTGGGGCTGACCACCCGCCGGCGGGACCTGGTGCGCACCTTCTCACGCGGCATGCAGCAGCGCCTGGCTATTGGGCGGGCTGTGCTGCATGATCCGGATGTGGTGCTGTTTGATGAACCGCACACCGGATT
>JGI24024J18818_10000927_pt1 | contig 11654 bp, 11 predicted proteins | sample Cruoilmetagenom2_FD_18818 | JGI IMG/M metagenome (IMG submission 18818) | reverse complement strand
TTATATCCTCTCCATTACGTTATATCGATAATTCTTTTGAAAGCTGGTACATAGATAAATCCGTTTCGTGCTTCCCCTCGAAAGCCTCTATCATTGAATAGTCTACCACTTGATGATTGCGCATGCCAACAGCTCGTCCTCCACGACCTTCCATTAAAACCTCAACAGCTTTGGCTCCAAATAGACTCGCTAAAACTCGATCTCTAGCAGTTGGTGAACCACCTCGTTGAATATGGCCAAGTACAGACACTCTCGTTTCAATTTGAGCATGTTTCATAATAATAGCTGCCATTTCGTTTCCGGACATAACCCCTTCAGCTACAATTATAATACTATGTTTCTTCCCCCGTTCATGACCACTCTTTAAACGAGTAACAATATCTTCTAAATTATAGGGATCCTCAGGAATGATAATCGTCTCTGCTCCACCTGCTAACCCTGCCCATAACGCTAAGTCTCCAGCATCTCTACCCATTACTTCAACAATAAACGTACGTTCATGGGACGTTGCTGTATCTCGGATCTTATCAATTGCTTCTATAACGGTGTTTAATGCTGTATCAAAACCAATGGTATAATCTGTGCCTGGGATATCATTATCAATTGTGCCAGGAACACCGACAGATGGAAATCCTTTTTTTGTTAAAGCCATTGCACCTCGATACGACCCATCTCCACCGATNACTACAAGACCTTCAATTCCATGTTTCTTAAGTTGTTCCACGCCTTTATCTTGACCTTCATCTGTTATAAATTCCAAGCATCTTGCAGAATAAAGTTTTGTCCCTCCTCGTTGAATAATATCCCCCACCGAGCCTAAATCAAGGCGTTCTATATTGCCATTTATTAACCCCTGATATCCGTTATACACACCCATTACATCAAGTCCGTGATAAATTCCTTTTCGAACAACAGCTCTTATTGCTGCATTCATTCCAGGAGCATCCCCGCCACTCGTTAAAACTGCAATTCTTTTCAACAGGATAACCTCCTTTATCTATGTAATTGATATCGCAATAGCATTCAATCAAACTGTCTTTATTATAAAGCAATTTCCTCTAGATACACAAAAAGAACCCAGCAACTTTGTTATCTGCTGGATTCTTTTCGTCGAAGTTTTCAGGTACGTCCACCTTATTCTGTAAACTCTCCAATTGCTTTAAACTTTTCATATCGAGCATCTACCAATTGCTCAGCGTTTAATTTAGTAAGTTCAGATATGGATCGTTCCAATGTCTCACTCATGTAAACCGCCTGTTGTTTTGGGTCACGATGTGCACCACCTAAAGCTTCAGGTATTATTTCATCCACAATCCCCATAGCTTTTAAATCAGGTGCAGTAATTTTCATCGCTTCCGCTGCCTTTTGAGCTAAGGCTGCATCTTTCCAAAGAATAGATGCTGCTCCTTCAGGGGAAATAACCGAGTAAGTTGAGTTTTCGAGCATATGAATGTGATTTGCCAAGCCAAGTGCTAGTGCACCACCACTTCCACCTTCTCCAATTACCACGCTAATTACAGGTACTTTAAGACCAGCCATTTCAAATAAATTCCGTGCAATTGCTTCACTTTGTCCACGTTCTTCTGCAGCTTTACCAGGATATGCGCCTTTCGTGTCAATAAAACAAATAATCGGGCGACCAAACTTTTCGGCTTGTTTCATTAGACGAAGTGCTTTGCGATACCCTTCAGGATGTGGCATACCGAAATTACGTCGGATATTTTCTTTCGTATCTCTCCCACGTTGGTGTCCAATTATTGTGATTGCCTTCCCTTTAAACGATGCAATTCCTCCAACGATTGCTGCATCATCGCCATACGATCGGTCTCCGTGTAATTCAATAAAGTCTTGAAATAGATCACGGATATAGTCTAAAGTGGTTGGTCTCTCCGGATGACGGGCAACTTGTACCCGATCCCATGGTTGCATATTTTCATATATATCTTTTTCAAGTTTTACTAATCGAGCTTCTAATTGTTGGATTTCGGAAGTTAAGTCAACATCGGCACTTGCTGTAAATTCTTTTAACTCCTGAATTTTATTCCGTAATTGAACAACAGGTTCTTCAAAGGTCAACGTTTTAACCATTTTCAAACGTCTCCTTTCGTGTGAAGTTTAACTAAGGTTGATACGGTCTGTTTCATATCGTTTCTGTGTACGACAGCATCTAATTGACCATGATCAAGGAGAAACTCTGCTGTTTGAAAGTTCTCAGGTAATTTTTCACGAACTGTTTGTTCAATAACACGTCTCCCAGCAAATCCTATCAGCGCTTTAGGTTCCGCTATGTTAATGTCACCAATTGATGCAAAACTCGCTGAAACTCCACCAGTGGTTGGATGGGTCAAGATTGAAATGAAAAGGTTTCCTTTTTCACTGTGTCTTTTAAGTGCCACGCTCGTTTTTGCCATTTGCATTAAAGATAAAACACCTTCTTGCATACGCGCTCCTCCACTTGCAGTGAAGATAACAAAAGGCACATTAAGTTTAGTTGCTTGCTCAACAGCACGTGTAATTTTCTCTCCAACAACTGAACCCATTGAACCCATTCGGAAATGAGCATCCATAATTGCAACCACGATTTTCCGATTATCTATTGTCCCAACACCTGTTAATACAGCCTCATTCAACCCTGTCTTTTCAGCATCTAACTTAATTTTCTCTGTATATCCTGGAAAGTTCAGTGGATTCACAGTCTGCAAATGATTATCCATGGAAGTGAACGAATCTTCATCTAAGAAAATTGCTACTCGTTCATGTGCTGTCATTTTGTAATGATAATTACAAGGAGTGCAAACTTTATTGTTTTTCATTAAATCTTTTGTTAATGCTATATGGCGACACTCCGGACACTTTGTCATAATTCCTTCTGGAACATCATTTTTCGCAGCGGCAGTAGGTATCGTCGCATATTTATGTTTCCTGTTTTTAGTGAATATATCACGAATCATAGTTTATCGCTCCCTTTTGTTAACCTTTCAATCCAAGCATTATATGATGAGATGGCGGCATCTATTTGTCCGTCAATCATTGCTAGTAACAAATCATGTATCACTTGTCTTTCTTCCNGTAAGGAATATCCCTTAAGTGGTTCTTGACCATACTGTTTTAATAAAAACCACATTTTTAATGACAATCNATTATTAGTTGAAATAATGATTTCCCGAATAATATCTTCTCTTGCAATCGTTCCCTCTTCTTGTAATCGTATNAGTAAACTTTTCCAAACAGGTAAACCACGTAANGACATACTTTGAGTTACTAGACGAATTGCTTCTTTCTCGTGCAATTGTCTTGTTTTATGAACATCTTCTAAAGCTTTAGGTTCTTGCATGATAAAAGTCGATAACACTTCAACCAATTGATGTTTCCGATAATCCGTTAAAAATGTTCCTTCTCCACGCCTTGTTTCAATTAACCCCAGCAGTTCCAAACTTCGTAAAGCTTCCCTAACAGAGGATCTGCCAACCTGAAGTCTTTCAGCCAGCTCTCTTTCTGAAGGTAATTTCCCCCCAGGACGGATGTTTTCTGCTTGTATTAAGGTTCTTAATTCTCGAACTATTTGTAAATACATTTTGGTAGATGGCGCTTGATTAGTCATCATAACCCCTCTATCTTCCATTTTTTTCAAAGTGGTCTGACCACTCAATGTGATTATCATACAAGAAAAATCTTATGGCTGCAATGTATTTCAAAAATTCCTTTATATTGATTTAATAAAGTTGAAACCTTATTATTTCACATCTACAAAACAAAAAAGCCTTTGGCAGTAATGCCAAAAGCTTTTTCAAAGTTGTAACGATATCAAGTGAATCATTTATTGATGGCTTTCATTTGTTTGACGATAATCTGAGGTTTTCCTTGTCGCCACTCTACAGTTCCTTCGATTTTCACAATTTCTTGTTCTTTTATAAGTAAATTGAAATTGGCATAGTCTTTTGGGAAAATGGTACATGATACATCACTTGTTTCATCTTGGAGAGAAACGAACGCCATAGATTCCCCTTTTTTTGTACGAATTCGACGGATTTCTTCAATCATCCCAATAATTGTTACGTTGTGACCAGTCTTTTTAGTAGAAATATCTTGAAGATCCACAAGTACTAAATTCAACGTTTCTTTCCATCTTCCAACGGGATGACTAGACATGTAGAAACCTAATGTTTCACGTTCGAATTGTAATTTCATCATATCGGGCATGGGTTCTTTTTTAATGTATTTGGGTTTTCCAAAAGAATTCACTTCGCCTTCGAATAAATCGTGCTCGACTTTTGGTCTAACGAGTTCTGCATATTTCACAGCTGCATCCAATGTACCAAGAAGGGTTGCTCGATCTTGATGAAAATCATCTAATGCTCCTGATTTTATAAGAGGCTCTAGATGTTTTCTTGAAAAACTTTCTGCTGATAAACTTACAGCCAGTTCGAACATATCTTGCCATATTGGTCGAGTGTTTTTTCGAGCGATTAACAACTTTTTCAGGAAATCATGAGATACTCCTTTTACTGCCGATAAACCAAATCGAATTGCTCCATTTTCCACCCTATAAGCAAGCCCGCTTGCATGAATGGAAGGGGAAAGTAATTGAAGTTTTTTTTGTTTTACTTCTTGTAAAATTTTCATTGTTTTATCTGTGTTTCCAATAGCACTTGTTAAAAGAGCTGCATAAAAATAAACTGGGTATTTTGCTTTTAAATAGGCCATTTGGTATGAAATCATACTGTATGCCACCGCATGACTTTTTGGGAAACCGTAGTTGGCAAACTGGACGATTAAGTCATAGATTTCATCAGCTTCATGACGAGTAAATTCTTTCGCAATCGCATTTTCTACAAAATGAGCTCGCTGTTCGTCTAGGATTTGACGATTTTTTTTACTAACAGCTCTTCTTAAAATATCGGCTTCTCCAAATGTAAATCCAGCCATCTTAGAAGCAATTTGCATGATTTGCTCTTGATACACGATGACTCCATAGGTTTCTTTTAATATCGGCTCTAAAATCGGGTGCTGATACAAGGTTTTTTCCTCATTATGTTTCCTACGTTTATAAGTAGGGATATTCTCCATTGGACCTGGACGATAGAGTGCATTAATTGCCACAACGTCTAAGAATTCACTCGGCTTTATATCTCTCAACGCTTGTCTCATCCCATCAGATTCCAATTGAAAAACACCAGTCGTATCCCCATTTTGGAGCAATTCAAACGTTTTTTCGTGGTCGAGCGGAATTTTCTCAAAATCTAACCATTTTTTTGTATCGTGCCAAATCATTGATCGAATTCTATCCAAAATCGTTAAATTTCGCAGACCTAGAAAGTCCATTTTCAATAACCCGCTGCGCTCAACATCTTGCATTGGCCACTGCGTTAAGTAGATTCCATCTTGTCCATCTTCAATAGGTACTAGCTCTACAAGAGGAACAGGGGACAGGATGACTCCTGCCGCATGCGTAGAGCCATGCCTTGGTAACCCCTCTAATTCTAATGCAACTTGATACCATCTTTGATGTAAAGAATCAGATGCCACCCATTTTTTGAGAATCTCCGATTGTTGAATAGCTTCTTCGAGAGAAATACCTATTTTATTAGATAATTGTTTTGACAACATATCTAAGACGCCACTATCAAAACCAAACACACGAGCAACATCTCGTGCAGCAGATTTCGCAGATAATGTACCGAATGTTACTATTTGGGCAACATTCGTCTGTCCATATTTTTTTGCTACGTATTGGATGACTTCCTGTCTTCTATTATCAGCAAAGTCAATATCAATATCCGGCATTGTTACTCGTTCTGGATTTAAAAATCGTTCAAATAACAATCCGTATTTTAATGGATCTACATGTGTAATCGATAAACTGAATGCAACCAAAGAACTTGCTGAAGACCCTCGACCTGGACCCGTTAAAATCTGCTGTTCTTTTGCATACTTCATAAAATCTGCGACGATTAAAAAATAATCAGCATAACCCATTTGATTGATTATATTTAGTTCCATATCTAAGCGGTTTAAATATTCTTCAGTTAATGAACCCAACCTTTTTGTTAATCCTTTTATACATGTTTCTTTTAAATAGTCCTCTGTTGTTATATTTCCTTCAACATGGAATTTAGGCATGTGCATTTGATCAGTGGTTATGTTTACTTGGCAACTATTCAACATGACTGCTGAAGCTTTTAACCAGTCATGGTGATCTGAAAACCAATCCATCCATTGTGTTGATGTGGGTAAGTAATAATGTTCATGTCGAGGCTTTACTCGAGTGGAGTCTTGGAGTTTTAAACCTTGGGAAATTGCTTGAGCCACTTCAAAAGAAAATGCATGTTCTGGTAATTGATAATGAGATTGGTGAGTTGCTATAATCGGTAATTTAAAATGATCAAAAACCGCAACCACTGCATCTTCATCCACGGACTTAATGCCACCTGGTCTAGAAATACCGCCATACAATTGACCGGAATTATCCACCCCTATCAACTGAATGGCTTCTTCTATTTGTTTTATCGCATAATCATTTTTCCCATTTGGGACAGATAGGACGATTAAACAATCTTCTTTATAAGCCTGCAACCATTTTAAAGGCAAACTTGTGATTCCTTTAACTTCAAGAGAACTACTGATTTTCAATAAATTTTGATATCCAGTATTTGTTTTTGCATAAATTTGAATAGGTATGACATTCTCATTGGTAATTTCAATATCACAACTTAAGCCTATTACAGGATGAATGCCCGCACTTTTTATCATTTTATAAAATGGCAGCATACCGTAAAGGTTTCGATTAGTAATAGCGACTGCGGTAGATTCTTGTTCGTGAAGGAAAGGAATTAGTGATTCCAAACGAATTGTACTATTTAACAAGTCTGCTGAAGTAAACACTTGTGGATACACTGGTTTCACGTCATCTTCTCCTTCCATTCTATTGACAAAGTTTCTTTAGTTTTTCAATGACTTGATCTGCTTGTTCCCATGAATAGACAGAAGCACCGGATGCAAGTGGNTGNCCACCACCACCGAACTCTTTTGCCAANCCATTGATGATTGGACCTTTAGAGCGGAGTCTTACNCGAATCTGATCAGATTCTTCGATAAAAATAACCCAGGCAGATATTCCTTTCACACTACCAAGAGAACCCACAAGTAAAGAAGTTTCACTTGGTGTAACGCCGAATTTTTCAAGCGTGTCTTTTGTTAATTTAATAAAAGCAGTACCATTAGAATCCATAACAAAATGCTGATAAATGTATCCTTGTAAATTCAATAGATTTCGATCTACTTCATACATTCCATTAAATAATGCCGTTCGGTCGAAATCGAACTTGATTAATTCACCCGCAGTATCAAATGTCTTCTGACTAGTACTTTGGAACATAAAGCGTCCAGTATCCCCTACGATTCCTGCAAAAAGCAAACGTGCAGCTTCATCCGACATTTTCCAGTTGGCATATGTACGTCCTTCTTCATATAATTCATAAATCATCTCACTTGCTGAACTTGCAGATGTGTTCACCCACAGTAAATCACCATAAGGGTCATCGTTTGGATGATGGTCTATTTTAATTAATAAAGAACCTTTAACATACCGTTGATCATCAACGCGATCTGTATTCGCGGTGTCTGTTACGATTACGAGTGCGTTTTTATACATATCATCCGAGATTATCGGGATTGGTTAAAAAATCAAGGGTTTGATCATGTTCTCCAGTCGTATATATTTTTTTCTCTGGATAGCTCGTGCGAAGTATCTCTCGTAAACCAAAAGAAGACCCATACGCATCAGGATCTGGGCGAACATGTCTGTGAATAATAATTGTTTCATATTTAGATATTGTGTCGATGATTTGACGCTTCATTTGTTTTCCTCCTATCTTTAGTGAAAACCATTCGCATTTTAGCAGAAATGTCGTTACAATTATGACAGTTTCTTATATTACCAGGAGGTTCACCATGATAAATGCAATGTTTGTGTCTTTAATCGTTGTATCATTTGTATTTTATTTATATTTAAAAGTTAAACAATTTCGAAGTGAGCTCCCTATCGCAAAAAAATGGTATGCGAACCGTGCACTTGTTGCACTTGGAAGTTTATTGTTATTCTTTGGAATAAACCAACTCTTCCTCTTCCCTTCAACACTAACATATGTCATATCAGCACTTTTTATTGGATTAGGAATATTTACGATTGTTAATTACTACAAAGCTGCAAAACATTATGGACAATTTGTTGACGAAGAATATCGTTTGAATCAAAAGTGATGCGAATTACCGCATCACTTTTTTATTTTTAAAGGTTAACTCCCCATTATCGCTCCAATATTTGAAACATCATCATCGCTTTACCTACAAGCAGGGTTGATTGGAAGACGTCAAACTCCATTTTCACAAATTTCCTACTCATATCTAAAATTCGCGGTCGAACAGTTATCACACTATCCATTTGCATTGGTTTAATAAAATAGACCGTCATATTTTCGACAACACTATCTCCACGTTTCCGGTTTTTTAATGCGTGATTTCCTACCTCAGCTAAAAGTGTTGTAAATGCACCATAAGAAATGGCACCGAATTGATTTGTCATTTGAGGAGTTACAGTAAATTCAATGGAAAGTTCCTCTTCATGCAAGACTTTCATCTGACTTTTCACAATATCATCGATTGTCTCCCCATGTTGAGGTTGCCTTTGAGCAAGTTGAAGTGCCTTTAAGACATCCTGTCTACTAATGACACCCTCTAGTATTCCAACATCATTTACTACTGGCATTAAATCAATGCCCTCCCAAATCATACGATGTCCCGCGGTCGCAACACTGGTTTTCATGGATACAGTTAAAGGGTTTTTAGTCATAACTCTTTCAATAGATTCATGATGTTCTATGCCGATAACATCCCTTGCCGTAACAATTCCGATTAGCTTTTGATGACTATCAATAACTGGAAATCCGCCGTGTGTGGTCTGTGAATTTTTTTCATGATAGGCTTTTACACGATCAGTAACTCGCAAAAAATCTGTTTCTTGATAGGGTACATAGATATCCTCGATAAATAAAATTTCTTTTTTTATTAACTGATCATAAATCGCTCGATTAATCATCGTTGCCACTGTAAATGTATCGTAACTGGTTGAAATAATAGGCAATTCTAACTCATCTGCTTCTTTTTTCAACATGTCCGATGCTTCAAATCCACCTGTAATTAAAACAGCTGCCCCAGCTTTCAACGCAGTAAAATGGGCTTTCGTTCGATTACCGACGATTAAAAGACTACCAGCATCTGTGTAACGCATCATATCTTCCAGTTGCATGGCTCCAATAACAAACTTCGTAAGCGTCTTATGGAGACCGCTCTTCCCGCCAAGAACTTGACCGTCCACAATATTGACGACTTCAGCAAAGGTTAATCGTTCAATATTTTCTTTTTTCTTTTTCTCAATTCGAATGGTGCCGACGCGTTCAATTGTGCTAACTATTCGTTGGGTTTCAGCTTCTTTGATTGCTCGATAAGCTGTTCCTTCACTTACTTGTAATTCTCTTGCAATTCGTCTTACAGAAATCTTATCTCCTACCGGCAATAATTCAATATATTGTAATATTTGCTCATGTTTCGTTGCCATGTCATCACCTATTTCCCAAACAGTCGTTCTGTTATTAGTGTATCACATACTACTCATTTTTCATTCCAAAAAAACACACGGAAAGCAAAGACTTTCCGTGTTAAAGCCCTGTTATAGTTCTACTCCCTCTCCTGCATTCAAAATATGAACGACAGCATCTTTAACCAGGTTTTTAAATTCTAATGGATCTTGCTTTATTGGTGGAAACGTATTGAAGTGTATTGGAACAACTGCTTTTGGTTTGAGTAATTCGACAGCATACGCTGCATCTTCGATTCCCATCGTGAAATTATCACCTATAGGTAGGAACGCAAGATCAATTGGATGACGTTCTCCGATTAATTTCATATCACCAAATAACGCTGTATCACCTGCATGATATATCGTTTGACCTTCTGCTGAGAACAAAATTCCAGATGGCATGCCAGTATAAATAATTTCATTTTTTTCTGTTACATACGATGAACCGTGAAACGCTTGCGTGAATTTCACTTTTCCAAATTCAAACTGTCTTGCTCCACCAATATGCATGCCATGAGTTCTTACACCTTGCCACTCTAAGTATTCAGCAAGTTCAAATGGTGCGATGACTAATGAATCATTTGCTTTAGCAATCCCAACTGTGTCACCTACATGATCATTGTGACCATGAGTCAACAGGATAACATCCGGTTTTTCATTTTCTGCAATCAAATCGGTTAGTTTATTCCCTGAAATAAAAGGATCAATCAAAATTGTATAATCACCTGTTTTAATTTTGACAACTGAATGTCCATGGTAGGATACATACATTTCTTATAACCTCCTTCTGTGGATATAGTTTTTATTCGATAAAAATGCCGAGATTCCTGTTTTTTGATATGCTATTTAAGAGAACAGTACAAAAGGAGTTGCAAACATGAATAAAATCAATCAAATTTCAACTTATCTAAAAAAGCATAATATAGATGCTGCTTTTATCACAACACCTGATAACGTGTTTTATGTTTCTGGATTTCGAAGTAATCCACATGAACGGTTACTAGGTGTTCTAGTCTTTAAAGACGCAGAACCTATAATGATTCTTCCTCAAATGGAAGTTCCCGACGCCAAGAATGCAGGATGGAACTTTGATTTAGTTGGTCATCAAGACACCGATCAACCATGGCTATTACTAAAACAAGCGATTGAAAATAAAGGCATCAAGCCTTCGCAAATAGCGATTGAAAAGTCTCATGTGACGGTAGAACGTCTAGAAGCTATCCAAGAATTATACCCAGATGTTACTTTTACTAGACTTGATGATCAACTCAATTCTATGCGGGTGGTTAAAGATGAAAACGAATTAGCCATCCTTCGTGAAGCGGCTGCTTATGCAGATTATGCGATTGAAGTTGGAGTAAGCGAAATTGCTGAAGGCAAAACCGAACTCGAGATTTTAACAGCGATCGAACTTGCTTTAAAGAAAAAAGGAATCTCTCATATGTCATTTGACACAATGGTTTTAAGTGGACCGAAAACAGCCTCGCCACACGGTAAGCCAGGAGATCGTAAAATTCAAAAAGGTGACTTAGTATTATTCGACTTAGGCGTTATTTATAAAGGATATTGTTCAGATATTACACGTACAGTTGCTTTTGGTGAACCTTCAGATCAGCAAAGAGAAGTATATGAAACGGTTCGAAAAGCAGAACAAGCAGCGGTCGACGCAGTAAAACCAGGTGTAAAAGCGATGGAATTAGATAAGATTGCACGCGATATAATAACGGAAGCTGGTTATGGAGAATTTTTCACACACCGCTTAGGTCACGGACTAGGTATATCTGTTCATGAATTCCCGTCAGTAACAGGAAATAATGAAATGGCTTTAATTGAGGGTATGGTGTTTACAATCGAGCCTGGAATTTACGATCCAAGTATCACTGGTGTCCGAATCGAAGATGATGTCGTGGTTACAAAGAATGGTGTTGAGGTATTAACGAAATATCCGAAGGAATTGGTTATCATTTAAATAAAAGAGATTGCAATAAGGCTAAACTATGACGAAGGGGCAGTTCCCTTT
>JGI24024J18818_10000926_pt1 | contig 11655 bp, 9 predicted proteins | sample Cruoilmetagenom2_FD_18818 | JGI IMG/M metagenome (IMG submission 18818) | reverse complement strand
CGAGCTCGTCGGCCGGGACCAGGTCTGCTTCGACTTCGTCATGGAGCACCTGGCGGAGCGGGGCGTGTGCTTCGAGGTGACCGAGGAACCGATCACCGAGAGCTGAGGCATCGCGATCACGCGTCCGCGTCCGTGCCCGATGTTCGGAAGGGCGCTTCCGATTTCAACGCGACCTTCTTTCGTCGCGCTTCCCGAGAGGATGCCAGGCACCTCCGAAGTACCGCGCCCAAGCGTGGGCAAGGTTTTCCAAGCCACCCGATCGCCTCCGCGCGCCGAAAATTCCGAATTCCTCATTCGTTTCCGCGTCCGGTCATCGCGCGTTTCAGAGCTTCGGATTTGCGCTACTGGTCGGTGACGCGACCTTCTGCCGTCGCGCTCCCCGAGGTTGCCCGGTCTCGGCGATCGGATGACTTAGCGCGCGGTCGAGGATCGGCCCCCTCGCGACCTCGACGGCCGGCCAAACCGCATGCGCTTCCCCATCAGATCGCCGGACCCGGCACGCCCGGTCGTCGCGCCCAAGCGCGGGCGGCACGCCCCGAGCTACCGGATTGCTTCCCCGCGCCGATAATTCAAAATTGAGAATTGAGAATTAACGAATCGCCTCCTCGCGCCGATAACTCAAAACTAAAAACTCAAAACTAAAAACTCGAGCTGCTCTGACCTCAGAGCAGCTCGCTCCGCCCATGCGCTCGCAGCGTCCGCCTGACCATCTCCTCGAGCAGTGGTTCGCGCTCTTCGGGCGCGAGCTCGAGCGAGCGGGCGATCACCGGCCAGGCGGCGTTGAGGAGAAACAGCGGCGCCGCCAGCTCCAGGAAGAGAAGACGACCCTCGGTGCTGCCTCGTGGGTTGTCGCCATGGCCGAGGGCGGTGGTGAGGCTGTCGAACGCGGCGCGCAGGGGCGGCGCGAGCGACTCGACCGCTACCGTGCCGCCGTCGGCAAGGTCGCGCAGGAGCAAGCGGGAGGCGTCGTCGTCCTGTTCCATCCTGGCGAAGACGCGCCGGATGGCGATAAGCATGCCGGGCGTCTCGGAGCCGTCGGCATCCTCTTCCGTGGGGGGGGCCATCTCCGCCAGGCCGACTGCCGCCCGGCGGAGGACCGCACGGTAGAGCTGTCTCTTGCCGCCAAAGTGGTAGGAGACGGCGCCAGGGTTGGCGCCGGCGTGGTTGCAGATGTCCCGCACCGAGGCCCCGCGGTAGCCCTGATCGGCGAAGAGGCGCGATGCGGCCTGGAGAAGACGTTCGCGGGTCCCGAGATTCATACAGTTGTTTGTATCATTTCGGCGCAACGAGGTCAATCAACGTACCCACAGGCCATCCGGATCAGCGGATGAACGCATCGATCATAACGATCTCGGGGTCTGGTTGAGGTGTTCTGTCGTAGAAATGTGTTGTTTTCAATATTTTGTGAGAATCTAACAAACGACTGTATGAAATCTCCACGCCGTCTTGACTTCGTAGCCGTCGCTGGCTAGGATCGGTCTACAGTATGGAAAAACGTACCGTCGTTGCCGTGATCCCGGCCAGGTGGGCCTCCACGCGGTTCCCTGGGAAGCCGCTGGCTGACCTCGCCGGTGAGCCGATGATCGCGCACGTAGTCCGGCGCGCTGCGGAGGCGAGCACGGTAGGTCACGTGATCGTGGCCACTGACGACGAACGCATCGCCCAGGCTGCCGAGAGGGCCGGCGCCGAGCCGGTGATGACCGGCTACTGCGCCTCTGGCACCGATCGGGTGGCGGCGGCGGTGGCGGGGCGCGGAAAATGGGAGCTGGTGGTCAACATCCAGGGCGACGAACCGCTTCTGAGCGGGAGGAACGTCGACGTCCTGGTGGAGGGCCTGCTGGCCGACGGCGGTGCGCCCATGTCGACCCTATGCCGGCCGCTGGAGGCGGAGCGCAGCGAGGACCCGAACGCGGTCAAGGTTGTTCGTGATGCCCGTGGGCGGGCGCTCTACTTCTCGCGGTCGCCTATCCCATATCCGAGGGATGCCGAGGCTGCCGCAAGGCTGTGGCGGCTGCACCTCGGCATCTATGGGTTCCGGCGGGAGGCGCTGGAGCGTTTCGTCGCGCTGCCGCCGTCCGAGCTCGAGCTCGCGGAGGGTCTCGAACAGCTGAGGGCCCTGGAGAACGGGATTCCGATTCTGGTCTTGGACGCGCCGCACCCGGCCTTCGGGGTGGACACCCCCGAGGACCTGCGGCGGGCCGAAGAGATCATCGCAGAGAGAAACTGAGGAGGAGAAGCGGGCATGACAACGAAGTACGTTTTTGTAACGGGTGGCGTGGTTTCCGGTCTCGGCAAGGGTATTGCCGCGTCGTCGCTGGCGGCGCTGATGGAAGCGCACGGCTACACGGTGACGATGCTCAAGATCGATCCCTACGTGAATGTTGATCCGGGCACGATGTCGCCCTTCCAGCACGGCGAGGTCTTCGTGACCGACGACGGCGCCGAGAGCGATCTGGACCTCGGCCACTACGAGCGCTTCACCTCCACCCTGATGGCCAAGAAGAACAACTTCACCACCGGCAAGATCTACGCCTCGGTGATCGAGAAGGAGCGGCGCGGCGACTACCTCGGCAAGACGGTGCAGGTGATTCCCCACATTACCGACGAGATCAAGGAGAACATCCGCGCCGTGGGCGGCGACGTGGACTTCGTGATCGTCGAGATCGGTGGCACGGTGGGCGACATCGAGTCGCTACCTTTCCTCGAGGCAATCCGCCAGTTCCGCACCGAGCAAGGGCGTGGCAATGTGCTCAACATCCACGTCACCCTGGTGCCCTACATCAAGGGATCAGACGAGCTCAAGACCAAGCCCACGCAGCACTCGGTCAAGGAGTTGCTCCAGATCGGAATTCAGCCCGAAATTCTCCTCGTTCGAGTGGATAGGCCGCTGCCGTCCGACCTCAGTGACAAGATCGCGCTGTTCTGCAACGTGGAGTCGCGGGCGGTGATCCCGGCACAGGATGCCGAGACGATCTACGAGGTGCCGCTGAAGCTGGCTGCGGAGGGGCTGGACGAGATCGTTCTCGAGCTCCTCAATCTCCCCAAAGGCCAGCGCGATCTGAGCCGCTGGCGGCAGGTGGTCGACGCCGTACGCGGGGTTTCGGGCGAGGTTTCGGTGGGGATCGTCGGGAAGTATGTTGACCTCGCCGACTCCTACAAGTCCCTCAACGAGGCGCTCATTCACGGCGGCCTCGCCAACGGTGTGAAGGTGAACCTGGTGTTCATCGATGCCGAGGACCTCGAGGGGTCGGGCTACCCCGAGAAGCTCTTCGATGTCGATTCCATCCTCGTCCCGGGCGGCTTCGGCAAACGCGGAATCGAGGGCATGATCCGCGCCATCGAGTTCGCCCGCGGGCACAAGATCCCGTTCTTCGGAATCTGCCTCGGGCTGCAGACCGCGATCGTCGAGTTCGCGCGAAACGTCTGCGGATTGGCCGGGGCGCACTCGACCGAGTTCGTGAACGCACCTCCCTACAAAGTCATCTACAAGATGCGCGAGCTGGTGGGCGTGGACCAGATGGGCGGCACCATGCGCCTCGGCAAGTACCCGTGTCGGCTGACCCCCGGCTCGATGGCCTGGGAGGCTTACGGAAGCGACGAGGTGTGGGAGCGGCACCGCCATCGTTACGAGGTGAACCCCGAGTACGTGCCCCTCTTCGAGGAGAAGGGGCTGGTGGTGAGTGGCAAGTCGCCGGATCGGATCTTCGTCGAGGTGATCGAGCTTCCCGACCACCCGTGGTTCCTCGGCTGCCAGTTCCACCCCGAGTTCAAGTCACGGCCGTACGAGCCGCACCCGATCTTCCGCTCGTTCATTGCCGCGGCGATGGATTACCGGAACGGGCGGCGGAGCGAAGAGGCCGAGACGGAATCCACCGCTGCCGGAGAACCCGCGGAAGTGTCGGCAAAAGGGGTCGAGGAGCCGATCGAGGCGAGGTGAGCCGGCAGGATTCTCATCATCGCGCGGTCCATCGCTCCGGGTTTGCGCTGCTGGTTGGTAACGCGGTCTTCTATCGTCGCGCTTCCCGAGAGGATGCCAGGCACGCCGCCATGACGTTGAGGACAACATCATGGCGGGATGCCAGGCACCTCCGGTCAACGCGCCCAGGCGCGGGCAAGTGGCCCCGATTCATCTGGTCGTCTCCCCGCGCCGATAAATTCGAAATTCCAAATTCGAAATTCCAAATTCATCACCTGCCCTCCTGATACACTGTCGGCGATGGCGATGAACGGCTTCGAGCTGACTCCGGGGATCGAGATTGGTGGCGGTGCGCGACCGGTGTACATCGCCGGACCGTGTGTCATCGAAAGCGGCGGCTTTGTGGTGGATGTCGCGGGTCGCGTGCGTGAGATCGCCGAAAAGCACGGGGTGCCTCTGATCTTCAAGGCCTCCTTCGACAAGGCAAACCGGTCGTCGCTCACGAGCTTCCGGGGGCCGGGTGAGGAGGCGGGGCTGGAGGCTTTGGCAGAAGTCAAGCGGACCATCGATCTGCCGCTGCTCACTGATGTCCATCAACCCTCCCAGGCCGCGCCCGCTGCCGAGGTGGTGGACGTGCTCCAGGTTCCGGCCTTCCTCTGTCGGCAGACCGATCTCCTCGTCGCATGCGGGCGGACGGGGTTGCCGGTGAACATCAAGAAGGGCCAGTTCCTGGCGCCCGAGGACATGAAGAATGCGGTCGACAAGGTCTCGTCGGCGGGCGACGGGAAGGTGTTTCTGACCGAGCGCGGCTCGAGCTTCGGCTATCACAACCTGATCGTGGACATGCGGTCGTTCCCGATCATGCGCCGTTTCTCGCCCGTGGTCTTCGACATCACCCACTCGCTGCAGCTTCCCGGGGGCCTCGGTCACACCACCGGCGGCGCCCGCGAGTTCCACCCGTACCTGGGGAGGGCGGCCGCCGCAGCGGGTGTGGACGGATTCTTCATCGAGGTCCATCCGCGGCCGTCCGAGGCTCTCTCGGACGCCACCACCCAGCTCGACTTCGAGGAATTCGACCTCCTGATCGAGCAGCTCGAGGCGGTCTCTCGGGTCGTTCGCGAGGTGGCGCCGTGAGCCGCGACGTGGCCCGCCAGGTCCTGCAGACGGAAGCGGACGCGATCCGCAACCTCATGGAGAACCTGGGCGAAGACTTCGACCGCGTGGTGGAGATGATCGCCTCCTGCACCGGCAGAGTGGTGTGGACGGGCATGGGCAAGTCCGGGATCATCTGCCGCAAGATCGCGGCCACCATGCGCTCGACCGGTACGCCGGCCCTCTTCCTGCACCCGGCGGAGGCGATCCACGGCGACCTCGGGATGGTGGTTCAGGGTGATCTCGTGGTGGCGGTCTCGCAGTCGGGGACCACCGAGGAGATCCTGGATCTGCTCGAGATATTGCGGCGGATCGGGGTGACGCTGATCGCCGTGACCTCGAATCCGGACTCGCCGCTGGCGGACGCCGCCGACCTCCACCTCGATCTCGGCGTACGCCGCGAGGCCTGCCCCCTCGACCTGGCGCCCACCGCCTCGACCACCGCCAGCCTCGCCCTCGGCGACGCCCTGGCGATGGCGGTGTCGGTGAAGAAGGGCTTCCGCGAGGAGGACTTCGCGCGCCTCCATCCGGGTGGCAAGCTCGGCAAGCGCTTCCTCAAGGTCGCCGATCTGATGCACGCCGGTGAGGCCGTGCCCCGGGTGGCCGCCGACACCGCGATGAAGGACGTGATCTACGAGATGAGCCGCAAGGCCCTCGGCATGACCACCGTTCAGGACGAGGATGGACGTCTGTTGGGTGTGATTACCGACGGCGATCTGCGGCGACTGATGGAACGCGACCCGGACCCGCTGGCGAGAACGGCCGAGGAGGTCATGCACCGCGGCGGGGTGTGCATAGCACCTGACGAGCTTGCCACGGCGGCGCTGCGTCTGCTCGAAGAGCGGCGGATCACCTCGTTGATGGTGTGCGGCGGCGACGCTCCCGTGCAGGGGGTGTTGCACGTGCATGATTTGTGGGGAGTCGGACTTTTCTAATTCTCAATTTTGAATTCAGAATTCCAAGAATTCGGACAATTGAGAATTAAGAATTAAGAATTGAGAAATAGTGGGAGATGACAGTGCGGCTCACCATCTTGACTACCGGCGGGACGATCGACAAGACCTACGACGAGCTCGAGGGCAGCCTGCGCAACACGCGCACGGTGCTCGACGTGATTCTTGGTTCGTTGCGGCTTCCGGACCTCTTCGTGCGCCACGTCGAGGTCATGCACAAGGATTCCCTCGACATAACCGATGAGGATCTGGAAACCATCGCAAAGTCGGTGTGTGATGCGGTGCCGACCTCCGACGCCGTCGTGATACTCCACGGCACCGACACCCTCGAGAAAACCGGCGAGTACCTTCACCGTGAGTGCGAGGATTTCACGATTCCGGTGATCCTCACCGGTGCCATGCGACCCTATGAGTTCCGTGACACCGATGCGCTCCAGAATGTCACCGAAGCACTCTTGTCGGCGCGGCTCCTCGACGGCGGAGTCCACGTTGCAATGCACAACCGGGTGCTGAGCTTCCCAGGCGTCGTCAAAGACCGGCAGGCGCGAACATTCGTGCGGAAAGACTGACGTCTTTCCGAATTAGGAATTAGGAATTAGGAATTCGGAATTATCGGCGCGAGTAAACGATCGGGTCACCCAAAGCGTCTTGCTCGCGCCTGGGCGCGATGACAGATATTCGGGCTCGCGCCTCTGAAGAATGTCAGAAATTGAAAATTAAGAATTGAGAATTAAGAATTGAGAATTAGGTCCCGATACGGTTCACAACGATGAGGGGTCCTTCGACGTTGGCATCGTCGGATAGATTAACGGTTCCCTCGACGCACCACAGGTTCTCGTCCTCCGGGTCGACCAGGATCTGCACGACCTCCCACGCGGCATCACCGGCGGGGCTGATCTGAGTGTGCTCAGCGAGGCGCGCCTTGTGGTCGAAGACGAGATGATCGAAAACCTCGAAGAAGGGCGCTAGGGCCTCCTCGATTTCCTCGGGGGTGTCGAGGGCGGTCGGGTCGTCGGGGGCTTGGCGCACGCAGGCGGCGGCTTCCTCCCAGTCCTTCCGCGCCAGCGCGGCCACCAGTTGATGGAGCTCGGCGCGCAGGCGGGTGACCAACGCTTTCGGGTCGCTCCGCAGCTCCTCTGCTGCGAGGATGTGGTGCGCCTCCTTCTTGTCGGTGATGCCCTCCAGCCGGAGTTCGGGATGGAGCAACGACTCCCACTCCTCGATCAGGCTGGTGTCCACCCTTTCGAGGAGGGCGCGGAGAAAGGCAATGATGTCGTTTACGCCCTCGGTCTTGGACTGGTCGGGGACGTTCTGGTCGAGAGTCTTGAAAACCTGGGAAAGGTAGCGGAGGAGCACGCCCTCCGACCGTTGCAGCCCGTAGCGCCGGATGTAGTCTGTGAATCCCATGTAGTCTTCGACCATCTCGCGCGCCACCGATTTGGGGCGGACGGCGTCTCCGCCGACCCAGGGGTGGTCGCGGCGAAAGTGGTCGAAGGCGCCGTGGATGTAGTCGGCGATCGGCTGTGGATGGGTGACCTCGTCGAGGCGGTTCATCCGCTCGTCGTACGAAACACCTTCGGCCTTGAGCCGATTGATGAGCTCGGTCTTGATGCGGTCCACCTGCCGGCGAATGACGATCACCGGGTCCTCGAGCACCGCCTCGACAAGACTCAGGAAATCGAGCGCGTGCTCCGGGTTTTCTGGATCGAGCCCGTCGATGGCCCCGATGAGGAAGAGTGACAAATTGTGGAAGAGCGAGAAATCCACCTGCAGGTCCTCGTCCACGGTGACCCAGAGGTACTTGCCGGTGGTGTCACGCTCCATGCGGGTGATTCCGGCGCGGTAGAGCGAGCGCGCGAGCTGGGCCGCCCGCTCGAGGTGGCGCTGCTTGCTGTCGTCGTCGTCGTGACAGTCGGCGATGAGCCGGCGGACCGAGGCGAAGTTGCCGCTCGAGGGATCGTTGATCTCGGCGTCGCGCTGCAAGAGATCGACCAGCATCCCCGGTGTGATCCAGAAGCGTGAGCTGAGCTTCTCGGGTGGGTTTGCCAAAAGGTTCTTGAAGGTCTCCTCGGACCACGAGACCTCGCCGGGTCGCACCTTTTTCGGCCCTTTCTTCTGGCGCTTCTTGGGGTTGGCGGCCGCCTTGCGCTGCTCCTTCAATCGTTCGATGGTTTCTTCGGGAGCTTGGCACACCACGTGGCCCTCATCGTCGAAGCCCTTACGCCCGGCGCGGCCGGAGATCTGCCTGAACTCGCGCACCTTGAGCCTCGAGACCTTACGCCCATCGAACTTGGCGAGCTTGGTGAAAAGCACGGTGCGGAGCGGGATGTTGATGCCGACGCCGAGGGTGTCGGTTCCGGAGATCACTTTGAGCAGGCCCTGCTGGGCGAGCTGCTCCACCTGCAGCCGGTACTTGGGGAGGAGGCCCGCGTGGTGGACGCCGATGCCGAATCCGAGGAAGCGCTTGAATTCCTTGCCGTAGGGGGTGTCGAATCGAGCGTCGCCGACGGCTGAGCGAATCGCGGTCTTCTCTTCTTTGGTGGTCAGCTTCATGCTGGTGAGCTTCTGCGCCATTTCGGCGCAATCACGCTGGGTGAAGTTGACTAGGTAGATTGGCGCTTTGTCAGCTTCCATCAGCTCTTCGACGGTCTCGTGGAGAGGTGTCTCGCGGTAGCCGAAGTCGAGCGGTACTGGTCGCTCGTCGGAATGCACCAGCGCCGTCTCGCAACCGCTTCGTTTCTCTATGTGTCCCATGATGGCGCTCATGTCGCCGAGGGTGGCCGACATGAGCAGAAAGCGCGTGTGGGGGAGCGTAATGAGCGGCACCTGCCACGCCCAGCCGCGGTCCCGGTCGGCGTAGTAGTGGAACTCGTCCATCACCACGTAAGGTGCGTCAAGGTCCTCGCCCTTTCGCAGCGCGAGGTTGGCCAGCACCTCGGCGGTACAGCAGATGACCGATGCGTCGGGATTGATGCTGGCGTCGCCGGTCAGCATACCCACGTTGTCGGCGCCGAGCTCCGAGCAGAGGGCGAAGAACTTCTCGCTCGCCAGGGCCTTGATGGGCGAGGTGTAGAAGCTCCGTTTGCCCTCGCACAGACCACGGAAATGAAGACCGAGGGCGACGAGGGATTTCCCCGACCCGGTGGGTGTGTCGAGGATGACGTGGCGGTCAGCCATCAGCTCGAGCAGCGCTTCCTCTTGGGCTGGGTAGAGCTCGAAGCCTGTGTCCGCGGCCCACTCGAGGAAGAGGTCGAGGATCCGGTCGGGGTCTTCGAGGCCCTCGGCCGGGATCCGCGAACCCAGATTGGCATTCTCTTCTGTCATGGGCTAGGCGATCATCCCCATCAGTCGCTTGCCCGTGATCTGTCGCGCCTCATCGATGATGGATTCGATGAGGTCGCGGACGGTCGGTATATCCCTCACGAGGCCCACCGACTGGCCGGCGGCCATCAGCCCGACGTCGGTCTCACCGTCCTTGAGCACCCGGAGCCCGTTCTTGCCGGTGATCAGAGGGGCCAGCTCCTGAATAGTCGCGCCGCGCCCCTCCATTTCGACCACCTTTTCCGCAACCGGGTTGCGGAGCACCCGCTCGGTGTTGCGCAGCGAGCGCATCACGTACATGGTGTCCACCTCGGAGGCTGTGACGAACCACTCCTTGACCTTTTCGTGGGCCGGGGCCTCGCGGGTGGCCACGAAGCGGGTGCCCATGTTCACCGCGTCGGCGCCGAGCGCGAGGGCGGCCACCAGGCCGCGGGCGTCTGCGAAGCCCCCGGAGGCAATCACCGGGATCTTCACGGCATCGACCGTCACCGGAATCAGCACCAGAGAGGTGATGTCCTCCTCGCCCGGATGGCCTGCACACTCGCAGCCGTCGATGCTGACGAAGTCACAGCCGATCGCCTCCGCCTTCTTGGCGAAGCGCACCGACGTGCACTTGTGGATGACCTTCGCCCCGCCCGCCTTGATGCGCTCTATGTAGGGTTCGGGGTTGTGGCCGGCGGTCTCGACAATTCCGATGCCCTCGTCGACGATGGCGTCGATCAGACTGCCGTAGTCCTTGGGTATCAGTGTCGGCAGAAAGGTCAGGTTGACCCCGAATGGGCGGTCGGTGAGGGCTCGCGTCCTCGCGATGGCGTCGCTCAAGCCTTCTGCCGTTTCGAAGGTCAGGGCGGTGAGGATACCGAGGCCTCCGGCCTCCGACACCGCAGCCACCAGCTCCGGCTGCGACACCCACATCATCCCGCCCTGGATGATCGGGTGCTCGATCCCCAACTCCTCGGTCACTCGAGTCTTGAAAACCTGCGCCATGGGTCCCCCTCGACGATCGCGATCTCGCTCAGCGTAGAAGGTACCACGGTGATTCCGGGCGGGTGGGCGGCAACTCAAAAACCGCCGAATGCCAGTAACTCAAAACTCAAAACTCAAAACTCAACACTCAGTTCAAGTAATAGTCCTGCAACATCGTGAGCAGCACCGCCTCGCGATTTTCGGGACGGATACTCCCATCCTCCTCGATCTGGGCTCGAAATCCGGCGATGATCCTCGAGTCCACCAGCTGCAGCACATCTTGCGGGCGGGCGACACCACCGTGGCGACGAAGTCCTCGGGCTGTCTGAGGGGAGATTCCATCGGTATTGACAAACCAGGCGCGTTTGACCCGGTCTGGTTCGATGAGTGCTCCGGCCAGATTCGCCCCGGTGAGATTGACATCGTTCATGCTCTCGACCTCAGCAAGATCCGAGTCCACCGCCGACGCAAGACTGAGATCCGCCCCGTCGAATGTCGCATCGGGAAAGCTCGAGGCCCATAGGTTCGCCTGTGCCATCTTGGCCTTGGAGAAGTTGGCCAGCCGGAGGTTCTTCAACTGCACGAGGGACGCGTCGACCAGGACCGCTTCGTCGAACCTCGCGCGGTCGCCCCGGATTGCGGTGAGAATTGCCCCCGAGAGATCGGTGCGGTTGAACAGGGCGCCGCCGACCTCCGCCCCCGTGAGGTCCGCCCTCGGCATGGTTGCCATGAAGAAGCTGACGTTGGACAGGTTGCTGTCTCGGAAGCTGGCGCCGGTGAGATCGGCGCCGGAGAAGTCGGCGCCGTTCAGGTCGAGGTTCGAAAGATCCTCCTGGGGAAGGTCGAGAGTCAGGAACGGGTTCTTTTCGCGAAGGTTGTTGAACGCTGCGACATCCTCGTTTCTCAAGAGGGTCATGGCGTAGGCCATCTGGTGAGCATACGTCCGGGGCATGAACTCGAACGCGAGGTAGTGGCTGAGGTCGAGCGGAGTGCCGTCCTCCATCGCGGTCGCGGCGACGTCCAGCTCTGCTTCCATGAGGATCGCCACCTCCCTGACCTGTCCGTCGTGAAGACTCCTTTTCCAGTGGGAGAGGTGCAACAGGCTGTGGACCTCGTTGTAGGCCATCGACCCGACGACCGTCGCGACGATTCCGAGTAAGAACCCGAAAAAAACGCCTTCCCAGCGCGCCAACCGTTCTTTGAGATTCATCCTCGGCACCCTCCGAGGACCTCGGTCCACGGAAGTTCCCGTGGGAGAGGTCCCGCCATCGATGGTAACAGGCGATGACTTCGCCAATCCGACTTCCGGCTTCCGGCTTCCGGCTTCCGGCTTCGCGCTCCGCGCTA
>JGI24024J18818_10000924_pt1 | contig 11668 bp, 9 predicted proteins | sample Cruoilmetagenom2_FD_18818 | JGI IMG/M metagenome (IMG submission 18818) | reverse complement strand
GCTGAAATCTTTCCAAAAATCAAAGTTCATCCCCGGGAGTCTCAACCTGTTATCTTTAAACTCAATGGTCAGCGGGTAGGGCTTTCGCATGGAGATAGATATGCTTTAGGGTTAAATTATGATCTCTACTGCAAACTCTTGCGAAACCGCTATTTTTTAACTATTTTGAAACCTTTTGAAAAGTGGCTCATCGATGATCGCATTGCCAAACTCAAACAAAAAGAGATCTGTCACGCTATGGATCATTTTGAGGTGAGGGCAGTGAAGATAATAGACTCTTATAAGGATGTCGATTTGGTGATAGAGGGGCATTACCATCAGGCAAAAGTGATAGGGAAATATATTGCTCTTCCGTCACTTGCATGCCAGGGGCAGGTAGGTATTGTTCGGGATGGAGAGGTTGTGTTTGAATCGTATGAAAGTTTGTCTGTTTCACAATAGAATAAATCTGAAAATATCTACCAAAAAAATATATAACTCTTATTGTTGTCAAGGTGAATAGGGATATAATAACTCTATCGCAACATTAAATGTTTGTATAAAAAAGTGTTTGATGTAGTGTGCGAAGTTGCATTGAGCAACAGATTATTAGAGAAAGAGGGTATTATGGAGATACAGACGGTGAAAAAGATGCAGAAAGAGGCGATCAAGAGTAGTGGATTTGATTTTATGAGACTTGGAATCGCACTCTTTTTTATGGTGGCTGTTTTAACGTACAGTTTTATGAGTACAGGTGGCATACCCAACAATGTTTTCTTAGCTATTGCAGCACTCTTCGGTGCCTATATGGCGATGAACATCGGTGCCAATGATGTTGCCAACAATGTCGGTCCGGCAGTTGGCTCCAAAGCACTTACGATGGGCGGTGCTATTGTGATCGCAGCGATATTTGAGGCAGCGGGCGCGTTGATAGCGGGTGGTGATGTTGTCAAGACGATCAAGAAAGGGATTATCGATATCTCTGCATTTGGGACCAATACGGATTCATTTATATGGGCGATGATGGCAGCACTCTTGGCGGCTGCATTGTGGCTGAACTTTGCAACAATGGCAAAAGCACCAGTATCGACGACTCACTCTATCGTGGGTGGTGTGATGGGTGCAGGTATCGCGGCGGCCGGATTTGGTATCGTGGCCTGGGGAACGATGGGAAAGATCGCAGCTTCATGGGTGATCTCTCCGGTACTTGGCGGTATCATTGCAGCGGCATTCCTTTTCGCTATCAAAAAATCAATGGTCTACAAAGAGGACAAGATAGAGGCAGCGGTCAAATGGGTTCCTGTCTTTGTGGCGATTATGTCTTGGGCCTTCGTAACCTATCTGACGCTCAAAGGTCTCAAAAAAGTTTGGCCGACTATTGTTGATATTTTGATCTTTTTGCCGGATACAAAGAAACCTACCTTCCTTGTAGCGGCGATCTTTGGACTTATCATAGCCGCAATTGTTTATATTATGGTGAAAAAAACTGTTCTTAAAAAAGCTTCCGGTATAGAGAATAGTCGAGCCGGTATCAATTTACTCTTTACTGTGCCGCTTATCTTTGCAGCAGCACTTTTGAGCTTTGCCCATGGTGCCAATGATGTGGCAAATGCTATCGGTCCACTGGCAGCTATCAATGATGCGGTGATGACGGGCGGCATTTCATCCAAAGCAGGGATTCCGCTTTGGGTCATGGCTGTCGGTGCATTGGGTATTGCTGTGGGTCTTGCCCTCTATGGGCCGAAGCTCATCAGAACAGTGGGGTCAGAGATCACGGAGCTTGATCAGATGAGAGCATTTTCTGTTGCGATGGCGGCCTCTATTACGGTGATCATTGCTTCACAACTCGGTCTTCCTGTCTCTTCTACGCATATCGCCGTAGGCGGTATCTTTGGCGTTGGGTTTTTGAGAGAGTATCTTGAGGGAAGCGAAGAGAAAGATGAAATAGCCGTTGAAAAAGAGCACATCGTTGATGAGAAAAAACAGCTCAAAGCACTCCATGCTGAGCTTAAAACTCTAGAAGCAAAAGAGGAGAAGAAAAAAGCAGACTATGAAAGGATCGTGGGTCTTTACAAAATGATCGATGATGAAGAGCAGCATTTGAAAGAGTCTAAAAAACAATTAAAAAGTGCTCAAAAAGTTCAATATGTCAAAAGAGATGCGGTCAAAAAGATCATCGCTGCATGGGTTATCACTGTTCCTGCAGCGGCAGTTTTGTCAGCAGCGATCTATTTTATGATTAGAGGTATTCTTCTTTAATGTTGAGAAAAATATTTTTACCTACAATATTAGTCATATTGGCGTATGGCTTTTGGATAAGCCCGGATTTTAAAGAGATATCAGCAGGTGTCGCTATCTTCTTGTTTGGTATGATATCTCTCGAGGAGGGCTTTAAGGCTTTCTCAGGTGGTATACTGGAGAAGATTTTACAAAAATCTACCGATAAACTTTATAAAAGTATAGGATTTGGTGTTATTGCAACGACAATTATGCAATCAAGTTCTTTGGTTTCGGTGCTTACTATCTCATTTTTGGGTGCTGGTCTCATTGGTCTTGCTCAGGGTATAGGAATAGTTTTTGGTGCAAATATCGGTACCACGACCGGAGCATGGTTGGTCGCAGGTTTTGGACTAAAGGTCAAGATATCTGCTTATGCAATGCCGATGCTTGTGTTTGGTGTGATTCTTATTTTCCAAAAAGCAAAATCTTTAAAAGGTATAGGGTATATTCTTGCAGGGCTTGGATTTTTATTCCTTGGAATCCACTATATGAAAGATGGATTTGAGGCATTTAAAAGTACTATAGATTTAGCTTCGTTTGGTGGAACGGGATTAAAGTATCTATTTATGTTTACCGGTATTGGTATCTTTGCAACTGTTGTCATGCAGTCATCTCATGCTACATTGGTACTTATCATTACAGCGCTTTCAGTAGGTCAAATATCTTATGAAAATGCTTTGGCTCTTGCTATTGGAGCAAATGTCGGGACAACTATTACTGCAATTATCGGCTCTATGAGTTCCAACATCGTAGGTAAAAGACTTGCAGGTGCCCATCTGATTTTTAATGTAGTCACAGGACTTATTGCGATCATCTTTATACATCAGATCATGTTCTCAGTTGATTACGTAAGCAGTGTAGTAGGTATTGCTAATGATGACCATACTTTAAAACTGGCTGTTTTTCATACGATATTTAATGTCATTGGTGTTGTTGTGATGATACCATTTATCAACAAGCTTGTGGTTTTTCTTGAGTCTATACTCAAGGAAGGTGCTATTAAAACTGATCAAAGTTTTGATAGTGCCAAATATCTTAATGATTCTGTCTTGGAGCTTCCTGCAACTGCTTTGGCGGCTATTACAAGAGAAACAAAGCACTTGTATGACAATGCATTTGAGATCATTACACATGGTTTAAATCTAAAGAGAGGCAATATCACTTCATCCAAAGATCTGGATGAAGTGATAGAAGAACCATACAGTCAAAATGCTATAGATATTGACAACTTTTATAATCATAAAATAAAAGGTATCTATGGTGAAATTATCGATTTTTCCACAAAAGCCCAATCTCAAATGCCTCCAGAGTATATAGAAGTCTTATACAAATTAAAACTTGCCAACAGGGATATTGTAGAGGCGGTAAAAGACACTGAGCATCTTCAAAAGAATCTTGTCAAATATTCAACAAGTGCCAACAGCTATATTCAAGAGCAATACAATACGATCAGAAGAGACTTGGCTGAGCTTTTGAGAAATATCAATATTATTGCAAATACTGATGAAGAAGATGTTATCATGCTAATGCTTTCAAAAGCTAAATTGCATACCGAAAAATATGATATTATTGCAAATGGAACACTTGACAATCTAATCAGAAATGATTTGATCTCCAACGAGATGGCAACATCACTGATGAATGACAGTACCTATGCATATGGTATCAGCAAAAATCTGATTGCTATGGCGGAAATTATCTTTACGGAGAGAAGCAGTGAAACAGAGAGTTTGAGTGAAGAGATGGCGATGACCGATGAAGATATTGATTCAATTTTAGGAAAAGAGGATAAATAATGGGCATTAAAAAATTTATTAAGAGCGTTCAATCTACTCTGGGGCTTGAAGATTATAAGAATGAAGGCAAAAAGAAATCTCTGAAAGATCTTCTGAAGAAATTGACAAGCAGAAAAAAAAGTATTACTGCACTGCTGAAAACACCACTGGATAAAAAAGAAGAAAATAGGTTAAGAGAAGAACTCGAAATTATCTCTTTACAGATAAAAAAAGGAAAAAAAATCCTATACAAACTCTACGCTAAAAAGTAGAAGACAAGAGTATTATTCTTTAAATGTTGATACATGGTGTATATAAAAGTCTCTTTACCCCGATCGTTATACTGTTGTTATCGGGGTCTCTATTTCTTTTAGGTATATACCCCGATATCAGTACTATTTTGGGGGGAGTTGCTCTTTTCCTCATTGGTATGGAATATATGGAGGGTGGATTCAAAGCTTTTAGCGGTGGTCTGCTTGAAAGAGTATTGGAAAAATTTACCAATAATACCCTCAAAGCTATCGGAACCGGTTTTTTCACTACAGCTCTGGTCCAAAGCTCAAGCCTGATCTCCATTATCATAATATCCTTTTTGTCCGCAGAGTTGATCTCGCTGACTTCAGCTGTCGGTGTGGTCTTTGGATCAAATATCGGTACCACAACAACCGCTTGGCTGGTTTCTGTATTTGGCTTGAAAATAAAGATTTCTGTCTACGCTATGCCTATGATCATCACAGGGATATTTATACCGATGTTCTTAAAGGAAAGCAACTGGAGAGGTATTGCTTCTATATTGATAGGATTGGGTATTATCTTTCTTGGTATCGGATATATGAAAGAGGGGTTCGAAACCTTGAAAGAGGGAATCAATCTTGCTCAGTATGCGATGGCGGGGTATGCAGGTATCTTCGTCTATGTGCTAGTCGGGGCAGCTGCTACTGTAGTCATCCAGTCAAGCTCTGCTACTATGGCTATCATTATCACTGCATTGGCTACGGGGCAGATTGATTATGCCAATGCGCTTGCTTTGACTATCGGTGCCAATTTAGGTACGACTGTGACAGCTATACTTGCTGCTTTAAAATCCAATGAAAATGGCAAGCGGCTTGCTGTTGCCCATTTCATTTTCAATATCACAACCGGTGTTGTCGCTATCGTTTTCATTTATCAACTTGCTGAATTGGTGGACTATTTGGCTACGATTGTTGGTATAGGTGCCAAAGATTATACACTGAAACTTGCCCTGTTTCATACGATTTTTAATGTGATAGGCGTTTTGCTGGTTTCCCCTTTTATTACTATCTTGGTAAAGTTCCTCAATACCCTGTTTATACCAAAAGGGTCAAATAAAGGTAAGCCGAAATATTTGGATGATGCTGTGCTGCCACTTCCGTCAACAGCACTTTCAGCCATTATGATGGAGACGAAGCATCTCTATGAAAATGCCTTTGATATTATCACACGCGGGCTGAATCTAAAAAAGAAAAATATTCTCTCCTCTATGGATTTGGATGATGCGGTCAAAGATTTGTACAGCTCCAGCTCCATTGATATCGATGATTTTTACAACTACTGGATCAAAGGGCTTTATGGTGAGATCATTGACTTTTCCACCAAGGCACAGGCAAATATGCCTCCGGAATATATAGAGGAGCTCTATAAGCTCAAACTCGCAAACAGAGATATCGTAGAGGCGATCAAGGGAACCAAACATCTACAAAAAAATCTGCTCAAATATACCTCCAGCAGGAATGAATATATCAAAGAGCAGTATAATGATATCAGAAAAGGTTTGGCTGAACTGCTCAGAAGTATCAATACCATTGCGACAACAGATGAAGAGGATGTCATCATGCTACTGCTTTCCAAAGCCAAAATTCACGCGGAAAGATATGATATCATTACGAACGGCACACTTGACCGGTTGATCAGAAAGGGTCTAATCACCAATCAAATGGCTACCTCCCTGATGAATGATAGTGATTATGCGCACAGTATCAGCAAAAACCTTATCGCTATGGCAGAAACACTATTCATAGATATAGGCAGTGACTTGAAAAAACTGCACGAAGATATGGGCATAAGTGATGAAGAGGCTAAATCAATTGTACACAAAAAGGATCGCCTGTGAGCATCAAAAAATTTATAGAGAGCGTCAAAGCCTCTTTGAACCTGGAAGGGTTTGAAAAAAAAGGGAAAAAGAAATCCATCAAGCGTCTTTTGGAAAAATTGGAAACGAGAAAAGAGATACTCGGTGAAGTACCAAAGAAAAAGCTGAATAAAAAAGAGTTGAAAGAGCTGAAGGAGGAGAAGGAGATCATCGCACTCCAGATCAAAAAAGGTAAAGAATTACTGGATGATCTTGAAGGGTAGATCTCCCTGAATAGTTATCAGGAATCGAGAATGAAGAATCAAGAACAAATGGAAAAATCACTTCTCTTTGATAACTCCTTCACGATACATAAATAACAGTTCTTTCAAGTCTTCAATCTCAATGGCAAGTTTTTTACCGATATCGGTCTGCTTCACGAGGGTTCTCTCTTTATTTTTTTCGATGATCTCTGTCGATACGGCAATGTCGGCTCCGTTTTCAATAGCATCGTTTGCCGATTTGAAAGGTTCGTGTGATACAAGTGACATTCCCTCAGAATTGCAAATCAAAGTGTATCCGGCAATTCCGGTTACTCCCTGATATGCCCTGGACAACCCTCCATCAATAACGATCAGTTTTCCTCCGGCCTTGATCGGACTCTCTCCTTTTTTTACCTTTACAGGAACATGTCCGTTGATTATTTTGGCATTTCCGGAAAGACCGAATTCTGAGAGTATTTTTATGCAGCTCTCTTCATCGTCNCGAAAATTATAATAGTGGTTCTTGGGCTCCACTGAGACTGAGCTTGACTTGTCATCGATAAAATAGTTTTCAAAAGTAGTCATTTTCTCTTTTCCGAAAAGAGGTGAGTTTTTGCCGGCCCAGAGATACCACATGATTTGCTGGCCCAATTCCCGTTTTTCGGTCTCATTCGAGAAAAATCCCTTTCTTGCATAGTGATCACATTTGTCCAGCAACTCTTTCCCGGTATAGCTATTTTCGTCTAGTTGTATGGGTAGGAATTCTCCATTTTCATCCATAGGAATGCAGCCATGATAGAGAAGATTATTGTTATAGCAGGCATATACTGCACCACGATTATAGAGCATTCTGGTGTGTCTTTGAAGCTTTTCACTTTTTATGAAACTATTCTTGAGCTGCTTCATAACGGACAATTCGTCATCATTGAGTTTAAATGGTTCGGATTTGGAAAGCGTATTCAGGTTGGTATCGTTGAGCTTATACTCGATGCCATCAATTTCTACCACTCCTTTTTCAAGGTCTACTTTCTCCAGAATAGTTCGATTTTCCATCCCCCACTGTGGGTTTTTTGAAATGAGTTGAGCCTCAAGTTTAAACTGTATCATCGCTATGGCTTTATGCATTTTTGCAATCTCATCCCGTTCTTTTTCTGTAAATGTATAATTTGCAGGACCGGATTTGGGCATAAATTTCGGGCAGGGGTCGCCACTGTAGTAATGATAGGCAAAAATAGATAGAGGACGAAGGGAGATTCCATACCCTTCTTCCAGGGTTGCAATGCTGCCGTAGCGTAAAGATATTCGTATCGCACTGGCTATCGAAGCCAGACAGCCCGAAGCAGCTGCCATCCAGAGAATATCGTGATTCCCCCACTGAATATCAAGAGAGTGGTAGTTCTCCAGACGATCCATTATCAGATGCGCTCCGTTTCCACGGTCATAGATATCACCGATAATGTGCAGATGTGCTACTGCAAAACGCTGCATCACTTCCGCAAGAGCTACGATAAATGCTCCCGCACGGTCAAGCTCGATAATGGTTTTGATGATTTCATCATAATAACGATTGTCTGCCTGGCCATATTCATAAAAAAGCTCTTCGATAATATAGGCAAACTCTTTGGGCAGTGCTTTTCTGATGATCCTTCGTGTGTATTTTGCGGTGATAACTTTCGCTAAACGAATGAGGCGAAGTAGATTGATTTCATAAAATTCATCTATATCCTCGTTTTTCCGGTAGCGTTCCAATGTTTCTTTGGGATAATAAACCAAAGTTGCCAACTCTTTCATTTGGGAAGAGGTCAATTCTCCCTTAAAAGTTTGCTCAATTTTTGTTTTGATGACCCCGGAGCCATTTTTGAGGACATGAAAAAATGACTCATCTTCACCATGAATATCTGAAAGAAAATGTTCAGTTCCCTTGGGGAGATTGAGGATCGCCTGAAGGTTGATGATCTTGGTGGAGGCACTGCCGCGATTTGGATAGTCCCGAGCCAGCAGTTTGAAATATTTCAGTTTTTCAGCTGAAGCTCGATCAGTAGTATTTGTTTTCATAATTTAAACTCCAAAGTAGTTACATCTATTTTAGTAAATATACCCTTATAGTTACCATAAAGTATACGCTTTGCTACGCCGGAGGACTCCTGCGACTTGATAAATGCAGGGCATTATCTTCTATATTTGAATCGCTCAAAGTTCAAAGAGGAAATATGCAGCAAAATCAGGTCGTACAATAAGGAAGTGCAAATATCTGTTGGAAATTGAATAGACATAACTCAATGGAAAATTATTAGTCAATGGACAGTGGTTGATATGAAAAATGACTGAAAAGTGATTTATCCGTTTGAAGTAAAATAAAATTTAGCTGATAGACTTCATAAATTTATAGTTTTTTATAGCATAGAATTATAGTTTTATGCTATATTATAGTTTGTGATTAGATGTACTAAAACAAAGGTATACTCAACCAATTCAAAAAGGAACAAAAATGACCATACACAAAAAGCTCCTCTACACAGCAGGAGTTGCACTCCTGCTTGCAGGAACAAGCCTCGTCGCAGCAGAACAATCTGCCAAAGATATCATAAGTAAAGCATATAACTACATAGGAGGTATGGATCAATATGCTTTTGATGCCATTGTCACCAGAGAAGGGACAAATGACGCAGAGACTGGCAGGAAGCATAGACAAGATGTATCTATTACAGTAGATAGACCAGATAAACTGCGTGTAGATACCAAAGGGGATATCAAAAACAGAAGCACTTATGTTAACGATGGACTCTTTACAATGATGGATCACACCTATAACTACTATGGTCAACTCAAAACACCAAAAACCATAGACGGTACACTTGATTTCATTTTTGATAAGTTTGGGATCAAAGCACCTCTGGCTTCACTGGTCTATAGTGATATGGGAAAACGCATCAAGTTCAAGAAAAGCAAATACTTCGGCAAGATGAATGTCGCCGGCACAGAGTGTGACTATGTAGCTTTCAAGAGTCGCGCGGGAGAAGTGCATATCTGGATTGCAACAGGAGATAAGCCGTTGGTGAAGACTTATGCTATTATCGATACGAATGCCAATGGAAATCCCAGAATGGACACTTCACTCACCTGGGATACCAATCCAAAGATTTCAGCTAGTGATTTTATCTTTAAGGCACCCAAGGGCGCAGCAAAGATATCCGTTGAGCCAGCGAAGTAAGAAAGGAATACAGAATGAAAAAGAAGAATATATTTTTAGTAAAATTTGCCGTAGTGGCTGTAGCAATAGGACTCTTCTCCCCCTCAGTGAGTGTTGAGACAAATGTTCCGTCAGGAAACAATTATAGTGCAGCCCCTATAGGGTTGAGTGTTTCTCTTCTCAATAAGGCTGAAGCGAGAAGAGGTAGAGGCGGCGGTGCTCGCAGAGGCGGTGGGGGTGCTCGCAGAGGCGGCGGTAACCGAAATCGAAATGTAAACCGAAACAGAAATGTAAATAGAAATGTGAACCGAAATGTGAATATAAATCGTCGAGGAGGCCGATACTATGGTGGAGGCAGATATGGTTCTTACCGTGGGCGCGCACTGGTTGGTTTTGGTGCAGGTTTAGCGGTTGGAACAATGGTTGCAGCTTCCACCATGCCAACATCATGCGTCACGACATATGCAAATGGAATTGCTTACAGAAGATGCGGAAGTGCGTACTATCAGCCTTTCTATGAGGGTGATACAGTGGCTTATAGAGTGGTTAATTCTCCCTATTGATTGAAATAAGAGAAAGCTATTTTGCAAAGAATAGCTTCTCTGCTTGATTTTTAAAACACTTTGCGGCGAGAGTGTTTTGATGATGAAGTGTATTCATCAAAATAATCTACTTTAAAAGGATACAAGATGGCAGGTTTAACAGATTTACTTGGAACATTGTTGCAGCAGGGGATGACACAGTCAGGAAACACCCGAATGTCAAATACTATAGATGCCGGGAAAAGTGATGATATACTTGGTGGACTATTGGGGAGTTTGACTTCCGGAGAAAAAGGTGGAGGACTGGGTGACCTTATGGGTAGTCTCGGCAAGATGATGGGAGGTTCTCAGTCTCAAGGTCAGACTACACAGGCATCCAGTGGCGGAGTAGGTGATCTCTTGGGTGGTCTTCTTGACAACAAAGCGGCTTCCGGTGTCATAGGCGCACTTGCGGGGTCGTTATTGGGTGGAGGATCAGGTGCGGCAAAGGGAGCTGTCGGTGGTGGTGGATTGGCTATGCTGGCATCTTTGGCTATGTCCGCATTGAAGAGTGCCGGCGAAGCACCATCCGGTGAATCGAATATTTTGAAAGAACTCTCAAAGCCTTTGGAGCAGCAGAATCTTGAAGATGATGCTCAGGTTATCGTAAAAGCGATGATCAATGCTGCCAAGGCAGATGGCAAAATTGACAAGAGTGAAATTGATAAAATCATTGGCAAACTGGATGATGACGGCTTGGAAGAGAAAGAGAAAGAATTTTTTCTGACCGAAGCAAACAAGCCTATGGATATGGATGCCGTTGTAGCTTCTGCCAACAATAAAGCGGATATGGCTGCGCAGATCTATGCCGCTTCTATGTTGGCTATCGAAGTTGATACAGCAGCAGAACAAAGATATATGAAGAATCTGGCATCAGGTCTCCGCCTGAGTCCACAGGTTGTTGCCTATATTGACAGTACAATGGGTGTCAAACAGGCGTAAATATATATGAGCTTAAAGGCACCTATTATTAGAGGTGCCCTTCAATGCCATTAAGCTAAGAAATATTTCCACACCAGGAGTAGGGACTTCAGTCCCGTTTTATGGGACTCAAGTCCCTGCTCCAAAAAGAGGATTCAACCTTAACTTAATGGTGTTGGAGGTGCCCTTATGCCTCTGCTTATTTCGTCAAGGCATAATTTCATAGAATAAAAAACAGAGACACCTTGAAACATTTTTAAAGAGTAACTACTCACCCTGATTTTCGTAGGTTTGGCACCGCCAAACGCCATAGCAAGGTAACAAATAAGTAGTATTATTGATTATTCAAATTCACTTTCTCAATTGGAAAGGGTATTGGCTGATCCACAACAGGCATTTGATAAAATAGAGTTTGTCGATGAGCTTCAAAAGTTCAGAGGAGTCTTGCTCAAGCAGCATAAAGGCAGACATAGAGGTCTGATGGAAAATATCAATCCAATCTAACTTGATGTTTATTGTATTTGACAAGTGATGCTCGTTCCAAAGCTCCAGCTTGGGAATTCATATAGTCGGTTGAATTCCTCCATCAC
>JGI24024J18818_10000923_pt1 | contig 11672 bp, 15 predicted proteins | sample Cruoilmetagenom2_FD_18818 | JGI IMG/M metagenome (IMG submission 18818) | reverse complement strand
TTCAAAGATATGACGATTAAAGATATTACATCGCGCGCAACCGTAAACCGAGCAACATTTTATTATCATTTCTTTGATAAGTATGACTTGTTAGAGAAGGTGCTTGCAGAGGATGTTTTAAAAGGAGTGCTCACAAATGTTAATTCACACGAAGTGTTAACACCAGAATCGATGAAAAATATTTTTACTAGTATTTTGCAATTTCAAACAGGACTTGCCAATCAATGTGCACGCAGCTATGAGGCTTTTACACCAAAAATTGAAACAATTGTTAAAGAGGAGCTTGCACGTATTTTTAGAGATTTCTTAAAGGATAAGCATCCGGACTGGTCATTTGAAAAAGTGGATTTACAAAGCATTATTTTGAGTTGGTCTTTATATGGGATGTCCACTAAATATGTAAAATCAGGCGACATACCAACGGAAGAAATGATTCATCTGTTATTTGAAAAGTTAATGGATTAAATAAAACGACCTTTGCACAAAATGCAAAGGTCGTTTTAATTATGCTAATAATTGTTGTAAAGCTTCTTTTACTGTAGCCGGTTTGCGACCAAGTAATATTTCTAAATCCGTTGAATCATTTACTAATTTTCCTTCACGATCTCGATACAATCCTCCATTGTAATGACTTCATCGGTTTCCACACGCTCATACAAAATTTCTAACTTTCCCAAGGTTTCATACACCTTTATTTGTAATGGGGTCTTATAATTTTTAGGTGCTTTTACCATAATATCGCTCACATAAATCATCTCTGTGTTCCTACCTTTTTCCAACTTGATTTTCCAGTGTTAGTAGCATAGCGCATATTATTGTGTGTTACTAATTTGAATGTTTCTCATGTTTTATATGACAAAATCAAATGTCTAGGAGAGATCAATATGAATATCCAAAAATATATGGTCTTTGTCAAAGCAGTTGAATACGGAAGTTTTACAAGAGTTGCTGAGGCATTAAACTATACGCAATCTGGCATTAGCCGTATGATTAATGATTTAGAATCGGAATGGGGTATTTTGCTATTCGAAAGAGGACATGCAGGTAGCAACTTAACATCTGATGGCTTAAAGTTATGGCCTCAGTTAAAACGAATATTTAATGAACATGAAATGTTAATGATACAGATCGATGACTTACACGATATACAGTCAGGTATCATTCGTATTGGAACCTTTTCAAGCGTCACGACACATTGGCTACCAAATATAATGAAAAATTTTAAGAAAGATTATCCTGGTATTGATTTTGAATTACTAATAGGAGATTATACAGAAATCGAAAATTGGATTATCGAAGGACGGGTCGACTTTGGATTTTTACGACTACCTATAAAAGCTGAAATAGAAACAATCTTTGTTGAGCAAGACCGTTTGTTGGTAGTAATTCCTGAAGATCATCCTCTTGCTAATTGCGATAAGTTTCCAATAAAGGAGTTACTAAACAGTCCATTTATCCTCTTAGAAAAGGGGGCAAAAATCTGATATCTCTGAAATTTTTGCGCAGCATCAAATCACACCACAAGTTGATTTTACGACATGGGATGACTATGCCATTATGTCTATGGTGGAAAACGGACTTGGAATTAGTATATTACCAGAATTAGTTTTACAGCGTAGTCCTTACCAAATAATAACGAAAGAGCTTGAGGTTCCTGCTTTTCGAAATATTGGTATTGCTATGAGAGAACAAAAATCACTCTCACTTGCAGCCAAGAGATTTTTAGAATATTTATCCTATAGAAAGAGAGAGTAAAAAAGCCTAATGGATTTTATCACATTCCAGTTAATAGCACATTGATTCACATCCAATTTTAATATATCTGTCCAATACTTGAATAATCCCCTTATAACAAGTCTGCCGCTTTAGTTCAATAAGAAAAAGACTCCTTCTTGAAGTAAAGCACCAGTTAGCTGAACAAGCACCTTCTCTTCTATTGCAAGTTATGGTCGAAGTACTAACTAACTTACACATCGCTATTTACCAAAAATCTGATTATTATATATTTATTAAAAAGTATGAGTATAGAACAGTTGTTTCTATTTTTAATTTATTCTATAATTTACTTATACATATAAGATAAGGAGCATTTTACATGGAATCTAATACTAAAAACAATCTGGTACAGTTGGTTAAATATACTGAACATTATGAGCCCTTTATTTCAAAGTTTCACTTACCTCCAGATAAGCTACAATTCACCTGTTATCCTTTAGAAAAAATTAAGGATCCAACCGCATCACAAGAGATTATTCATATTTTAATACTGAATAAAGATATTCCAGTTGGCTATTTCGCCTTGGAAAATGGAGAAAAAGTCTTGAAATATACTAACAACTTGAATGCTAGATTATTAACAGCTTTCTCTATTAATAATGACTTTCAGGGTAAAGGTTTTGCAAAGCAGGGGCTTCTTTTATTACCCCGTTTTGTTAACAAGAATTTCCAAAGTGTTAATGAAGTAGTATTAGGTGTAAATAAGCGAAATACGGCTGCTATCAATCTTTATAAAAAGACTGGTTTTGTAGATCACAATGAAATCTTCTTAGGACCCAGTGGCGAACAACATATTATGCATTTAGACATTTCAATTGAAAAGGACTAATCTGGTTCTTTTCTTTTTTTATTCTTCCACTAACTTCTTTTTTATGTCAAATGCGAAATAAAAACTCCTTCTCTTATTCAACTAAACTGCCGCGTTAGTTTAAGATGGCTTTTGTTTTCCAAACTTCGCAATTTTTTTCAAAACAAAAATCCCCCAAAAAATCACTTGAATGGGCTCTTGTTGATGAAAAGGGCATGTCACCTCAGTTTATAAAAAACATGAAATAGCATTTAATTACATGTTGTAATGAATTTGACTCTCTCTATAATCTTGAAGCTGGTTCAAGTATTTATTACACGAGATATTTATATGCACGCCAGTATATTGAAGCATGTGACATGGAAGAACCCATACAAACAACCCCATAGCATATGTTTGAGTGAAATAGTTTTTAATGAAAGGGGTCTCAACAAAAATTATGATAGTTCTATCAGTTATTGAACTTATTGTAGATGTTGATATAAATAAAACTTATAGAGTTTTATGGATTGATAGTAGTTATGTGATTGCCTATGTAATAGACATTAATGCTAGTACCGCACTCCCTTTTATTATGACTACAAAAGAGATAGAAAAACAAATTAAATTAGCGAGTTATACTATACAATATGAAATTGCAAACGCATGTATGGACAAAACAGTGTTGATTATATTTGGATAGTAGAGGATCTTGTTCTCGGAGTATTACACGTTCTTAAAGACGATGTTATCGTAACTGAAGAGAACAAAATAAATAAAGCTATCAAAATTGTTATTGTATGAAATTTGAAAGAGGAATTTTTTTATTATTTACTAATCCTCCATTAAATTCTTGCCATTTTTCTTTTTCTCGCTCTACTGCTCGATTTTGCCATTCAAACCACAGATATGTACACTCGTTACAATGACTTTCTACACCACTATTATTACTCACATCTCTCCGCGTAAATAGGCTCTTTTTGCGACAGCTATAGCAATAGATTACTTTATCGTCCTCTTTTTTTAACATTAATATTTATCCCTCCTATTTACAATATTTATTGTCCATTAGTTGACTATTTATTCTTCTGGCTCTAAATAAACCAAAAACCGGCCAGGACCCATGCTCAGTTAAGCAGAAGAATAAGGAAAAAGTATTATCAAAAGTACTTTTAAATGTAAAAAGAGCAACGCCTATAGAGACGTTGCTCCTTGATTAAAGCACCCGTTAGCCATCCATTCCATGTAGCTCAAAAATAGATTGCTACACCACAGAAAATGAAAGAATACTACGTTCTTTCATGGAAGTTCAATAAGACTTTGTCCAAAGGCATCGAATTCGACGCTGTCATCATTTATGACGCATCAGAGCAAGTATACGGCGATGAGGGCCTTCGCAGAGTATTCTATACTGCCTGCACCAGAGCGCATTATTTGCAACTTTACAGTGTAGGTGAACCGACCCCATTATTGGGAAACGTCTTGCGCGAAAGTTTCATCCAAGCTTGACTTAATCGAAATTTTAACGATAAACACATGGGGCAATTTCCTAATTAAGAATATTATTAATCAGGCGAAAATATGTAAGTTTTTATTCACCACTTACCTATTTTTTGGCTTTTTTTCATTAATAAAATACAGCCATAAAACTTCCGGCAAAAAGAAAACAAGGAGAGGAAATTGGGACCATTTTCAACTATGTTTACTAAGCTATACGTCATTAATATTAAATCAGGAGAACAAAAGCAGCTTACCTTTCCAACAAACAATGGAATAGAAGATACACCTCAACGGATTGGGCCAACTATTACCTGATATCGAAAGACGGATAAGGAAAACCAAGGGGACATATGGATTAAAAATGGAGTAAATAATTTAGAACAACAGTGGTTAACGAATGTAGACTCTTCACCAACTTTTTTCAATAAAAAGTAAAAGAAGCATCAGCAGGGACTATAATGGGGTACCAGTTTCTAAAAAAATCTGAATTCGATGATAAAATGGTACCCTAAACAATTTTCACTTAAACATATGTGGACAGGTTGTACAATACTTTTGGCTTTTAGTTAAATGAGAGTAACAGCAAGTAGTTCTTTTCCTACTGGTAGTTCCTAGTTCTCCTTTATAGTATCTTGCTAAAGGATTTTCACTATAATCGCCAAAAAGCTTACTCGCTGTGGATGAAATGATAAATTGGTAGTCCTCCTGCGCACAAGTTACAATATTGTGAGAAATTACTTCTTCTAGTATGACTCTTTCATATAGCCAAAAAATATAAACTGCAATGTTTTCCCATAAAACTAGCTTAGACACCTTCGTAACATTAGAAAGGGTGTTGAGTATTGGCGATATATGTTCTTTGAAAAGAAACTCTATGCTATTTGCTCGCCATTGCTGTCTATTCTCTTCAAGAGGTTGTAATTCTAGACGGTGAATATAGAAGAAAGGTAGCCAAAGTTCACTGCTATCTTTAGTTTCTAATGAGACATTTTCAAAAGAGATATTTAATCTTTTATTGTTCATTGTCATTGTATACAAATAAATAACAGACAAGAATGCATATCTTTTTATAAAAATAGAGGCTGCAACTTTTATATTAGTTGCACCAATATGATGCTGAAGGGAAACTATATATTCCTTTAAGTATGATTCATCCAAGAGCTTTATCGTTTCAATTGAAAGAAATGAATTCATTTTTTCAGTAGTCAAACGTAATTTTCGGAGCTTATCAAGATTTAAATCCAATTAAACTCCAACTTCCTTAAGAATGCATCTTCCCTTACCGAATGGGATACATAATGGCGTACCAAATAGAGGATCTTTTGTAATCTGACAATCCATACCAAACACACTTTTCACTAATGGACAGCTAATAATATGCTCTGGTTTACCCTGTGCATAGATTTCCCGATCCTTAATCGCAACTATATTATCCGCATATCTGCACGCCAAATTTAAATCATGTAGCACCATTACAATTGTTCGTTTCTCTGTTTCATTTAGTTCATACAGTAAATCGAGAATCTCAATTTGATGTGTCATATCAAGATAAGTAGTTGGCTCATCCAGTAAGATAATATCTGTATCTTGAGCTAGAGTCATGGCAATCCATGCTCTTTGACGTTGCCCTCCAGATAATGAATCCACTGGTCGATCCTTTAGGTCTTCAATAGCTGTTGCTTTTAAGGCCATCGTCACTTTTTCTTCATCTTCCTCTGTCCATTGCTTTAACCATGTTTGGTAAGGATATCTTCCTTGCTTCACTAATTGAAGTACAGTTAATCCTTCAGGAGCAACTGGAGATTGTGGAAGTATAGACATTTGCTTTGCAACATCCTTGCTAGACATTTTAGATATCGCGCTTCCATCTAACAATACTGCTCCACTTTTGGGCTTTAACAATCGAGCGATTGAGCGAAGAAGTGTTGATTTCCCACAGCCGTTCCCACCAATGAAAACGGTAATTTCCCCTTTTGGTATTTGAAGATTTAAATCATCTATGATAATACTCTCCCCATACGATAGGGTTAAATTTTGTGTCTCAATCACTTGTTTCATTTCAATACACTCCTTATCATGGTCATATTATGCATTCCTATTTTTAAACAATAGATAAATAAAATAAGGTGCTCCTATTCCCGCTGTAAATACACCTGCAGGAATTTCCAAAGGAGAAAACATCGTTCTCCCGATTAAATCAGCAAGCATAACCAATATGCCGCCGATTAATGCTGAAACAGGTAAAAGTGCTCCAAAAGAAGAGCCTACTAACCTTCTTGCCATATGAGGAGCCATTAACCCGACGAACCCGATACCACCTGCAAATGCTACAGCCCCTCCTACAAGAGCGGTACTTATTAATAATAAAAAGAATCGTTGTCGTTGAATACGTCCTCCCACTCCTGTAGCTATATCATCTCCAAGCTCCAAAATATTTATGTTCTTCGCCATAAGGAAAGCAATAGCAACAAAAACAACGGTCCACGGCACTAATATAGCTACATTGTTCCAACTAGAACCATACACAGTACCAGTGATCCATATATTCGCCTGACTCGCTCTATAAATAGGTCCCATAATCATCATCAGTGTAGTTAATGCTTGCATGAGCGCTGAAACTCCTATTCCGATAAGCACTATTCTTATAGGAGATACGCCGTTTTTCCACGCTAGAATGTAGACCAGTAGAGCAATTACCGCGGCACCAACAAATGCAGCTAGGGGTAACCATTTAATACTTACTGTCAGAGAGTTATTTGCATCACTGAAAAAGGATAAAAAACTAACAACAGCTACGGATGCTCCACCTGTTATTCCTAAAATGTCGGGTGAAGCCAAAGGATTTCGAATCATTCCTTGAAGGATACCGCCTGCCACCGCTAAAGCTATTCCCACCATTAATGCAACAATAATTCTAGGCAAGCGAAAGGATTGGACCACAAGCTGTTCCATTTCGCTTCCACCGCCAAACAGAACGTTTAAGACGGTTAGTGGGCTCAATTTCATATCACCCAAACCTGTGCTGACGATAAAAACAACACCTGTTACTACTAGGAAGCTTATTAATATGAATATAGCTTTTTTATCTAACAAAAAGGATACTTTTCCTTCTAACTTTCTAAAACTTTTATATTGATTCATCGTGCGTTAAACCCCTTTCTCGCAATGTAGATGAAGAATGGAGTCCCTATGATAGCAGTCATTACACCTACAGGAATTTCTTGTGGCATAATTATATATCTAGCTAATATATCTGCTACAAGTAACAAAACTCCTCCTAAAGCACCTGAAAAAGGTATAAGCCAACGATGATCAATACCAACGATAAATCTAGTAAGATGTGGAATTACAATTCCGATAAAGCCAATTGGTCCCGCTATAGCTACGGATCCTCCAGCTAATAGTATGACGATAATAGCAACTATAATTTTTAAAAAACCAGTATTTACACCTAGACCTTTGGCGACATCTTCTCCCATAGATAAAACATTCATTTTAGAGGCTATAAAAACGGATCCTATCCAACCTAACAGTAAATATGGTAAAACATTTATTAAGATTTCCATCTTTCTACCTTCAACTGAGCCTGCTAGCCAAAATAGCACCTGCTCAAAAGCAGCTTCATTAATGACAAGAAACCCTTGCGTAAAAGAAGCAAACATTGCTGACATCGCAGCTCCAGCTAAAGTCAATTTCATGGGTGTAAGTCCATCTCTTCCTGCTGAACCAATAATATAAACAGCAATTGCGGCTACAGCTGCTCCTAAGAAGGATATCCAAGCGAATGCTTGAAGATTACTTACTGAGAATAGAGTAACTGCTATAACTACTGCAAATCCTGCTCCAGCATTCACGCCAAAAATTCCAGGCGATGCAAGTGGATTTTTCGTAAGAGTTTGCATCAGGACCCCTGAAATGGCTAAGCTGCTTCCAACGGCAACTGCTATTAAAGCCCGAGGTAATCTAACTGTTGCAATTACTATATGTTCATTGGACCCATTATTATTTTGAAAAGCATCTAGTACCATCTTCCAAGATGTTTGTGTATATCCGTACACAATACTTGCGCACATTAATAAGACTAATAAAAGAAAGACAATGATTAGTCCCAGTAGTTTTTGTCCATTTGTTTTTAATAACATAACATTAACCTTCCTAGAATCTGAATAATAATCTATTTATCACCTAGTCTATTGCATGTTATAAGGAGTGTCAATGAGCTTGATAATCATTTTCAATTAGTTGTTGACATAGGTTAATTTCGGAACTATCATAAAGTTTGTATTGAAAATGATTATCATTAAGATTTAAATTTGGGAGGCAAGCTAAGTGATTAATATGAAACGGTTTTTCGCTATAATTTCTATAGTTTCTTTATTGCTATTAGCAGCGTGTGGACAAACAAAAGAAGACACTGCTACAACAGGTAATGAAGACAAAGAAGATACTAGCTATACAGTAGAACATGCAATGGGTACTACAAAGATAGAAAAAACACCTGAAAAGGTTGTAATTCTTACTAACGAAGGTACAGAAGCATTACTTGCATTAGAAGTAACTCCTGTTGGTGCTGTTCAATCTTGGCTAGGTGATCCTTGGTATGATCACATTAAAGAAGAGATGACAGACGTAGAAGTTGTAGGTGTAGAGCATGAAGTGAATTTAGAAAAGATTGCATCCTTAAAACCCGATTTAATTATCGGAAACAAACTACGTCAAGAAGCTGTTTACGAACAGTTAAGTGCAATTGCCCCAACAGTATTTTCTGATACATTACGAGGCGATTGGAAAGAAAACTTTACGTTGTACTCTAAGGCATTGAATCTTGAAGAAAAAGGAAAAGAAGTATTAAGTCAATTTGATGCTCATCTAGATGAAGTGAAACAAAATCTAGGAGATAAAGTAAATCAAGAAATTTCTGTTGTACGCTTTATGGCTGGTCAATCTAGAATTTATTATACAGATTCATTCTCTGGGGTTATTTTTGATCAATTAGGATTTAAACGTGCTTCACAGCAAACGGAACTTTTTACTACTGATAACAAACTTGGTAGCTTAGCGATAGAGGTTGGTAAAGAAGTTATTCCGAAAATGGACGGGGATGTACTTTTCTATTTCACGTATGCACCACAAGGTGATAAAGCTGCCTTAGATACTGCTACTGAATGGACGAATGACCCTCTTTGGAAAAATTTAAATGCAGTTAAAAGTGGAAATGTTCATGAAGTAAGTGATGCTGTTTGGAATACCGCAGGTGGTGTTTTAGCGGCAAATATTATGTTAGATGAAATAGAAGATATCTTTAATAAAAAATAATATATGTTAAGACAAATTCTAAAATTTAAAAATTAGACAACTTTTGTTATATATGAAAGTCAGGATAGTTATTATGAAACTTGTTAATAAAAGAGGTTTATAAAGGGTTACACATTATAATAAAGGACAAATAGAACGGCTTGAAATGTTCTGTTTGTCCTTTTATATTAACTATTTTAAAAGGTTGTTTCACCCCGTTGGATATGATTAGCAAAAAGGGTGTTTTTTTATGTCTTGACCGTTTGTCAAATTAAGTGAACAGTTCTTCCTGAAACGCCTCGTATGCAGTTGTCCAGCCAAGGCATTTTCTTGGTCGATTGTTAATAAGATCGAGTGCTTGTTTCATGTCATTCGGTGTGACATTATCGAAATTCGTTTTCTTAGGGAAAAACTCCCGCAGTAAGCCGTTCGCGTTTTCATTACTCCCACGTTGCCAAGAAGAATAGGCATCCGCAAAATAGACCTGGATGTTTAGTTCTTTTTCTAGCACGTTGTAACAGCTAAATTCTTTTCCACGATCCGTTGTAGCAGTTTGGATTGCACCTTTGGGTAACTGTTGATGTAAAAGTTTGACGGCTGCTTCCATTGATTCGGCTGAACGGTTAGGTATCAAAATCCCTTTGTACCAGCGTGTTTTACGCTCAATGAAAGTAGCGACGCAGCCCTTTTTCCTGCCCACGTCCGGAAACAACCGTATCGAGCTCCCAATGACCAAATGTTTCCCGCTTACGAACTTCTTTGGGGCGTTTGGAGATGGGTCTACCAATGTTAAAACGGCCTCTTCTTTCTCGAGGTTTCTGGCGTTTCCCTTTTTGGCTAAGGACTATCAATGGCACTTCTAATAAGTCGTTATAAATCCAACGGTATATACTTTTAAAACTTAGCTTCCCTTTATACAATCGGCCAACAATTTGTTTAGGCGACCAAGTTTTCCCCAACTTTTCTTGAACAGCTTCTTTTAACATGGGTGTTAATTTTAGCTTCGCCCCAGAAATAAAAAGTTTTGTTGTAGATTACATAGATTCGTTGAAAGAGTTTATCATGCAAACTAGTGAAAGTCGATAGTAGTTTTAAACAACTTTATTATTATGCAAAGTTGTTTAGAAACTTATTATTACTGTTTTTTAAACAACTTTAAAACCACCTATCAAAATCAATGATAGGTGGTTATTACATTTTTACCAATAAAGTTAAACAACTTTATTATCTATTTACACATGTTGTGGATTTGTAAAATAGAATGATAATAAATAAAAAAGATTGATAAAAATAACCGCTTAGGATATGAATCCCTAAGTGGTTATTTTTTATATATTCAAGATGTAAGCTCAATTGAATGATCTACACAAGATTAGCTACATTTTTGAATGGTAACTGGAAGGAGCCGCGCACGTTAATAGTGCAAGCACGGTTCTGAAAGTGGGAGAATACAATCTACCAAGAGAGAGGCTCCCTTCTACTCGACTAGCTTAAGTACATTTCTTCACAAAGTAGAAAAAGCTGATCTTCCGAATTAGGAAAATCAGCTTTTTTATTAAATATCGCTTGAATAACATCAAAAAACGCAATTAAGATGGAGGGGTATTACAAGCCGATGAAGACTTTGCTTTTGTTTTTTCCTCCAGAGTAGTAATTGACTCAATATCTTGTTCGGTTAATAAATCTAAAAAATACTCGCGTATTGCCATGGAAACGACAGGGCGGGCATCCTCCAATGCTGATTTTCCCTCCGAAGTAGTGATTACCTGGACTCCTCGTTCAGTTTCTATTGGTTCCCTTAAAACAAGTCCCCGTTTTTCCATCCGCGTTAAATGATGGGATAACCGACTCTTGGTCCAATCCATCGAGTCTGCTAATTCCTGTTGCCGTAGGTTGCCTTTCCCGAAAAGATCCAATCGGTCTAATATACCAAAGTCACCCTCTGATAGCCCAGTTTTATCGAACATGTCCTTAACTACGCGACTAAAAATGCGCTTATAAGAGCTTTTCCACATATGCCATATTTGCAATTCTTCTTCACTTATCATTTTTTTATTCATAAGTGGAGTATATCATTGTTGACGTATCAACCACAAGATAGTAAAGTGTAATTAGGTTGACACATCAACTTAAGTGATGAAAAGAATTTATCTGTAACGACAAGAATTGCACGTAGAAAGGAGAGTTTAACATTGCACAATAAACCAGTCGCCTTGGTTACTGGAGACAATAAAGGGATTGGTCTTCAAATCTCAAAGGATCTTGCGGCACGCGGATTCACTGTCCTTGTTGGATCACGAAATTTTGAAAAAGG
>JGI24024J18818_10000922_pt1 | contig 11674 bp, 12 predicted proteins | sample Cruoilmetagenom2_FD_18818 | JGI IMG/M metagenome (IMG submission 18818) | reverse complement strand
TTGGGTACTTTTGAGGTTTAGTTATATTATTTGTTAGTAGTGAAGTCATTAAAAAAGGGCATCTATCGTTGTTTCTGAAATTGAGTTAACATATACAAATTCTCGTCATAAATAATCATTTCTTTATTATTACGCGTTGGTCATGACGGGCTACGATTGTTCCCATGCTGACATGGTCTTTTTGATTTGCTGCAGGTGGAATTAAGTAATCAGACGCAGTATTGGCAAGTGTTTTATTTTGTGAAACTAAACTTGCTACTGCGTACTGTAGAATCATCTCTCCTGATTAAAGTCCCGGTTGTGGAATTAAGAAAGTGGGACATCCGTTCAAATACGAATTTACAAGACGTTTCTAAAACATTAGCCAGTCGACTACGGCAATCTTTAAGAAGTCCATTGCAAAGGCAATTGGTTTTCCATAAAAATTACCACCAGAAATAATGACTTCGTCATATTCAAAAATAAGCGATTTAACTGTTGCTACATTCATTTCAATTTCTCACTTTTCTTTTACATAACCAAGTCCTTGCCAACTAGTCCCTTGTTTTTGAGGAATGCTCTTAGGGAATACGCATCTTGATCACGTTATTGTCCTTTTACAGTGACAAGTTGACTGCCTTCTAACCTACAAGCATTCTTCTGGCTACATCAACTTGTTCTAATTAACCACGTTCATTTAACAGACATCCAATTATAGTATTGTATAGTCATCAATCATATCAATTATTTCTGATTTACTATTGAACATCATCACGTCAATAATTGATAGGCCCTTTTGAAACAGATCATGTTTTTGGTTGTAGGGATTGAGATTGTTTTTGTAAAAATATAAATCAACTTCTTGTTGTAAATACTTTTCTTTACTATAAATATTTTCTCCTCCTGGAGCATTTATATAGGATTCAGCTTTAAAAAATTTTGCTAGTTGAAGTCCCCAATCGTCTGGTTGTTGAATACCTTTAAATTCAATATCAAGATCTGAAAGACGAGAAATATTATTTTTGATACCTAAAAAATTATTAATCTGTTTTAAAATATTTACATTTAAATCCGACAAATAAATTGTTTGATTCTTAAGACAATCTCTAACAAGATCTCTGACATCGCCATAATAAGGTGATAAGTGTTTATAAACCTCTAATTTTTTCAATATATTTTCTTTCCACTCATTCGATTCACTTAGTTTTATTTTATTTATTGGGGTTTCTCTAGGAGCTTTTACAATAGATGCATTTATATATAGAGGCTCTCCATTTCTATCAATTATACGGTTTCTGTTTACCCAACCTCTTCTAATGTATTGTGCTGTATCAAATACAATAAACATATCTGAATGCTTTATTAATGTGTAATAACCAATATATGGAAAGAAATACGGCTGCATTAATACTATCTTCACCACAACATCCTTTTCAAGTTTTCATAAAGCATATTAAAGACTTAAACCTATCATCTACATTCCTTTTATTTGTGTACTATTTAAATGATATTTTTCTGCAAAATTTGTTTTATAAACACCCTTTTCTTCGGTACTTCTATTAATAAATGATCCTGCGCCAATTAAAGATTCGTCTGCAATTGTTATATTATTACGAAGTGTAGCGTTAACTCCTATAAAACAGTTATCACCTATAATCGTATTGCCACTTATTACAACATGGGAAGTTATGAAGTTATTATGACCAATCTTCGAATGGTGACCAATATGGTTGCCACTCCACAATATATTATTATTACCTATTTCAACGAACGGTTGGATTGTATTGTCCTCAAGAATAAAACAGTGCTCTCCTAGTTTTACATTTTCAAATATTGTTGCTTTTGTACTTATGTAACTCGCTAAACGATATCCTTTATTCTTTGCTTCTTTAACCTTTTCTTCTCTAACTTTATTCATTTGAGTGTTAGTTATTGCCAGGAATATATATACCTCTTCCACTGGGAATCTATTCTCTATGTCCTCGAATTCGTAGACTGGAAGATCACAAAATATTTCTGAGTCTAAATATTCCGCATCCACAGTAAAGCCCACCACCTGGTATTGTGAATCATTAGTAAAATAAAAATGAGCAAGTTCAGCAGTTTGTCTATTTCCAAAGATAATTACTTTTTCCATTAAAAAACACTTCCTTTTTTTAACTTTCTTTTTGCATCAAACATGATCATTAAACTTTTTATCAAGTAAAAAAACATCTACTATGCCAAAGATAATTTCTTAGATTGACTGACACTTCGTACCGATTTTACAGCTAAGATGGATTGCTTTCATGATAGAATCATCTTAGTGTTTTTTTGCGTTACCCCTAAATTAGATATATATAGATTTTCAATAATTCTACAAATTTTCACTACTGATTTTAAATCAAGTTCCCCATAGAAGGGCATAGACAAAACTTTTTTTACAGATTTTTGAGCTACTGGTAGATTACTAAATTGTGCAGACTTGAGATGTTGATACCATTGGAAATCACTACATAATGGATAGAAGTACTTTCTTGTATATACATTGTATTTTTTTAGCTCTTCGTGAATCCAGTCTCTAGATTTACCGTATTTAAGCTCATCTATTTCAATAACAAAGTACTGATAACTACTACAATCGTCTTCTAAATTGGTTAATATCCTAATTCCTGGTATTTTAGATAAATTTTGTTCATACGTTTTTTTGATTTTTTGTCTCTTTTGTCTCTCTTGTTCAACTATTTTCAATACTTCTAATCCTATAACAGCTTGAATCTCATTCATTTTTGCATTTAATCCAGACAACACAACTTCTTCTGGTCCTGCGAGTCCAAAGTTTTTGAGAAGGTCTAACTTTTCAACCAATTTTTCATTGCTAAAAATTAATGCGCCACCCTCTAAGGTGTTAAAAAGCTTTGTAGCATGGAAGCTAAACATTGTCATGTCCCCAAAGCTACTGATTGGTTTTCCATCTATTTTAGCTCCAAAAGTATGTGCACCATCATAAATAACTTTTAAATGATATTTATCAGCAATGGTTTTAATTTTCTCCACATCACATGGATTTCCAAATACATGGACACCAAGGATTGCAGATGTTTTTTCTGTAATTAGTGATTCGATTTTAGTTGCATCGATTGTTAAGGTTTCTTGGTCAATATCACAAAATACTGGAGTTAATCCATTCCAATCGAGAGCTTGAACAGTTGCTGGAAAGGTAAATGGAGTCGTAATTACTTCTCCTTTTAGATCTAATGATTTCAGACCTAGTAACAATGCTAAAGTACCATTAGTGAAAAGCGAAATGTGCTCTACGTTTAAATAACTCTTCAGTTCACTCTCTAACCTTTGATGCTGTAAACCATTATTTGTTATCCATTTACTTTCCCATACCTCACTCAACTTACTTGTTACATCTTGTAGTGTNGGCAGTAATGGTCTTGTTANGAAGATTGCCTCATCAAAAGAACTTTCCAATATTTATCCCCCAATTTAATNTATATTTTTTTAACTTTTAGTTTGGTGAAAATTGAAGAAATCAAACGATATACTATCCATAACTCTTGAACTTTTGCCAGTTTGCTAACTGTGACATAAACAAAAAAACCTATACTTATTTGAAGAATTAATTTTATAAAATGATTTTCACCCATTATCAATCCAGACATTGCAACGATTACACCCATAAATAATGTGATTAAAAATACAGGTATGAGATCTTTCAATTGTTCTTTTGCCGAATAGTCTATTTCTCTCGATGAATAATAAGAATTTATAAACAAAGAAGTATATGAATTTATAACGGTCGATCCAATTAATCCAATAATCCCCAAACTACATAATAAAGACGCCGCTATGAGCAAAGTCAGTACAGTTTTTTTAATAATCTCTAATAATAAGAATAAATCTGATCTTCCTTTCACTTGAAGGATATTTAGATTGATAGCGTGAAGTGGGAATAACATTCCTGCTAAACAGAGTAATTGAAAATATATAACTGACGGTATCCACTTCTCTCCAAGAAGTAGATTGAAAAGTGGATTTGCTATTACTGCAAGACCTATCATTAAAGGGAAATTAATAAATGCAGATGTTTTAATTAAGCATTTTGAATGCTGACTTCAAACGTTCTTCATCTTCCTGAATGCTGCTAAGAATGGGATAAGATACACGCTGAACCGAAGCTGTAATGGATAGAGTCGCAAGGTCTCTAAATTTAACAGCGTTTGTATAAAATCCAAGTTGAGTAGAGGAATAAAATTTCCCAATAATTAGAAAGAGAATATTATTATAAAAAGTATCAATTAGTCCCGAAAGAAGTAGTTTATAACCAAATACAAAAAATTTTTTGAACGACTGTAAACTAAATGTTATTGAAGGTATCCATTTATTAAAGTTCCACAATAACAACATTTGAACAAATTGCATTGCAATTATGTTAATAACAAGACTCCAAATACCGTATCCCAAAATCGCGAGGACAATCGTTATACCTCCAGAAATAGTAGCAGCTACGATGCTTATTTTAGTTATTGTTTTAAAATCAATATTCTTTATTAATATTACTTTTTGGATAATTCCCAAAGAATTTATAATTATGACCAATGATATAACTTTAATTATTTCGGTCAATTGAGGCTCTCCGAAAAAGACACTAATAGCATTGGAAAAATTAAATAAAATACCATACATCACTAAAGCAACTAATAAATTAAAATAAAAAACAGTAGAATAATCTACTTGACTGGTATTTTGATCTCGTATTAATGCTTGTGAAAATCCACTATCAACAATAGAATTAGCAATTACAATAAAAACTAAAACTAATCCGATGATTCCAAAGTGTTGAGGTAATAATAATCTAGCAAGAATTATTTGAATGATGAATTGAATACCATGGTTGGCTAATAAATCTGCAAAACTCCATAACAACCCTGTAATAGTTTTACTTTTAAGCAAGTTCGAATCTTGCATGATAAATCTCCTAATTTTTTTTACGTTTAATTAATTTAAAATTAACTAGTTTTAAGAAAAATTTTGGAAAATAACATCTAATTATCATTTTCATCCTAATCTTGAGCTTTACCAAATAGGAAAAATTTTTATAAAGATCGTTCTTTTGTTCTTTTGTTTTTCTTTTTAGAACTAATAATTCAAATTCTAATTTTTGAATAACTTTTTCTACTACATTTGAATTTTTTTTATTTGTATATGAGTTGAAGCCCTCTAATAACTGTATAACATCTTCATTTACTCTAATTATATTTTCTCTTACATTTGCTATGTTATTTAAGCGATTTGTCCAAGAGCCCTCTACGCCACTTCTATAAACCGCCATATTTTCATTCATAAAGTAAGCATATCCTTTGCTAGCAAGATACAATTGCATCGGATAATCCCCTATATGAGCATTCAAATAGAAGTCTGGTAGGGTATCCATTAGTTTTTTCGGAAACAACAATGATGGAGTTGGGCAAAAACCCCCACCACCCACAATAAGATCTTCTATTGGAGCAATTTTATTGCTCCTGTAAGGTTTAATCAGACTACCTGTTGGCTTTTTGGGAGCTTGTACTATCTCAGCTCCATGGAAGCACAAACTGCAGTCTTTATGTCTTTCCATATAATCTACTTGTTTTTGAAGTTTAAATGGATCTGTCCAGTAGTCATCACCTTCACATATTGCAATATATTTTCCAAAAGAATTTTCAAGAAGATTTAATGAATTTTTCTTCCACCCGACATTTTGCTCAGACGTGATCAACCTAATTTTATCGGGATATTGAATAACATACTCTTCAACTATCTTTCTAGTAGTATCCGTACTACAATCTTCTCCAATAAGAATTTCATAGTTGAAATCTGTTATTTGCATTAAGAAACTATTTAAAGCGTCCATAATATAATCCTTATGGTTATAGGTGATACAATTAATACTTACCATCAGATTTAATTCTGTATCCCCTTTATATAGCACATTTATCATCCCCTAGAATTCAAAAATGATTAATCACATTGTCACTTTTATATTTTTCTGCGTACCACTTAATTGTTTTCATAATGCCTGTTTCGAATGTTTCTTTTGGTATAAAATTCAAGTTGCTTTTTATCTTCGATGCATCTATTGCATATCTAAAATCATGTCCTGAACGATCGGCTACATAGCCTATTAAACTTTTATAGCTCTTCTCTTTTGGTATTATTTCGTCAAGATATTTGCAAATGATATTGGCTATTTCTATATTTGTCTTTTCATTATTTCCGCCAACCAAATAAGTTTCACCTGACTTTCCATTATGAAATACCAGGTCTATTGCCAGACAGTGATCTTCTACAAATAACCAATCTCGAACATTATTACCTTTACCATAGATGGGTATTTCTTTATTCGTTAACGCATTTCTAATAATAGTTGGTATTAGTTTTTCGTCATGCTGCATGGGACCATAATTATTGGAACAATTTATAGTGACTACATTTAACCCGAATGTATGATGATAACTACGCACTAACATATCTGAACTTGCTTTACTCGCACTATACGGACTGTTTGGAGCATAGGGGGTTTCTTCCGTAAAACAACCAGTTTCCCCTAAAGAACCAAAAACTTCGTCAGTAGAGATATGATGGAATCGTGCATTTACGAATTCTTTTTTATATGATGTTTTCTCTAGCCATAATTTACGAGCGGCTTCTAATAAATTAAACGTTCCTACTATGTTAGTTTCCACAAAAATTTGGGGACTCCGAATTGAGTTATCTACATGGGATTCTGCTGCAAAATGAATAATATCCGTAAAAAGGTATTTCGCAAAAATCACATCCAAGCTTTCTCTATCTCTAATATCGATATATTCAAATATGTAATTCGGATTTTTCTCTATTGACTCTAAATTACTTGGATTAGCAGCATAAGTAACAGAATCAGCATTTACTAGTACGTAGTCAGGGTATTTATCCAGAAAGTATTTAATGAAATTTGACCCAATAAATCCTAATCCACCGGTTATTAAAATTCTTTTTCGGTTCATTTCACATCAACCAGATTCCAATAGTTTATTATTCCTTCATTTGCAATATCTTCTAAATATTGTCCATATTCATTTTTAAGTATCGGTTGAGCAAGATCTAATAACTGTCCCTTATTTATATAGCCCATCCTAAATGCAATTTCTTCTAAACAGGCAACTTTAAACCCCTGTCTTTTTTCTACTGTTTCTATAAATAAAGAGGCTTCCATGAGGGAATCATGAGTGCCTGTATCTAACCACGCAAATCCTCTTCCTAATAACTCTACTTTTAATTGATTTCTATTTAAGTATTCTTGATTAATATCAGTTATTTCCAATTCTCCTCTTATAGAAGGTTTTATACATTTTGCTATATCCACAACATTTTTATCGTAGAAATATAATCCAGTTATCGCAAAATCAGACTTTGGATTTAACGGTTTTTCTTCAACAGTAAGAACATTTAGATTCTGATCAAATTCCACAACACCAAATCTTCTTGGATCTTTGACTTTGTAACCAATTACTTTGGCTCCCTCATTTAGTGTTGAAGCTATTCTGAGCAGATGTGGAAATCCTGGACCAAAAAAGATATTATCCCCCAATATTAATGCTACACTGTCTTCACCAATGAAATTTTCACCGATAATAAAAGCTTCTGCTAACCCATTTGGTTGTTCCTGAACTGCATATTCAATCCTGATTCCAAGAACACTTCCGTTTCCTAATAATTCTTCGAATTTTGGAAGATCTACAGGTGTAGATATAATTAGTATTTCTTTTATTCCAGCTAGCATTAAAACCGATAATGGATAATAAATCATTGGTTTATCATAAACAGGCAGTAATTGTTTAGAAATCACCTTAGTGATTGGATAAAGTCTTGAGCCACTTCCACCTGCTAAAATAATTCCTTTCATGCTACATCTCCATTCAATTGATTTCGTAACTGATTCTTTCACCAATCATTCTTCTCCTATTCATTTATGATAGGAAAGAATTGTTTCTCTTAATCCATCATGTAATGAATGCATAATTTGCCATCCAAGCTCTTTCGTTGCTTTTTCATTTCCTAATACACTTTTTTGAATCTCTCCTTGTCTCAAAGGATATTTATAAGGTTCGATACTAATTTCTGCTAGTAAAGATGCCATCGAAAAAAGGTCATCAATTGATGTTTCTAAGCAGGAACTAATATTAAATATCCCTGTTGTTGGACTTTCTATCGCTCTAAAGCAAGCATTGGCAACGTCTTTTACATACACAAAATCACGTGTCTGTTGACCACCATAAATCACTATCTCTTCATGGTTAAGTAATTGATTAATAAAAATTGACACCACCCCCGCTTCACCATGTGGGTTTTGTCGTGGCCCATATACATTTGAAAAACGTAAAATACAACAAGGTAATCCATATAAGCTTTCATATAGCTGTGCATAACGTTCACCTGACCATTTTGAAAGAGAATAAAAGGATAACGGATTTAAGGGGAATTCTTCGTCGATCGGGATTTCTACGGGATTGCCGTATACAGCTGCTGAAGATGCCAACACCACTTTTTTGACATTATGAATTCTCGCATACTCTAGCAATCTTAAAGTACCAAGTATATTAATTTCACCATCAGCGATAGGATCTTCTATTGATTTCATGACAGACGCCTGGGCAGCTAGATGAATAACTATATCCGGCTTCTCTACCTCAAATACATGTTTCAAATGAGCATCATTTATATCAAGCTGATACACTTTACAATTGATAGAGAGATTATCAATACTTCCAGAACTAAAATTGTCCACTACAACTACTTCATAGTTATGAGCTAAACACTCTTCCACAACATGCGAACCAATAAAACCTGCCCCCCCAGTAATGAGCACTTTCAATGAGTTTTCCCCTTTGTAAGTTGATTTTGAATAACTACTTCATACACTTCCTTTGTTTCAGTAAGCATTTTTTTAAATGTGAATTTCTCAATAAATAATTCCTTACTTCTCTGGCCCATAGACTCTCTTAGTGAAACATCGGTTAGTAACTGAGTAAGCCTTTGTCGGAGTAGTACTTCACTCCCTTTTGGAATTAAGAAGCCATTATCTGAATCAATTACTGCTTCTTTTACGCCACCAACGTCCGTTGCAATAATCGGTAACCCAACTTGCATCGCTTCCAATATACTTAGTGGCAATCCTTCATAATCAGATAACAAAACGAACACATTTGATTTACTTAACGGAATCTCAATGAAGTCCATACCACCATAAAACAAGACTCTGTCGTGTAGATTACGTTTTCCCACATATCTTTGGGCTTCTTCTAACTTTGTACCATCTCCGACAAATGATAAATGCCAAGGAATATCACCTAATTTCTCACATGCTCGAATTAAATTTAATTGTCTTTTTGGTACATCGAAACGAGCAACCATTAAAATGTTTACTGGCGATTTATTTTGATTGAGTTGTTCCGTTTGCTTAATAGGCAGGACCCCGTTATGCACTGTTTTAATTTTGTGCTTAGGTAAAACTCGATTAGAGATAGCTAGTTGGCGATCATAATGAGAAACAGTAATCACTTGATCTGTTATCTTTCCAATCATCTTCTCAATGGCTATATAAAACATTCTTTTTTTTGTTACTACTCCTTCAGTGAATGCCCAACCATGCGCTGTAAAAACAGTTGGTATTCGAAGCGACCATGCAGCAATTCGGCCAATTAGACCAGCTTTTGACGAATGAGTTGCAACTATATCCGGTCTGATTTCTTTTAAAATTTTGCGAACTTCAAAAATAGCTCGTACATCTTCAAATGGACGAATTTCTCTTCTTAAAGATGGACTTTGGTAACAAGGTACATCCAACTTATGATGAGCATACATCCCTGGACCTGTAACGATACTTACTTCACACCCTAGCGATACTAATTGATTAGATAAGTCACGGACATGAACTTGAGCACCACCTAATAAATCCATTCGAGTAATCACTTGTGCAATTTTCACCCGTCATCTCCTCTTTTTTGTGGTGCACACCAAGCAAGTCCTAAAAGTAACCAAAAGTGCCGCCAATGAAGTGTATCGATGAAGATACTATTAAATGCAATTCCTATTAAAGAAGCACAAATCACTAAGAAATATGCAGAAGATTCATCAAATGATTGTTTGTATGATTTAAAGGCTTTATTCATGCTGATGACCAGGATAAAGACAAATAATAAAACACTTAAAATTCCATTCTCAGTTAAGATACGGGCATACAAGCTATGAGGTGCCATTTGAAACATGTTTTCAGATTGTCCGGGACCGATTCCAAATGGATTTTGTAAGCCTGTCAATAATGCTGTTTTTTGTGTTCCAAACCTCGATTCATCATACCCTTGTATGGATAGTCTTGATTGAAATAATTTCTCTACAAATTCACTTTGTGTGATCCAAATCAAAATAGGAATGCACAATATTCCTAAAGTAACTATGGTTTTTAATTTTCTTTGGAGGAACTCTTTTTTAGTCAAAATGAAATAGATCAAAATAGATATGGTCCAGTTCCCCCAAGCAGCTCTTGAAAAAGAGACTAATATTGCTGTCAGTATTGTCAGAAAAATAAGAGCGTATGTTATTTTCTTATATTTTGATAATTGTTCCTTCTCAAATAAACTGAGTACATATAACGATGGCATTATAAGAAATGGTCCAAAAACATTGGGATCTTTAAAAAACGCTTTTGCACGTCCATACATTACAAAAAAATCATTGAGAAGAAGGATTTGAAAATAAGCTAAAATACCAATTACTGCTGAAATAACTGCTGAGATTAAATAACCATTCATTACCACACGGAGAAAAGAAATTTCAAGCCTTTGCCCCATACCAACTAATAAAAACCATGAAATTATCAAATAGCTTGTGATAGCTAAATAATTTAATGCAATGTTAGTCTCTTTAGCAAAAAGTAGTGAAATGAATTGTAAAATCAGAAAAAATAGCATGAGAATTATTGGAATAAATACATGATTTGGAAACCTCATTAAGGAAAAAAACAAACCACAACATACAATTAGCAACATCAAGAAGTCATAGGGTGAAGGCTCAATTAATACAAACGAACTACTGAGCATCATGAGAAACAGTAATTTGTAAATCCACTTTGGTGGTTGCTCAGTCATCATCAATTTCCTCCGACTTGCTGATACTTATGATGACAGACATTAATACAGACAAATCTCAAATGTAAACCTATTACTTTTTTTCCGTTGAAATAATAATAAAATAAATTTTCCTCATTTTCTTTTCCTTCTATATTCATCGATCTAAACCTTTGCTAAAAATCTAGGTTGCAGCGTTTCGAATTCAACTCCGTCAAGTACATGATGAGCATTCCTCTTATAGTATGTAACCATTTCTTTTCCAAATTTATGTTGGATGACATGATAGGCTTGTTGAATTAAAAATGGCCGTTTATGGATCGTGTGAGCATCTGATGCTATAAAGTGAACTAACTGATGTTGACATAATTTTAATGCGAATTTTTGCAGGTCTTTGCCGTTTGCCCCAGTGATACTTCCAGCTGTTACTTGAACTAGTGCACCTTTATTTACGAGCTCTAGCAACTTTTTAGGATGACGTCGAATTTCTACATTTTTCTCCGCATGAGCAATGACAGGAATAAAGCCCTTTAACTGTAATTCGTAAAATATAGCTTCTGAGA
>JGI24024J18818_10000921_pt1 | contig 11695 bp, 11 predicted proteins | sample Cruoilmetagenom2_FD_18818 | JGI IMG/M metagenome (IMG submission 18818) | reverse complement strand
GGATGCCCCCATGGAAGCTATGGCAGGCAATCCTTATGTGCATCGCATCGAGGGAGACGTGACACGTCAGAAGATCGGGCTCACCGATGATTTCACTCAGGCGGGCGCACGGTATCGGTCTTTGAGCAAGATGGATCAGGAACATCTGGTGGATAACCTTGTCGCAGATCTCATGCACATCGACAGACCGATTCAGCAGCGGGTGGTCGGGAACCTGACCAATGCCGATCCGGAGTTAGGTAGATTGGTAGCCGAGGGTCTGAAACTCTGATAAGATTATGGAGACATGAGATAACAGATCAATAATCACTGAATGGAGGTCATCGATGAAAAGAATAGCATGGGGAATTACAGGTTCTGGTGATTGGACACACGAGACCTACAATGTAATGGCAGATATCAAGAAGAAGACCGACCTTGAATTTATGGTATTCCTGTCAAAAGAAGGGGAAGGGGTACTCAAGTGGTACGGTATATGGGATGAGATCCAGCACGATTTTCCCAATTTCAAGACAGATTCCGGACCCAATTCGCCGTTTATAGCCGGACCTCTGCAGATTGGTTACTATGACCTGCTCGTAATCGCACCTGCAACAGCAAATACTGTGGCAAAGATCGTCCACGGGATTGCTGATAGCCTGGTTACAAATGTGGTAGCGCAGACCTCAAAGGGAGATACTCCGATATATATACTGCCGGTGGATCAGATAAGAGGTAAGATCAAGACGGTAGCCCCCACAGGAAAAACATTTGAACTCAAGATGCGAGAGGTAGATGTATCCAACTCAGAAAAACTTGCACAGATGGAGAATATCACCGTATTAAAAAGTCCTGAGGAGATCTATGATATATTAGGGATCTCTTAAGGAATATGGTGAACAGGCAATTGTATACTGAGGTGATATAACCGAGATTTTTTACATCGTGATTGGATGCAAAATTTCCAGACGCGGTCAAAAGAACCGGATCAGAGATCGGTCTGCTTATTCCCCCTACCGGGATCAATAAAGCCAAATCCGTAGAGGATTTAATGAATCCGGTATCAAAAAAGATACTTGCTCAATATGCCTGGGGTAAATCAACATTGTTAGATCCGTGGTACTGGCATCTAAATAATGGTTTTATGAACTTCTATCCGAAAACACCGGCCGATATTGAGGCTGTAATCTCCTGAACACGGCGTACATTCTCCATCTTGCGTTCCTCCACCTTCCTCAGTTCTTCAAGTGAGAGTTTCCGGTCCCATTCATTCTTTTCTGGCGAGAGTTTCCTGCCCCACCCCTTCACGCAAAACTCCCCTCCGAGAACTTTGAGTGCCGCCGTAGCATACCAGAGACCGGTGCTGTCGAGATGTACCCACAGTTCGTGATCTCTCTCCTCCAGTCTATTCACCTCACCGACCGAACCGGTTCCAGCGTATCGGACTGTGCTGCCGACTGCGATATCTCCATTCATACAATCATACATCCTCAATACTCCCATATCAATTTTACGGAAGATAAATGTTCTGCACTTGCAAAAACCACCCGCAACCCCGGCGATCTGCATCTCATCAAACTCGCCACCACCACATGCTATATCCTGTCCGAGTGCGTTCCTGGCGTGATGTCGCAACTGATTGTGGTCGTTACACCAGCAAACGCGAACGATCTTTAATCTGACGGACGCTCTGATGATTCTCTGAAAACAAGTCCGCGGAGACCCGGGTCCCTCTGGCACTATACATCCTGTATCTGACTCCTCCAACCCAACCATCCGTTCACCTGGCACCAAACCCGGATGCGACGAAAAGACCAGCCCCTACACACGTATATCCGGATGCCGGGCACATAGCAGAGGACGCGGTGTTAGCCGCGGTTGCGCTTGATTCCTGGCAGTTGCCAGAACGGTTGCGTTCTACGACGACGGGGCGAACGCTCTTTAGGAGGTGGACGCCCCAGAGGAAAGTGTTATTTATATGACAGTTGTTGGAAGAGTATAGCATGACCCTGATTCGACCGGCGATACAATCTGATGAAAGATCGGTTTATGACCTGATCACCTCACTTATGGGTTTTCCGCTCGACCGGGAGGCGTTTCACGACGTCTTCATCGGGAATCTCCACTCTACAAGCGTGCTATATTGTGTTGCAGAGAGTGATGGGACTATCGTTGGTTTCGGGAGTCTCCACATCGAACCCCAGCTCCATCATGCCGGGCTGGCAGGGGAGATTCAGGAGTTGATCGTGCATGAAACAGTTCGCAGCAAAGGTATCGGCGCAGAACTCGTATCAAAACTCGAAGAGGTGGCAAAGAAGCGGGGCTGCGTCGCAATCGAAGTCACGACGAGGAAAAAATGGGTTGATGCGCAGCGGTTTTATGAGCGGGTGGGCTTTAAAAAGACGCATGTGAATTTCACAAAAGATTTAATAACGCAGGGCATCAGTTAAAAGTCATGCCTGATAGAACGGTCTCTGATGTGATAGTTGCCGGGCTCTATTCATGGGGCGTGGAATATATCTTTGGGCTCCCGGGTACGAGCTGCCTTGGTCTGGTGGATGCGATACGCAGGCAGGAGGGGATGACGTTTGTCAAGGTGCGGCATGAGGAAGCGGCAGCGCTCATGGCATCCGCATACGCCAAGCTGACCGGGAAGGTGGGCGTCTGCTTGACAATAGCAGGACCTGGCGCAACCAACCTGATCACAGGTCTTTATGATGCGAAGATGGATCGTGCTCCGGTGTTAGCAATCACAGGTCAGGTCAAGCTCCAGTATGTGGGACCCGGAAGCTTTCAGGAGATTGATCAGGACGCGCTCTTCAATTCCTTCTGCGTCTTCAATAAGACGATAAACTCAAAAGAGCAGACAATTGAGCTTGTGACACTGGCGTTGAGGCATGCTCTGGTGGAACGGGGCGTTTCTCACCTTGCAATCCCGAACGACATCCAGAAAGAACCGCTTGAAGCAGATATGGAACCGATGAAAGGGCGGATTCCGGATTTCAGGATATCGAATCCCAAATTAATCGAGAGCGCGGTGAGTCTGATAGAACAGGCAGAGCGTCCGGTGATAATCGCTGGCTGGGGTGCCAGGGATCAGCGAGATAACTTGATTAAGCTCTCCGAAAAAATAAAAGCTCCGATTATAACTACTTTTCGTGCAAAAGGTGTTGTTCCTGAGGACTCTCCTCTTTCTCTCGGTGTCCTTGGCGATGTGGGAACCCCGATGGCACGAAGTTTTGTCGATGATTCCGACTTACTACTGGTCTTCGGTTCATCTTTCTCTGAGAAGACAAATATCCCGAGGAAACGGACGGTTCAGGTGGATATCGACCCGATGAATCTTGCGAAAGGTTTTCCAATAGAACTTGCCATTCTGGGCGATTGTGGGGTTGTGATCGAACAATTGCTGGACCGAGTAGTAGAACGAGAGACTGAAACGGTGTCAGAGGATGTTAGAACCGAGAAGAGAGAATGGCATGCTCAGCTTGAGAACGAGGCAGACCCGAGGGTGGCGCCGATGCGTGCTCCGTTCATCTTCAAAGTACTGCGAGAGGTTATAGATCCGGATGCCGTAATAGCAATCGATGTTGGAGACAACGGCTTCTGGTTTGGAAGAAATTTTCTGATGGAGCGGCAGACGCTTCTGATGTCCGGATATCTTGCCACCATGGGGTTCGGTCTGCCTGCTGCAATTGCAGCCAAGCTGGCTTCTCCTGATAGGCAGGTCGTCTGCATCACAGGAGACGGTGGCTTTGCCCAGGTGATGAGCGATTTCCTGACCGCGGTACGGAATAATCTGGATATCACCGTGATAATCCTGAACAACAGGGAGCTTGCGATGATAAGCGTGGAGCAGATGATAGAGGGATATCCGAAGTTTGCTACCGAACTTAACAATCCGGATTTCTCAGACTATGCGATCTCCTGTGGGGGCGCTGGATTCAGGGTGGAAGAGCCGGGAGAACTTAAGGATGCTCTGGAAAAAGCGATGGGTGCGAAGAAACCCGCGATCGTGGATATTGAGACAGATCCGGGGAGATTTTAGTCGGAACAATGAAGATTAAAACGTATTTATGATATAATAGGTGGAATATATGAAAACCATAAATCTACTCGGCATATCAGGAAGCCCGCGACTTGCAGCAACCGACCAGGTGGTCAAGGATGCGCTCGACTATGCCAGCCAGAAACACGCAGCACAAACCGAGTACATAACGCTTCACAAGAGAACGATCGGATTCTGTACGCACTGTGACTTCTGCGTGCGGCAGCGAGAGGGCTGTATCCAGAAGGACGGTATGGAGGAGATATACGAGAGACTCCTCTGGGCTGACGCTGTTCTCATAGGAACGCCGGTCTACCAGGGGACCTTGAGCGGGCAGACAAAGACGATGCTTGACCGGTTCCGGGCGCTCGTTGCAGCGGATCCTGCTGCGCTCAGAAACAAGGTCGGAGCTGCAGCGGCTGTTGGCGGGGACAGAGTCGGAGGGCAGGAACTTGCGATCAGGTCGATTCTCGATTTCTATGTGATCAGCGAGATGATACCTGTTGGCGGCGGCTCGTTTGGTGCGAATCTCGGAGGCACATTCTGGTCAAAGGATAAGGGCGCAGAAGGCGTCAGCGCGGATGCGGACGGCATCAGGAGCATGCGCAGGACTATTGACCGCTTAATCTCGGTTGCAGGGATGATTAAGGAATCGAGAGGTGATACGGATGCTTAGAATCGCATGGGGGATCACAGGATGCGGAGATCAGATCGAAGAGACCTTTGCGATCATGAAGGACCTCTCGGAGCATTATGATCTGGATATCAAGGTGTATCTCTCAAAGAACGGCGAACTCGTGATGAAGTGGTACAATCTCTGGCACGATCTGAAAGAGCTATTCCCGAAAGTGAGTGTCGAGCACGGCGCAAACTCGCCGTTTATTGCGGGGCAGCTCCAGATGGGTAAATTCGATCTCTTTCTGGTCTGTCCGATGAGTGCGAACACCGCGGCAAAGATTGCGTACGGAATTGCGGACTCGCTTCTCACAAACGGCGTAGCTCAGGCGGCAAAAGCGAAAATACCAATCTACATCTACCCTGCTGACCAGTACGAGGGCGCTGTTACGACGATACTGCCGGATGGGAATGAGCTGACTCTGTACATGCGGGATGTGGACATCGAGAACGCTGACCGGCTGAAACGGATGCATGGGATCACGGTCCTTGAGAGCATAAGGGAGATTGAGGGTGTTGTGAAGGGGCATATCGATGGTACGTAGGGTGTGAAGAAGTACTATCTGAAAGTCATCTGGTGTTTTCACTAAAAAGCGTTCATGGCGCCCCATATCCTATAATACATAGAAAAGTCGCTGATATAAAATAGGTATGTTTGAGTACCATAGAAATATTGCCGGTTCTAATGCGGTCTGTGGTCGCTAACGGTAGCCCCCTCAACTGTGCGTCTCTGCGTTATCTTCGCACCGCCACAAAATGAGCTTTTTTTGTAAATGTGTCAGTGGTGTGTTGACACACGCGAAAGACGTGACGGCAGAGATGATTCCCTTCGTGTCTTTGCGCCTTTACCGTTAAATTGGGGAATGAAAACGCAAAGACGCGATGACGCAAAGATTGAAAACCACGGAATCCATCAGAATCAGTAAAATATATAGAAATTAAATTGCCATGGCGGTAGCTGGGTTGAGCCTCACACCCTGCAATACGCAGCAACAATCATAACCCCGCACCACCAAGACTTGTGCAAGTTGAGGTTGATTGTATTGAAATGGCTGGATAAGATCATCGGGACCGGGAAGCCGGACGAGCACAAGACGGATACGATCGCTTTTGGCGAGCTCAAGGCATGGGTTGCGCATGAATCGCAGGCAGAACTCGACGAGTTGTCCGAAGCCGCTTCGCAGATCATAGCAGAGATTATGGGGGAAAAGGAGCAACTGGTGCGCGATACCAAGATCCTCAAAGCCGCAGAACCGTCGGAGGAGCCATCCCGCATATCAAAACTCGTGCTCGCAGCTCGAGATAGCCTCCTGAAGCAGATCACTACGTTAATCGATAAGATCATCGCTCCGGATATGAATTACGCCGATATCAGGAATTTTTACACCTCCGTTAACGATTATCTTAACCTCACACTCGAAAAATCATTCAAAAGCCACCAGCGTGTCAAGTACATGTTTCCGAAGGAGGTAGGTCCGGTAATCGCTGATGTCGGCAGCATAAAAAGATCGCTGGATAGACTCGGGAATCTGCTTGATGAAAGGAAAGCGGAAATAGAGAATTTTGATGATATTTTAGAAAACATACGTCTGATACAAGAGATAGAGAGCGATCTCATCACATACAATTCAAAAATCAAGAGTGTGAGCTCTAAAATCGATGCAGCCAGACACGAGATCGATGATTGCACAGCCAGACTGGACGAATTGTCAGAAAGCGAGGAGTGGGGCTCGTTCGTTCTGCTCGAGCGCGAATTGAAACAACGAGACCTAGAGATAGCCGCTCTCAAAAACAGCGTAACTGAACTGTTCACGCCGCTCGGCAAGGCACTGAACCGCATGAAGAAACTGAGCTCGAGCGGAAGGCACACGCTCTCGAAGAAAAATGAAGGATTGCTAGACATCTGCCTCAAAAATCCGATTTTGGCGGACACGACCGATATCAACGGTTTTTTGACCGAGATTATGCAACTGGCTGAGAGCGGTACACTCGGGCTGAAGGACAAGAAACGCGACAAGATAGTCGATCAGATAAAACACATAATGAGTTCGTTCGCATCGAAAAAGGAGCAATACGAAGCTCTCGATTCTCAGATTAGGGAGATTAATCATAAGGTCTCCTATCTAACCATAGCGGATGCGAAAGCCACTCTCGAGAAACAACACACCGAGAAGACCAGAAATATCGTCGGGTTTGAGAAGGAACTTGTGAGTCTGAACGAAGAATTGAATTTGCGGAGCGGAGAACTTGATAAGCGGAAGAGAGAACTTTCCGGGGCTGTAAATTCGGTCAGGCGTATGGATATTCTTTTTGATTAGATCGTGTGTTAACCACAAGATTACACAGATTTCCACGAGAAAGTATGGAGTGACCGGACATAAAGTAGGCTTGTTGCGGAATAACTTGGAAAAGCCCGGAGAAGGGATATCCGTGAAAAGGAGCACTGTGCGTGGAGTAATGGAAGCCTTAGAAGGCAGCATTTCATAGAATTTTATATCGCAACAAGTATAGTGTAAACATATCACCAATATCTTATATGTGCACCATCTTTTGTGTCAATCTCGTAAAATCCCGTGGTTTTTTCGCATCAGCTAAACACACACAGTAGATCTGATTAGATCCCGAGAACGCCCATGACGCCAGCTCTGATCACATCGATATCAATTCCGCTGACCTGCAACACCACATACGCGCCTATGCCTGTTCCCACCATGCTTCCGAGGTTCGTAAGCGCTGCAACGAGTATCACACGGAAAAGATCGTTCTTCATCAGCTCATGAAGCGTCTCAGCTTTTGAGATTGTGTGGAGATCCTCGGGAGTTGGTTTGCGCATCTTTGCTTCGACAGCACCAGCGAACCAGCCCGCCGCAATCATCGGGTTCAGCGAGGTGAGCCATGCGACACTGAATGCGGTCATGACTGAGTACAGGTGCCCGCGGGCGATCATTGCGCCGAGCCCTGAGAGGACGCCGTTGATTATGAACCAGTATCCAAATGCAACGAGCAGGACATCGAGTGGCGCGGTCATGAGAAGCAACGTGAACGTCGCAAGAACTATAAGGATCAGCCCAAATCCGATGATCTTTCCGACGTTAAACCGTTTTTTCGGTATCTCGAGCAGCTCGCCGATCTCTGGCAGAGTCTCAGGGTGCTCGAGATACTTTGTGATCCCGCTCCTGTGACCCGCCCCGACGATTGCAACCACCCGTCCCTTCTCTTTGATTCTAAGAAGGTTTTTCGCGATGTATGCGTCTCTCTCCTCAATTAACACGCTTGCAGTGGTCGGCGAGAACTGCTTGAGTTCGGATATCAACTGGGTGACGATATCCTCCTCAGTAATATTCTCTATGTCGATCTCTGTTCCACCGAACCCGAAGAGCGAGCCTACCAGTGCGCTGAGCATCTTCAATTTCTCAAAGAAACCCATCTTGCCAATGAATCGTTGGAGCGTCACGTTGATGTCTCTGTCAACGAGAGCAATCTCGAGTCCAAGTCCCTCTGCGGCATCGATCGCTGCTATCATCTCGGAACCCGGTTTTACATCCATCTCTGATCCGATCTTGTTCTGCATGTACGCCAGAAGAGAATGGACTAGAAAGAGGGTCATGTTGCCGCCTTTCAGGATGTCTTTTGCCGATAGGTCACTGGTTTCGCCTTTCAACGCGGCATATCTTCCAGGACATAGTTCAATTGCAACAATATCGGGGCGCTCCCTGGATATTGCCTCTTTCACCTCTTCAACGCTCTTGTTTGAGACGTGCGCTGTTCCGATAAGTACGATCCCCGGCTTCGCTGCTGGTTCAGGCTCGCTTGCGTAATCGCTGTACGTGAAGTTGTATTGCGGCGGGGTCTGGTCGTTCATCGGATTTTTTAGCCACTCCTGATCTCTGCGAGGATCTCTTCCGCCCTCGCCTGTCGCACCACACCCTCTTCTACCATGATTGCGGCGACCCTGTCGATCATCTCGCCTTCCGCGCCTGCCATGATCGCGATGTTGCGAGCGTGAAGCGACATGTGCCCGCGCTGTATGCCTTCCGTTGCGAGCGCAAGGAGCGCAGCCAGATTCTGCGCCAGCCCGACCGCAGCGGCAATCTCGGCAAGTTCCCTTGCAGTCGTAACCCCTGTGATTTTCAGAGCGGTTTTCGCAACCGGGTTGGACGATGTTGCGCCGCCAACGATCCCCATTGCCAGCGGAAGCTCTATCTCTCCATTGAGATCCCCGTTCTCATCTTTTGTCCACTTGATTAGCGGTTTGTAGCCAGACATGGCAGCATAAGCGTGTGCACCGGATTCCACGGCTCTGAAATCATTTCCGGTTGCGATGACAACAGAATCGATGCCGTTCATGATGCCTTTGTTGTATGTTGCGCACCGGTAGGGATCAGCGTCTGCGAATGCGTACGCCTTCACGATGTCATCGACGACACCTTCTCCTCCGAGCATGTCTCTGTCAAAGACGGCGTGCGCCCGCGAGAGACGGTGCGTTGCGAGGTTCGAGATGATTCGCAGGAGCACCCTCCCATTCCCAGCACAGCACTCGTTAATTATCGGCGTAACAGCTTCTGCCATCGTGTTGACCGCATTTGCACCCATCGCATCTCTGCAATCGACAAGAAGGTGCACGATAACCATCGTTTCGCAGTCGGTCTCAAGAACCCTCACCTCGAGGTCCTTTGCCCCGCCCCCGAGCTTGACTAACATCGGATCCTGCTCGTTTGCCTTCTCAAGAATCTCATCCTTTCGATAAGAGATCTTCTGCAGGACCATCTCAGTGTACTTCACATCCACGATCTGTATCTGCCCGATCATCACCGGTTCATCGCTTGATGTGTGGAAACCGCCCTTCACTCTGGCGATTTTTGCGATATTGGATGCGGCAGCAACGACGCTTGGCTCCTCGAGAGCCATAGGGATGAGATAGTCCTTTCCGTTTATCATGAAGTTGGTTGCGATTCCCAACGGGAAGGAGACCATGCCTATGACATTCTCAATCATCCGGTCTGCCTGCTCGATATGTAGTCCTGTGGTCAATTGTGAAATGTCCTCATCGGTAAGATCAGCAAAGTCTTTGACGATTCGGAGCCGTTCTTCCGGCGTAAGTTTGTAGAATCCTGAAAGTCTGGATGTTTTTTCTGCCATGATGCTATATGACACTCCCGGACATTTTAAAACTTCGCTTTCCGAAGATTCTGCATGACCTGATTTGATCGGCGATGAGATGAATTGGGAGGTGTGAGGTTACCAGGTGTTTGAGAGTTGACGGTCACCTGTGCAGGCGTAGTAGCAGCTCTGTTATCAACGATGTTTCCCAACTGAGCTTGAACTGCCCCAAAAAACCTGAAAGTTGTTCATTAGACTTGTTGCAAAATACCACCAGCCACCGGAATCATGCACTCTACCCTCCCGTACAGCACCCCCACTTCAGCAGAACAAAGAATTTTTCAATCCCGAATCATCAGCTTCACAAGATCCGCCCCGATCCGCACCCCATACGACCCTTCCGCTGCGGACCGCTCGTCAAACGCCGAGACCGAATCAGCCCGGTTCCCATAGATCGCAAACGGCACAGGATCCGCGGTATGCGTCCTCAAAGGTATCGGCGTCGGGTGATCCGGCAAAACCATGATCACGCAGTCAGAACACCTGTTGAGAACGTGCCCTACGACTTTTTCGTCGAAGCTCTCAATCGCCGCAACCTTCGCACCCAGATCGCCTGCGTGCCCCGCCTCATCCGGCGCCTCGACATGTACGTACACGAAATCATGATCCTCCAGCGCTTTCACCGCATAGTCCGCTTTCCCGGCGTAATTCGTGTCGAGGTAGCCTGTTGCGCCCGGAACCTCGATCACATCCATCCCCGCGTAGATTGCGAGCCCTTTCAGGAGATCAACGGCTGAGATCATCGAGCCAGAGATTCCGAACATCTCCTTAAATGGGGGGAAACTTGGCGCCTTCCCCTGCCCCCAGAGCCAGATATGTGTCGCTGGATTCTTCCCGGCGCGGATTCGCTCTTCGTTGATCGGATGGCCTTTAAGTACCGCCTCTGACCTGCGGATCAGATCAGAGACCGCCTCGCACCCCTCGCCCGTCGGCATCTGCGACTCCATGGACTCACCGAGTACGTCATGCGGCGGCGTGCATAGTGCTGATGCACCGATCCCGTCTGTTACCATCAGGTGGCGGTAGCTGATCCCGGCGTGGAAGCGGATACGATCCGAGGAAAGCGTTTCATTGATTGAAGCGATCAGAACGGATGCCTCCTCGCTTGTGATGTGTCCTGCGCTGTAATCAGCGATTGCGCCGTTTGCAACTGTTATCAGGTTACATCTGAATGCGATCTCGCCCTCCGCGAGTGTTACTCCCATGCTCGCAGCCTCAAGCGGACCTCTGCCCGTATAATACTTCTCGGGAGCGTAGCCGAGAATTGACATGTTCGCAATCTCGCTTCCAGCGGGCAGTCCATCCGGAACCGTCTTCGCAAGCCCGCATCTGCCGTGCTTTGCGATGTAATCCATATTCGGAGTATTTGCGTGCTCAAGGGGAGTCTTCCCGTCAAGTTCGGGTAGCGGAACGTCTGCCATCCCGTCGCCGAGGAGGATTGCGTATTTCGTGTGTGCCATTACTCTTTCATTCGTGTGATTTGTCTTAATAGTCTCTCCAACATGGGTCAGGCGGCAGGACACGAGCGGTAGGGGTATGTGGGCGGTAGCACGAGGCACTTGCAGCTGGCAGCGGTTCCGCCTCGTGCGACGCAGCAACGCTCGCAGCCGCTGAGGTCAGTTGCGACGGGCAGATCACCCCCCGATGTCAGCAATTCTAATTATGGCCCCACCCACTCGAACTGCCGTGATTGCTCACTCAAATTTTTGCTCTCGAAACGATCACCGGTCACAATCTTATTTTCAATTAGACCAAATGCAATCCAAATCAACTGATTTTTCAGAGCGATAAGTAAAATTATGCCAGTATTTACTGAAATCACTGAAATTATGC
>JGI24024J18818_10000920_pt1 | contig 11695 bp, 16 predicted proteins | sample Cruoilmetagenom2_FD_18818 | JGI IMG/M metagenome (IMG submission 18818) | reverse complement strand
ATACGATCTCTTAATACTTTAGAGATGATTCAGGAAATAATAGGCTTAAATTCTTTTCCAGATCCTGTTCAGAAAGAAGTCATTTCTATTAATATCTTAGCCGAAGAGCATTATAAAGATTATATAAGCTATAATGTTATTCAGAGTTATAATGGACCATATACTTCAGAAATTAAAGTTCTTAATAGGCTTGAAGCCATGGAAGACATTGCTGCTCAAGGAACGATAACTTTAACTGGTCTTCCTAATGTTGGAGATACGATTGTTATTGATGGAACAACTTTTACTTTTGTAGCTGCTGGAGCTATTGGAACTCAGATTAATATAGGAGCAACTATCGGAGAAACTATAGATAATATAATTGCTACTATAAATAATGAAATGACCACTGTGGAAGCTTCTAAGGGGGCTGGAAACACTATTATAATAACAGCCATCACTTCAGGTACTAATGGCAATTCTATAGAATTTACTGAAAATACTAACAATCTTACAATAGATGGAAGTGGAACTCTTGGAGGAACAATTCTTGGTGAGGATGGAACTGTATTTTTTGAGAAATATGTTCATTCCGTTAATGTTTTTCTAGATGGAAACAAAATTACAGATAGTATTGAAAAATGGCAAATATCTATTGATGGTGAAAGTTATGTTAATTTTGTTACGATAGATTTTGCAGATAGATCGTATTTTTCTAATTGTGATCCTCTTTTAAATATTGGCGAAAAAAGAATAAAAATAACTTTAGATGATAATGATTATGAATTCTTATTAGAAAGGAGAAACCTTTCAAGAGATCCTAATTCTGGAAATTTTGGAATTTGGGGAAGATCTTTAATTGCTATATTAGATGCTCCTTATGCTATTCCTATAACAGATAAAGTTGTTATTGAAGAAGGGGGAGGCTGGGTTTGTCCTGATGATGATTCATATGTTCCTCACATTTGGCAAACACAAGATAGATTAGCTAGTGAAATAATTGAAAATGTGATTGGAAGTAGTTTTAGTTTAATAATGGAAGCAGATGATTTTTTAGTTAAAAAGGAGACTTTTGTAGTCTCTAATGAAACTCCTATAGAAATTGTTAATAAATTATCATCAATAATTGGAGCTCATGTTAGAACTGACCTCAATGATAATATCATCTTAAAGTATTATAAATACGATGTTACAGGAACTTCCCAAGCAACTTTTACGGATTTAGAAAATATTTTACTGTTAAATGAAAGAGTGAGTTTTCCTCAGGGATATAATAAAATATTAATAAGAGGCCCTGTGGATCCATTAACTGACCAATCTATAGGGTTAGGAATTGTATTAGATAAAGTTTTAAATAATGAAAAGACAACATTTGAATTTGGGGATGATATTTGGTTCAGAGTGTATAGGTCTCCCTTTTCTGTGACTTATTCTATAGGAAGTTCATTAGGAACAGTAGTTTTAATTAATTCAGATGTACAAGATATAATTTCTAGAGAATCTTCAGGTTTTTCTGGAAAAACATTGCAGACAGATAGACCAATTAATTCTATAACTTCTATAGAAAAATATAATTGTGCCATTTTAGATTCTTCTGATTATAGCTTTGAACAAGGATATAAAATAGTGACTTCAGAATCAGCTATTCAAGATGAGCCTGTTTTAATATCTTATCTTTCTAAATATAATTTATATAAATTAACAGTAAACCAGCCTTGTGATCCTTTAATTTTTGATGAAGTAATTTCTAGAATAGTTGTGGAGCAGACTTGATGGCAACAGTAACAAAAACAATTCTTAATGTAACTTTAGTAATTTCAATTGATGATCCTGATAGAAATGAAGCCATAGAAGCTGCCATTGTTGATGAAGACAATAACAGTCCAGATTGTTTTGTTCCAGATAAAGATTATTATGTTCGGCTATATAGATCAAGTGAAAGTTTGTCTATTTCAGCCAAAGTGAATTTTGGAAATATTTCTTTAGAAAACTCTTCTGTGCAAGAAGAAATTGAAGAGACGATTATATTTAGTGGGAATGATTCCGTTTCTTCTCAAAAAATAATTCAAGGAAATTTTGTTTACAGTTTCGATGGATTAGCTTTTAATGTAGATCATAACTTATATACTTCTAATGTAAAGCATACTATAGGATCTAAAAATCTTAAGACTGTGGAAAAAATATTTGGAGTAATAGACATTTCATACATTACTAAATATATGAAATACAAATTCAGATTGTCTAGAACTGGTAAATTATTAATTTCTTTTGTGGTGACATCATGATAGAAGTTGTTTGTATAAGAGGAAATGGTGATAAGGAAATGGATCCAATTGATGATCCTTTAATTAATACTGATTTTATGGCTACTAGAAGAGGGAAATATGAAATAGATAAACAATGGTTCCTAACTCATTTTCAGAATATAGAAACTCCATTTAAAAATAATGGTTCTGGAGATCAATTAATGGATGATGATATTATAACAGTTTCTGATGCTTATTTTGGAATAACAGGAGAAAGAAAAATTAATAAAGTTGAAATAGCAGGAACTGCATCTGACATAACTATGAGATTGGAAATAGCTAAGTATGAGGAATTTGTATGAAAAAGAATATTTCTATTCCTTTTGGTTTTGAAGAAAAGAAGCTTTATTACAATGATGCCTTTATAGTGAAGGTTTATGAAGACAGTTATGACATTCGACTTCCTAATGGAGAAATCTATAAATATGTTCAAAATTCTTCTAACCTCAGTTTTAATACTGGAGATTATGTGTCTATTCTTTTTTCGGATAGCAATAGAACCGAGTGTAAAATAATAGGGACTGGGAAAAAAGTAAGTTCTATTGAAAATATTCCCATTGTGAGGGTATGATGACAGAAACTTCTGTTTCTCTAGATATTGTAGAAAGTTGTATTCAGACTGGACCTGGAAGCTGTTCTTTACAATGGGTTTTAGAAGATGAAGACAATGATGATCCAGAATGTTATCTGATTGGAGCTCCTCATTTAATTAGGTTATATGAATCTCCAGAAACTTTAACAGTACAAACTTTTAATTCAAATGGAACAATTAACTATATTGAAGATGTTACTGAAGACATTACTGATGAATATATAGTCTTTAGTGGAAAACAGACTTCCGATTTAGACAAAGTAATGCATTCAGACTTTTCTTCTGTTTTAATAGGAAATGCTTACGGAGTGAATGGAGAAGTTTTATCTTCTGTAACTTTTACAATACAAAAAGGAACTAAACAGATATTAGCTAGTATTCCTTGTTATGCTATCATTAAAGTTAGTTACACTAGTCAGTATTCTAAATATAAATTCACTGCTTCTTCAGAAGGGAAACTTCTTCTTGCAGCTATCGCTACTTGTGAGAGTAATAATAATGAACAAGTCCTAGACACTATTGACATAGACTTATGGGAAACTTGTAAAAATGCGGAAGAAGATAAATGTTTAGATATAGAGATTAAAATAGATACTAGTAGTGAAGAAGGGTCTGCATATGATAGTCAAGGGAAAAAGCTCATTAAAGTTTGGGGAGCTCTTATTTCCGAGATAACGTATGGTGCAACTTTGGGAAATGTGGCATCTTTGGGAAGCGTTGATGATATAATCGAAGAAGACATTTCTGGATGTGGTGAAGATGGATTTAATGCTTCAAATAAAGTCCATAGCATTATTTCTCAATCTGCATTAAATGGAAATTTGAATTCATTTATTATTGAAGATGGCGAACTTAAAATGATAACAGGGGGGAGTTCTGTAGGAGGAATTCCAAAAGGATATGGAACCCTTAGAATTAAATATGTAACAAGATGTCTCAAGTTTCTAATAGAATCTACAAAAGAAGGCAAAGGAGTTTTTATTGTTGATGATAATACTTATTCAGAATGTGGAATAACTTGTCAAGAATATACTCTTGGAGAAGATAAAGGTGGTGAAAAATTATATGACATTACAGTCATTTATAAAGATTTTGTCACAGGAGCTCCGATTGGAGAAGCCAGAGTCTGGGTAGATGATAAATATATTGGACAAACAGATGTTGATGGGAAAATAGATGTAGAACAAATGACGGCTGGGAAAAAACATCTTATTAAAGCTTCTAGGCCTGGATATTTAAATACTGATTCTGATAGCTTAACAAATGATTCTTTTATAATTCCAGAAAGTTAATTACTCCTGAAATGTTCGTGCATCTCTTCTCTAAGTGATCTTAAAATTGGCATTGGATTAACTTTTTGAGAAAATAACGGCATTTCGGGAGTTTTTTTTAGGAGAAGGTATGACTATTAGTGTTAATAGTAAAACTCTAAAAGTCCAAGATGGTAAGTTGCTTTTAAAGCTTCAGCCTTCTGGAATAAAAACAGATGGTGTTTTGATTTTTAAAATGATGAAACCAGGAGATGAAGGAGAAGGAGGATTTAATATAGGTCAAGTATCTATTCAAGTAGAAGTTGTAACTAATCTTCTTGGAGCTTTGACTAGAGCAAGAATAATCGTGAATGTAGATGAAGATCCTAGAATAAAAGCATGGTGCATTGGAAGTAGATACAAAGGGATTTTTGCTGGATTTATTAAACATTCTCCTCTAGTTATCCCTGTTTATAGTTGGCTCATGAATCGTAATGCTATAGGATATGGTAAAAATTATGATAATGAAACTGACACTTTTGGTCCAACTCATAGAACCTGGGAACCTAAAGTGTTAGATTTTTCTTCAAGTGGAAAAAATGAAGTTGGTATGGTCAAAGGTAAAGAATATTTTGACAATTTTAGTTGGAGATATTATCCAATTGAACGTACTGTGTGGGAACAGGGGGGGTATGATGATGATCCTGAATGGAGGACATTTTATGATGTAGATGATTTTATTTATCAACCTAAAATGTTTGGAGAAACTCCTCCGAATACTACTTCTGGAAACTCCTTATTAGACAAAGTCAATACTGCAAGATTTTCCAATTCTCTTTTGCCTATAAGTGGACATTCGGGAATGATGGCTGTAGCTCAAAATCATGCAGATTATATGTTAAGCATTAACGCTCTTGCAAATTTTCATGCAGATTCTCATGAAGATGAAATAAGTCAGTGTGGTTTTGATTTTAGTTTTGAAGAATATGGGAGATTAGTGTATAATTATAAAGAATTGCTTCTTCTGGTATAAACATGGAAAAAGTGTACGATGAAGCTATAAGTTCTTGGTTAGCAAATCCAGCTACATCTGAAATACTTTTAAGAAATGGGTATAATGCAGCAGGATTTGGAGAATCTGAAATAAAGCTTAATGTATCTGGGCTTAAAGCAGATTATTCTATCTTTATTTCTTTGGATATGGCTGTGTTATCTTCTGTAAAAACAGATCCTATAGATGTTTTTAATGCACAAGTTGGAGCTGAATTTGAAGTAGATTATACTCAGGATATGGAAACTCCTAAATTTGCCATAAACTCTTATAATCCCATGTGTAAGACATTTTGGGTTTATGATCAAAATCCTATCCCCTCTGATATTTATATGCTTTTTGGATTCTATAATGACAAGTCTGTTTTAGAACCAGCTAAAAGAAAAGAATGTAAAGATCCTTTAGATTACCCTATTTTATTAGCTACTGTAGAAGCTACATATAAAAATCTTAAGGCTGGAATAATTGTTGAAGCAACAGAAACAGNAGAAGGACATGCAAGATATAAAGTTAAAATGCCAAGTGGTGAAGTTGAAGAAAATGTAAAAGGAGCTTCTATTGCAATGTATCCTGTTGATAGATGGGTAGTTATTCAAGGCCCAGATCCTGGTGGTTGGAGAATTATTCCTTCTTCTTCTAAATATTGGGAAAATGTTCAAGAACATGGATCAGGTATTTCATAATGAGTCATTTTGAATGGGAAAATATAGATATTAATGCTGGAAATACTGTTACAGGAGTAATATCTAATATTGATTATGAAAATCTTATAGCAGATGTTGAAGGAGTAGGTACTGAAATTCCTATTCATTATCATTGTGAAGAAGATGCAATAAATGACACTGGAAAATCTTATGATATAGATTATCCAGATAAACAGGATGAAGAAGGAGCAACTGCTTTTTCTGAAAATGATGTTGTTTTAGTAATGTATAGGAGAGTTAATAACGAAGATCCTGTTATAATTGGATTTCCAGATGAAGCATTAAGCTGTCTTGGAGAATATGTTTTAATTAGATTATATGGCAATGAAGTGATTGATAGATGTATTGTTTGGAGTATTAGGCAGAATAGATTAGCTACTGATGTGCCTTTAAATCATTTAGAAGAAGATCCAGAGATTTTTGCTATTTTTCCATGTAATCCTGATGATATTTCTGATTGGCTTGATAAGCATGTCAGTATTGGAGAAGATTTATATTCTGGATTGAATACTCAGGTTGGTGAATCAGGAGCTGAAGAGTGTACCTGCACTCCTCCTTTAGTTTGTGGGGGTGGCTGGTGGTCTTCTGGATCATGTCATGATGAAAATAGTGTTCTTTCGGATTGTCCCGGAGCAAACGGAGAACCTTTATACAGTAGTTGTGAATATTATGTTGATAGAACTTGTTATAACTGTCCTAATCCACTTTGGTATCAAGCTGATGGAATAGATGAATCTTATTATACAATTCCTGCTCTTAAAAAGATAATTCAGACTCTTCCATCTCCTTATTGGAATCAAGGTTTGATGGGTTCCTATAAGTTGTCTGCGAATAATATGACTGAGGAAACTCTAACGTGCTTAAGAAATGAAAGAAAGTTAGAGAGCACATTTACATATGCTTGTTCTGAAGTTGATAGTTCAGGATGTACATTTAGTCAGGGTGACGAAACGGTCGGTGTGATAACTGATGAGCTTATAGCTCCTTTTGCATCTATGGGCATTATAGAACGAAATGGTAGGAGCATATGTGATCCATATGCTGACCCTGAGGTTGGGACTGAAACAGGCGAACTTGTTTATGCTCCTGGAACTCCTCCTGTCCCTGAGCAATCAATAATTAAACAAGCATTATTTTCTGATAGATCCATGGTCCAACTTTTTTTTTATGAGCAACTTTTAGTAAACAGAACTCGCCCTTGTGCAGTTAGTTTTTGTTTGGGTGTTTGGATAGGAGGATCTCCTGAATATGGATGTGAATGGACAGTAAATAGTAAAACTAGGCATACTCTTATTGTAGCTCATGCAAGCGATTTGCTTTCTCAAGGAGGCACTGAAGATGTTGATCCAAGAGAAATGGAAAGACAAACTGATCTGGAAGATACTGTTGTAGATCTTGTTAGAGATTTTTACACTTTTAATGGAGCAGCAGATGATGAAATTTGGGATTTTGGTACAGAAGTTAGCATAAGGGATAAAGATGAAACTATACCATAACATAGGAGATGAGAATGGAAAAGCTTAACCCCCAAGAAGAAAAGTTTTCAGTAGGACTAGGAGAAACAATTTTTGCAAATCTTAAACTATATGTTGAAGAAAAATTTAAAATGCTAGCAGTTCCTTTAATTGATCTAGAAGATACTAGGATGAATGTTGCGACATTGTCTACTCTTTTAGCTTCTAAAACTCTTTTCACTAAAGAGGAATTTTCTGATTGCTATAAAGAAATCAGGAAGTCTTTTGGATTAGTTAAGCTAGACGGAACAATGGATGGACAAGTAGTAATTACCAAATATAATTGGGAGAGTGAAAATGAAATTTCTTAAAGATTTTTGGAAAGGTATTGTTATAGTAATAGGAATTCTTGCTTTAATAGGAGGAATTTGGGCTTTTGATTCTAGATATGTATTAGAGAACTTTTTGAAATAGCTCAAGCTTCAGATGTAAAGGCTAGAGAAGCTATTCAAGTTCAATTTATGGAATCAGGAGCTTTAGATAGATTGTTTTATTGGCAAAGAATGTTAATGGATTTAAAGATTAGGAGAGAACAGAATCCAAATGATAAATGTATCCAAGAAGGAATTGAAGAAACACAAAAACAAATAGATGCGATCCAGGTGGAATTAAAAGATCTTCAGAAGTTAAAATAATATAAAGTTACCTTTTTTAAAAAAGAATTTATTGTAGACCATGCTAAGCTGTCTGTAGACTATATTATAGGGTAATGTAAAAGCTAAAATTCAATAACCCCAAACTAATAGGAGGAAAAGATGAAAGTATTTCAAGTCTTAAATGATTGTCAGATAATGGTTGGAGAGGATATCACAGAAACCTTCACAAAAGGGAAATTTTATATTGCTTCTGAAGATTATTTTAGTAAACTTTCTATGTTTATAGGAGGAGCTGTAGGAATAGAAATTCCCTTTAGTGAAGTTTATAATAAGTATGAAGGTCAAGATCTTAACGGAAAGAAACTTTTTGCTATGAGACATGGAGGAGGAGGAGATATTTTATTTATGCTTACTGCTCTTAGAGAAATTAAGAGGAAATACAAAGATTCTAAGATAAGTATTGCCATAAGAGAGCAGTATAATGGATTAGTCCTGAAAAGGATTGGGAGAGAGAAAGAAAGAACGGGAATAACTGATCAAGACCGAATAGATCAATCTGATTCTGAGATTCCCTTTAAAGAAGTCCCTTTAAATACCTATTTAAATACTAATTTAAAAAATCAGAATCATAAAGACAAATTCTCACTGAGATCCGAGAGAGAGAAAGAAAGTATATTGTCTTCAAGATCTTCAATTGAATCAGATAAGACAGATAAGTCAAATGAACAAAATGATCTAATTGATAAAGTTTATTCTCTTCCTATTCCATTAGATATTTGGAATCAATATCATTATCACCTCACCTTTGAAAATCTAATCGAAAATAATCCTAATGCTAAAAAATATAATGCTTATGATCTATTTATGAAACAAGCAGGTCTAGATATTAAGCAAGTCCCTCCTGAGAATAAAATCCCTATAATAGAACTTGAAGAAGATGAAAAAAGATTTAAATGCATGGAATTTCCACATCTAGTTAATGAAAATCCTAAAGTCGGAATACAAGTTAAAACTTCTTCTCCTATTAGAACATATCCTCCTTATAACTATATAGCTATAAGTCAAAAGTTGATAAAAAAAGGCTACGATGTGTGTTTCTTTGGAGGAATTGATGAATACTCTTTTGTAGAACAATTAATTAAAGAAATTGGTATAGGTAGTTATAACGTAACCCAACGTAGTCTCCGAGGTTCTGTCATAACGGCAAGTATGATGAATTTCTTTATTGCCCCAGATTCTATGTTTATACATATTGCAGGAGCTTTTAGAATTCCAACTATAGGGATATATGGTCCATTTCATTCAGAAACCAGGATGAAGTATATGAAAAATTCTGTAGGAATAGATATAAAAGTTGGGTGCAGTCCTTGTTTTTTACATGGTCACCAACCATGTCCTAAAGGAGATCCCAGCCCATGCTTTTCATTAGTTAGTCCAGATATTGTGCTAGAAGCTTTTGATCGTTTAGAGGAGAAAGTAAATGTATAGAATAAGAAGAATTAGGGCATGGCTGTTTGGGATGAGAACAGGGAATTGGTCGTGTCATTGTCCTCATTGTGGATCAATTCAGTTAGAGATCCTTGGTTGTGTTAATATCGAATGTCCAAACAGGGAGAAAAAAAAATGTTAACTCTTGAAGAATTAATAACAACTTATGAAACAAAAGAACATATAGATAATGTCAGGAGATATTTATTTAAGATAATATCTGAACTATATCTTCGTGGATTAGATCATGATAAGTCTAAGCTAGAAGAACCTGAGCTCAGTATTCTAGGCAGGTTTACACCTAAATTAGCTAAGACAACATACGGAAGCGAAGAATATAAAGAATTTCTGAGAGAGATGAGACCAGCTCTCGATCATCATTATCTTAAGAATAGACATCATCCAGAATATTTTTATCCGGAAGTAGATCATCTTGAAGATGGAGATGAAATTAGTTGTATGAATCTAATAGATCTGATAGAGATGTTTTGTGATTGGAAAGCAGCTACTATGCGTCATGATGATGGAGATCTAAACAGAAGTATTGAAATAAATACTAAAAGATTTAAATTATCAGATCAATTAAAAAATATCTTTATAAATACTATTAAGATCTTGGAGGATTAATGGATATTGAAGAAATAAAAGAAGAGAAAAGGAAAGTAGAAGAAATTATTCATAAATCACTTACAGATTTTACAGTTAAAACTGGATTAGTTGCTGAAGATGTTAATTTAGAAACCAGGAATCAGATAGGGTTTCCAGAATTACAATATATTTCTGTTACTTTAGATATAAAAATATAGGAGAATAAGATGACAGACAAGTTAGTGTCAATTATAGTTTTAGCTTTTGATAATTCTAAGTATCTCTTTAGGTCAGTAGAGACTCTTTATAGGCATAATGATTATTCGAATTTTGAATTAATAGTTTCTCATAATCCTTCTAAGACAAAAGAAGATCAGAAGATAGAGGAAACCTGTAATGTCTGGAAAAAGAACTGGCCTAATTTTAAATATATTAAAAATGAAGAAAACTTATATCATGCAAAGGGAACAATGGAAGGATTTAAACTTGCTTTATCTTATTCTGATCCTGATTATATTGTTTTTTGCAATGACGATGTATTTATTCCTGCTAGTCAGAGTGGGTGGTTAGTGAAATTAGTCAAATATATGGAAGAGAATCCTGAAGTTGCAACACTTACTCCTGCTCTATATTCAGAGAAAGAAAGAGTTTATTGGATTGGGAAAGATGATCCTAAATCTCCATACCACAATTTACTGCATGTTCCTAGAGGAGATCCTAGAATACCTAAAGATCCTGTAGAAACCTGTTATAATAATATGGCTGTGTGTTTAACCAGAAGATATCTTGTAGATGAAATTCCTCTAGGCCAGAGTTGTAAGCATTATGGTTCTGATTCTGAATTTGGTAATAGGATAAAAGAAAAATATCCTGAAATGAAACATATGGTTCTTCCAGAAGTTAAGTTATATCATTTTAACATTTTTTCTAAGAGATCTAATTATAAAAAAGACAAGGTAGTTGAAGGATAGTTATATGAAAATTTATGAATTGATTGGTGATCTAAGCCATAATGAAATTAAAGAGAGGAGATGGAGAAGATGCAGAATTTTTAAAAAAGGAAAAAAAATTATTTTTCCTGATTATGTTGTGTCTGATAGAGGAGAAGTAATGAGAATTACTCCTCCAATAGATGGCAGAGGAGATAGAACTTATCCTGGAAGAATATCTAAATTAAGTGATAAATGGGATTATATCTGTTGTAAGTTTAGAAAAAATGGAAAAAATTATATGGTTAGGGTCCATAGACTTGTTATGGAATCTTTTATTGGAGAACGTCCTAAAGGAAAAGATATTAATCATAAAAATGGAATTAAACATTATAACTATTTAGAAAATTTAGAATATGTAACAAGAAGTGAAAACGTGAAACATGCCTTTAGATTAGGATTACAATCTGTAGGCGGAGCAGCTTTACTCAAGGGTGAAGATCAGCCAAACGCATTACTTTCCAATAAAGAAGTGAATAAAATAAGAAAATTATGGGAATCAGGAAATTTTTCTCAAGAAAAATTAGGGGATAAATATCATGTCTCTAAAAGTTGCATTTCTCATATAGTTAATTGGCATACTTGGAAATCTGTTTAGGAGGGATGGCTAATGGAAAAACCTTGTCGACACAGTCGAA
>JGI24024J18818_10000918_pt1 | contig 11706 bp, 11 predicted proteins | sample Cruoilmetagenom2_FD_18818 | JGI IMG/M metagenome (IMG submission 18818) | reverse complement strand
GGCTGACGGGGCCCGTGAGCGGCTGAACGCCGACGTCGTGGTGGCAGTCACGGGATCAGCCGGCCCCGAGCCACAGGAACGCCCGGTGGGAACGGTCGTCGTGGCGGTGGTAACGCCGGATGGTTCGCGGGTTCGCACACTCACGCTCCCTGGTGACCGGGAGCGGGTCCGTACGTTCGCATCAACGGCCGCCCTTCAACTCCTGCGCATGTCACTCCAGGGGGTCGACTGGGGGAGTCGGTGAGCGAGCGGTTGTTCCTCGCTGTCGCCCTCGACAATGAGGTCCGGCACGGCCTGGCCTCGTTCCTGGGAGAGCGGGCGATCCGGCTGCCGGGACGGCCCTCACCACCGGCCAATTGGCATCTGACGCTCCGGTTCCTCGGTTCGACCGATGCCCTTCAGCAAGATCGTGTCCTTGAGTTCCTGGATGAACATCTGATCGTTGAACCATTCACCCTCGGCTTCACCGGGATGGGGGCGTTCCCGAAGCCGTCGCGAGCGACCGTCCTATGGCTCGGTGTTGGCAGGGGGAGCGATGACCTGGGGGTGATAGCCAACGTGTGCGAAGAGGCGGCCGTCTCCGTGGGTTTCGAGCCGGAGGACCGTCCGTTCCACCCCCACGTCACGCTGTCACGGATCCGACCGCCGGTGAGCGTCGACGGGCTCATCGAGCAGGTGGGGACGTTCCCGCTGAAGATGACCGTCGACCGTGTGACGGTCTACCGGAGCCATCTCGGCCGTGACGGCGCAAGCTACGAGGCCGTGGACGAAGTGCTCCTCTGAACCATCGTTTGTGCCTACGTTCACCACAGTTGTGAACGTAGACACAAACGTTCTTGGTCGGACCGTATCGCCGAATCGTTTGTGTCTGGAACCATGACTATCAGTGTCGTAGACACAAGCGATCGCGTAGTCTCGCTTGTCATGGAGATTCGACCACTCAACAACGCCGACGTCGACGTATGGATCGACATGCGCCACCGACTCTGGCCGCACCACGAACGGGACGAACTCGTGGGAGAGACCGCAGACTGGGCGCACGGCAAGCTCGGCGTCTTCATTGCCGAGACCGGGGATGATCTCGTCGGTTTCGCCGAGGTGACCATGCATGACAGCGCACCGGGTTGCACGACTTCACCCATCGGGTACCTCGAAGGGTGGTGGGTAGAGCCCGATCACCGTCGCGAGGGAATCGGAACCGCCCTGTTGCATGCGTCCGAAGCATGGTCCCGCGAGCACGGCGCCACAGAGTTCGCATCCGACGCCCACGCCGACAACAAAGATTCGAGGGTGGCCCACACTGCCGTCGGGTTCGTGGAGAAGCGTGCCGTCGTGCACTTCCACAAGCAGATCTCGGGGAAGGCGCAGGAGTCGCTTGGAGTGGATGGAGGAGCAACAGTCACCCTCCGCGAAGTCGATGCCACCAACGTGCGGGCGATCACGAGGCTTGCCACCGCTCCTCACCAGCGAGCCTTCGTTGCCCCGAACGCCATCTCTCTTGCTCAGTACGCATTCGCGCCCAAGGCATGGACCAGGGCGATCTACGCCGATGAGACACCGGTCGGATACGTGCTCCTCGCCGACGAGGAGGGCGAGGCATATCGCTACTTCCTGTGGAGATTCATGATCGACCGGAGATATCAGCGGATGGGCTTCGGCGAGGCCGCGATGGGGCTTATCATCGAGCATGTCCGAAGCCAGCCTGAGTCGACCGGTTTGGCTACCAGTTACGTTCCGCTGGCCGGGGGACCGGGGGACTTCTACCACCGTCTCGGCTTCGTCGATACCGGAGAAGAGGACGGCGGCGAGCTCGAGACCGTTCTGAGGTTCTGATCGGGGGCCTCTCAAGACGGTGATTCAGCCGTGTTGTGCCCATTTCCTCGACATCGAACAGATGTTCGACTACCGTATCGCACACTCCGTGAATACCATCATTGTCATTCGCGCAGCAGAATCTGTCACAGACGCCCGGTACGTTACGGGAACGTCGTAAAAGGAGACAACGTGACCGAAAAACAGAGTGACCGGGACAAGAACATCGAGATGGCCATGTCCCAGATCGAACGGCAGTTCGGCAAGGGCGCCATCATGCGAATGGGCGATGAAGAGATTCACAACATCGATTCGATCCCGACGGGAGCGCTCTCGCTCGACCTCGCGCTCGGCATCGGTGGTGTGCCGCGTGGAAGGATCGTNGAAATCTACGGTCCGGAGAGTTCCGGCAAGACAACCCTCGCTCTNCACATCGTTGCCGAAGCGCAGCGCAACGGCGGCCTCGCCGCATTCATCGATGCCGAGCATGCGCTCGATCCCGTCTACTCCCGAGCGCTCGGTGTNGACGTCGACGAGATGTTGATTTCACAGCCCGACACGGGAGAGCAAGCGCTTGAGATCACGGACATGCTGATCCGGTCCGGTGCGCTCGACGTGATCGTGGTCGACTCGGTTGCAGCGCTCGTGCCTCGTGCCGAACTCGAGGGCGACATGGGTGATACGCACGTCGGTCTCCAGGCCCGGCTGATGTCCCAGGCGTTGCGCAAGCTCGCAGGCACGATCAACCGGTCCCAGACCACCGTGATCTTCATCAACCAGCTTCGCGAGAAGATCGGTGTGATGTTCGGCTCACCTGAGACGACCCCGGGCGGGCGAGCCCTCAAGTTCTACGCGAGCGTTCGGATCGACGTCAGGAGGATCGAGGCGATCAAGTCGGGGACCGACAATGTCGGAAACCGGGTACGGGCGAAGATCGCCAAGAACAAGGTCGCACCGCCGTTCCGCCTTGCGGAGTTCGACATCATGTTCGGCGAAGGCATCTCCCGCGAAGGCAGCCTTCTCGATGTTGCTGTCGAGGAGGGAATCGTTCGGAAGGCCGGTGCTTGGTACACGTACGACGGAGATCAGCTCGGCCAGGGGCGTGAGAAGGCCAAGCAGTTCCTCAAGGAGAATCCGGATCTTTCGGTTCAGCTTCAGGATCAGGTGCTTCGTGCGGTCGGACTCATCGTCGATGAGGAAGAGGCCGAATCGGAAAAGAGTGATGTCAAAGAAGAGTTGGGCGAGTAGTTATCTGAGATTTCGCGTTCCGCGCGAGACCGAAGTGCGGTAGCATCGACTCAGACACACACAAAAACACTGATACGAAAGCGGACCAGAACGCAGATGTCGACACGGAGACCAGCGAGCGAAGTGAACAAACGGGGCTAAGCCCCGAGATTCGACGAGGTTTCCGGTGTGTGCCGAGCCCGGTGGGCTCGGCACGCTGCATTCAGGTTCGCGGAACGGGGACATGATGATTCAGTGGCTCGTAGCAGCCCTGGTGATCGCTGTCATTGGACTCGCATTTGTCGCCGGCTACGTCCTATCTCGGAGGGGCAATGGCCAGCCGACTCCCGACGAGACCTTGGCCGATGCCCGCCTCGACGCGCAGCGCATTCTTGCGCGTGCGGAAGAGGAGGCACGGTCGAAGGCGGAGACGTACCGCGATCGCGAGGACGCCACTCTGGAGCACCGACGTGTGGAGATGGGGTCGCAGGAATCCCGCCTCTCACAACGCGAGGCGACGCTCGAACAGCGCGCAGGGAACCTTGCGCAACGTGAAGAACTCATTATCGCGCGTGAGAATGCCGCCGAGAGTGCCGTAGGCGAGGCAGAGGCCGTCAAGGAAGAGGCTCGAGGAACCCTCGAACGGATCGCAGGGTTCGACTCGAAGGCAGCGAAGGCTGAGCTCCTCGACAAGGTTGAAGCCGAGGGACGCCGAGATGCGATGGTGCTCATTCGAGATCTCGAGGTTAAGGCGCGAGAAGAGTCGGAGCGAAGGGCACGACGGATCCTCGGGACGGTGATCCAGCGACTCGCTGCAGATGTCGTCTCGGAGACAACCGTGTCGGTTGTACCGCTACCGTCGGATGATATGAAGGGTCGGATCATCGGTCGGGACGGCCGCAATATCCGAACGTTCGAAGCCGTCGCCGGTGTGAATCTGATCGTTGATGACACACCGGAAGCGGTGTCCGTATCGACCTTCGATCCGGTTCGACGCGAAGTCGCCAGGCGGGCCCTGGAGAGGCTCGTCGAAGGCGGCCGTATCCACCCGTCATCGATCGAAGAAGCGTACGAGAAGTCACGCCAAGAGGTCGATCAGTCGATCCGCGACTCCGGCGAGTGGGCGCTGCTCGAAGTGGGTCTCACGAAGATGCACCCGGAGCTCATCACGCTTCTCGGTCGGCTGCACTACCGCACGAGCTACGGGCAGAACGTGCTCAACCACCTCGTCGAATCGGCGCACATCGCAGGGATGCTCGCCGCAGAGTTGGGAATCGACGAGAAGGAGGCCAAGCGTGCGGCTTTCCTTCACGACATCGGGAAGGCAGTGTCCCACGAGGTCGGTGGCTCACATGCACTCCTCGGAGCAGAGATCGCTCGCCGGTTCGGCGAGGACCCAGCCATCGTCCATGCGATCGAGGCGCATCACAACGAGGTCGAGCCCAGGACCCTCACCGCGATTCTCGTACAGGCGGCCGATGCGGTATCCGCGGCGCGACCGGGCGCCAGGCGTGAAGCCCTCGAATCGTATGTCCGTCGGCTGGAGCGTCTCGAGGAGATTGCCGGGGCGTTCTCCGGCGTATCGAAGGTGTTCGCTCTGCAGGCCGGTCGTGAGATTCGGGTCGTGGTCGACCCCGGCAACGTGGATGATCTGCAGGCGGGCGATCTAGCGCGCCGGATAGCCCGCAAGCTCGAAGAGGATCTGCAGTATCCGGGTCAGATCGAAGTCACCGTGATCCGGGAGTACCGGGCGCGCGACTACGCCCGTTGACGCTGCGGGGCTCGGGACGAACATGACCGACGCTACAACCGTCGCGATGCCTGTTGTGCGCGAGATCCGCGAACCACAGCGTGCGGGCGACACCTACTTCATCCGCACATTCGGCTGTCAGATGAACGAACACGATTCCGAGAGGATCGCCGGTCTTCTCGAAGCCGATGGGATGATCCNGGCGGCCAGCGCTGCCGAGGCCGACGTCGTCGTATTGAACACGTGCACGATCAGAGAGAACGCCGATCAGCGGCTCTACGGATATCTCGGTTCGCTGAAGGCTGACAAGCAAAGGAATCCGACCATGCGTATCGCCATCGGCGGGTGCACGGCTCAGAAGGACAAGGAGATCGTCCGCGAGCGGGCGCCGTGGGTCGACGTTGTCTTCGGTACGCACAATGTTCACCGTGTCGTGGATCTCCTCGATCGGGCCGATGAATGGGGTCCTGTCACGGAGATCTGGGAGGAGTCCGGCAACGCCGATGATGCACCATCGTTCCTGCCGGCGCGCCGCGAATCGGACCACTCGGCCTGGGTAACGATTACCACCGGGTGCAACAACAGTTGTACGTTCTGCATCGTGCCCATCGTGCGTGGCCCCGAGATCAGTCGACGGCCCGGCGACGTGATCCGAGAGATCCAGCAATTGGCTGACGACGGGGTTATCGAGATCACCCTCCTCGGCCAGAACGTGAACTCCTACGGGCGCGATCTCGACCTCAACGGTCGTCAGCCTCTCTTCGCTGAACTGCTGCGACGGGCCGGCGAGATTGAGGGGATCGGTCGCATCCGATACACGAGCCCACATCCGAAGGACATTCAGGAAGATGTGGCGCTAGCGATGGCGGAGACCCCATCGGTCGCAGCTCAGCTCCATCTCCCGCTCCAGTCCGGCAGCGATCGTGTTCTCTCCGCGATGCATCGCGGTTACACAGGGAAACGCTTCCTCGACAAGCTCGCGATGGCTCGACGATTGGTCCCCGATCTCAGTGTCTCCACCGACATCATCGTTGGTTTCCCCGGAGAGACAGACGATGACTTCGCTGCGACGCTGGCCGTCGTTGAGGAATCCCGCTTCGACAACGCGTTTATGTTCCAGTTCTCACCCCGGCCGGGTACACCGGCTGCGGACATGCACGAACACGTGCCACCCTCAGTCGTCCAAGATCGCTTCGATCGTCTCGCGGAGCTGCAGAACGCCATCACCTATGAACGGAACCAGGCGCGGGTCGGGATGATCGAGAGAGTTCTGACGGAAGGGCCATCTCGCAGGAACCCGAACGTCGCTACCACCCGATCCGAAGGCAATCGCATCGTTCACGTCGATGGCATCCATGAACCGGGTCGGTTCCTCGATCTACGAATCACACGCGCCGCTCCTCATTATCTCGAAGGGGCACTCGTCTGAGCATCATCGCCGTACTCGGCCCCACCGGCGCAGGGAAGTCCGAGGTCGCCGAGGCGATCGCCGGCCATATCGAGGCAGAGATCCTGTCGGTTGACTCGATGCAGGTGTTTCGCGGAATGGACATCGGCACGGCAAAGCCGAACCAGGACGCTCAGGAGCGATTCGGGTACCACCTCGTCGACGTCGCTGATCCTTCGGATGAGTACACGGTGGCCGAGTTCCAGGCTGCGGGCACGAATGTTCTCGATCGCGTGAAGTCGGCTGGCAGAACCGTTGTAATCGCCGGCGGTTCTGGCCTCCACTTCCGATCCCTCGTCGACCCCCTGGAGTTCCCTCCGACGGACGGGGAGCTGCGTGTGGAACTCGAGACGGAGAGCGCTGACGATCTGAGAGCGGAGCTCAGTGCGGCCGATCCGGCAGCAGGAGAGGTCCTCGATATGGCGAATCCGCGTCGAGTGCTCCGGGCCGTCGAGGTCCTGCGCCTTACCGGAGCGACACCGACGGTACGGGCAGCATCAGACAAGGCGCACGCAGTCAGGAGATACCTCCCGGTCAGGGAGTTCACGGCGATCGGCATCGATCCGGGTCCCGAGATCCGGCAGCGGATCGAAGGCCGATTCGATGCGATGCTCATCGCCGGCCTGGTCAACGAGATCGCCGTTCTTGCTCCGTCGATGGGCCGCACGGCCAGGCAGGCGGTCGGCTATCGCGAACTACTCCCAGTGGTCGAAGAAGGCGGAGAGATAGGGGCCGCCCGCGACGATGCGATCGCGGCAACGGCATCCTTGGTGAAACGACAGAGAACGTACTTCCGCCGGGATCCTCGCATTCGATGGATTCCGTGGCACCATGAACCTGAACACATGCTTCGTTCGGCACTCGACCAAATCGAAAAGGACACGCCATGGAGTTCGTGAAAGCAGAAGGACTCGGCAACGACTTCATCGTTGTCACGGAACCGCTTGAGATCTCGCGTGAGCGAATCGCGTCGTTGTGTGAGAGGAAGACTGGAGTCGGAGCGGACGGCATCTTGGAGATCACCGCTATCGACGAGACCAGCGTCGCCATGCGCTACTGGAACGCCGACGGCGGGGAAGCGGAGATGTGCGGCAACGGTCTGCGTTGTGTTGCCCTCATCGCTGTCGAACACGATATCGTTGCCGGTCCATCGCTCACGGTTCGTTCTGCAGTGACCGATCACCCTGCGACCGTGTTTTCGGACGGTACCGTCCGTGCATTCGTCGGAGTGCCCCACGCGTTCCGAACCGAAGAGCTGCTGGTAGCCGGACACTCCGTGCGCCCCGTGGGCGTCGGAAATCCACACGCAGTGCTTTTCGCGGATGCTGTCGACGAAGCAGCCGTGGAGGAGATCGGTTCAACGATCGAACGAGATGCCATCTTTCCCGATGGTTCGAACGTGGAATTCGTGGAACTCGAAGAGGGCGATCGGATCAAGGTGCGTGTCTGGGAGCGCGGCGTCGGTGAGACTCAAGCATCGGGAACGGGTTCAGCGGCTGCCGCATTTGCAGCTCGAGCAGCCCACGATCTTGGTGATGCCATCACGGTCGCTCTACCCGGTGGCGAACTGCTGATCGAGTTCGATGAGGCAGGGGCATGGATGACTGGGCCGGCGTCGATCGTCTACCGCGGTACGTTCGACTGACCTACTCGACGCGCCGCAGCACGGCGACGACTATCCCGAGGATCTCGACGCCTTCAGTGAAGACCATCGGCGCATACGCCGGGTTCTCTGCTTCGAGGATGACCCGGCCGTCCTTACGCTTCAGGCGCTTCACTGTTGCCTCATCCTCGCCGACGAGTGCGGCGACCAACTGGCCGCTGTTTGCGGTTGGCTGACGCCTGACGACCACGTAGTCGCCGTCGAAAATCCCTGCATCGATCATGGAGTCACCCCGAACGTCGAGCATGAAGACTGGTTCGTTGCCGACGAGCTCGGTCGGGAGTGGATAGATCTCCTGGATGTCCTCTTCGGCGAGGATGGGTGAGCCAGCAGCGATCCGACCGACGAGGGGTACATCGCGGGTGGGCGCTCGGTGGAGGGACGCCACATTCGACCCGTCGTCGATGATTTCGATCGCTCGCGGTTTGCTCGGATCTCGGCGAAGGTAGCCGGTCCGCTCGAGCGCGGTGAGATGGCTGTGCACGGTGGAGGGGGAGGAGAGTCCAACGGANTCGCCAATCTCGCGTACAGACGGCGGATAGCCCCGGGTCTGGACGGTCTCGCTGATCAGATCGAGAATCTGACGCTGCCGGTCGGTGAGATCGTGCCTTCCATCCATTGTGTGTCCCTCGCTCGTTGGGAGCCACGGTAGTGGGTTTCGACGTCGAGACCAAACATATGTTCGGTCAGCATCGGCAGCTTCGCCACTGTCGAGTCGGCGGCGTCAGGAGCGGAGCCCGTGTTCAAGCGGTGTTCGGAATCGTGGTGTGATTCGAGTGGTGTCTAGCCAGGTGTGCAGTCGTTGCGCCTTGGCGTTGATCATCTCCGAGATTCCTGTGGGCACGGATGTGAGGATCCGGAGGGCGATTTCGCCGTCACCGCGCTGAGCCCACCCCCCGACGACGGCACCGTTCCACCACACCGTCGGACCGGCATTGCCGTTGCGATCGAAGAGCTGCTTGTCGTGACCGTTCATGAACCAGTCCCGCTCCTTCCAACCCATCACGGTCGAATCGAGGGAGGGGAGGAGGGCTACCCAATCGGACGACTCTTCTACGGGACCGATATCGTCGGGAAGGATCCACCCTGTCCGTTCGCCCAAATCGACTTCGACGGCATCGCAGGCCTCGAGAGCGGACCGAGCGTCGCGAGCCGACCATCCCGCCCACCACTTGATATCGTTGAACGTTCCGGGGCCGAACTGAGACAACCATCGATAAGCGAGTTGGGCCCGCGCTCGCTCGGGATCGAGGCCCGGAAGGTCATCGCCGAGCCAGGAGCGAGTCGGAGTCCAGCGGTATTGGCTCGAAATCCAGCTTCCGAGAGGGCGAGCGCGCAGGATCGCCCCGCGCGCTGCGAGTAAGAAGAGGATCCGCGTCGAGACGCCCATCGTCCCTCCCCATGTCTTGCCCTCTCCGAACCGCAGAGTTTCGCGGAGCTCTGGGATCACCTCACGAAGCTCCCTGGCGGTGGCCTCTCCACGCGCCGCAAGCTCGGTGAGCACGTCGCTCTCGGCCTTCGTGATCCATGCCTCTGGGTTGGCGGTGACATCCTGGTCGGCCAGCATGCCGGAGAGTCGGCGCCTTTCGGCGGTGGCGTGCGCACGTCCGGAGGCGCATCGCATGGCTGCAGCGAAGTCGCGAGACACCACGAACAGCGTGCGTCTCATACCCGACATCCGAACGAGCGTTCGATCGTCATACAGAGCCCGCTCCATGTCGGCGGCGTCGAAGCGACCAACTCGCGCCTGCGCTCCCAGATAGACGGAAACTGGATCGCTGGAGTGCAGTCCGAGAACTCCAGATGCAGCGGTCTCGACATGGGCGGCGGGACAAGCGAGATGGTGTCGAATCCCCAGGCGCACCCTGCGATCTGCTCCGGTGATGCGTTGCATGTCACCAGTCAAGCGGATTTCGCTGACTGGGGGAGGCACGTGGAGACAGGGGCGATGGTGTGCTCCAAACCAAACACATGTTCGACTTGACTACCGAACAGATGTTCGATAGTGTTCATGGAGATGCGAACAGACGTTCGGGCGGTGGTAGGGCCTTCCGTTTTCTGTCACACCCGGACAGTACGTTCGCATTGTGGGCACGAGCCCACCGCACAGGGCCGGCGAGAGTCGGCGAACAGCAGATTGGCGACCAGGAGGAGACACGGATGATTTCGCAACGAAGCACCAGCGCCAGGGCGTTGGTCATCATCTCCACGACTGTTGCAGCATTCGTGCTCCTCCTCGCCACTGCTGTTCATGCGATGACGGGTGGCGATCCGCTCGCTACCGTCGATTATCGGGTCCACTCAGGTGACACGCTCTGGTCGATCGCGTCGGATGCCGTCACACCGGGCGGTGATGTTCGCTCGATGATCTCAACGATCCAGGATCTGAATGATCTTCCTTCTCCGGCGATCCGCTCTGGCGAAGTCCTGCAGGTTCCAGTCGCCCACGAGGCTTAGGTCACACCGGGCGAGGTTTCGATGTCTCCCGGAGGTTCGCCCCCGTTGAGGGGTACGCTCTCGGACACGATGAGATGTCCACTGTGTGCTACCGAAGACACCAGGGTGATCGACTCGCGACCAGCGGAGGGCGGTGGAGCGATTCGACGCCGTCGTGAGTGCCTGGTGTGTGGCGATCGTTTCACAACGTTCGAACGCCCGATGATTGTCGCTACCGTCGTCAAGCGGAGCGGCCGGAGAGAGGCGTTCGATCGTGAGAAGGTGCGACGCGGTCTCGAGTTTGCGCTCGCGGACCGACCTGTTCCGGATGGCACCGTCGACGACATCGTTGCGAGGATCGAGGCTTCGGCCCGCGGAGGGTCTGCGCTCGTGACGAGCGACGAACTCGGCCGTGCAGTTCTCGCAGAGCTGCGCGATCTCGACGAAGTGGCCTACCTGCGGTTCGCGTCCGTATACAAGGAATTTCAGGGTGCCAGCGACTTCGAGCGAGAGGCTGCAGCCCTTGATCGCAGGGACAACGACGCTCCGGTCCCGTAGGGCTAGCTAGGGGATTTCGCTGATAGCGGTCTCGGTCTCTCCGGCAAGCACGACGATCCGCGGATCCACTTCAGCCCGTACGACCCCGAGAGCAACGTCCAAGGCCGCAGTGATGTCATTGCGCGCTGTGTCGAGCTCGACGATGAGATCGGCGGCTCTGTCGGTATCGCCTTGTCGGAGAGCATCGAGGTACTCGAGCTGCCAGGTCGCGTAGCGCTCGGATGCCTGCGTGGCGAGGGCGCGGGTCTCTGCGAATGTCGGATCCGGTGGGAGATCTGCAACGAGGCGAGCGGTGTCGGCGAGCGACTCGGCGAGCGTGACGCTCAATGCATCTGTCGTTGCCGAATCGGCTTCGACGGGAAGCTCGGGCGTGGCGAGGAGGGCAGGCACCGTGGAGTGATACGTGAAGGTCGTCGCCAGCCTGCCTGAGATGCCTTCAGCTTCTGCACCGAGGATGAGCATCGTCGTCCGCGTCGGTTCGAGCGCTTCGAGGGGATCGCGCGGGACGAACATGAGCGTGGACGGCAACGGAGCCGTGGCGAGACTGATGACAACTGTTCCCCGTGTATTGAGATCGCCAATCGCTGGAACTGTCGCCGAGAGGTCTTCGGGCGTCGTTGCGGGATCGGTGAGATCTGCAAGAGCGGCCTGAGAGTTTGGGAGTTCATTGCGCAGGTCGGTGAGGGAACGCGCGTAATCGGTGGCGAGTACGTCGGCCTCGTTCTGGACCGTGCGCGGGAGGAGCACCACGGCGAGGACGACTGCGACGACCACGACTACGAGAAGCGCACCGCCCAGCCATTTCCCAAGCCC
>JGI24024J18818_10000917_pt1 | contig 11720 bp, 9 predicted proteins | sample Cruoilmetagenom2_FD_18818 | JGI IMG/M metagenome (IMG submission 18818) | reverse complement strand
AGGAATGGGATCATCCATCTCTTGCGCAATGAAATATTTGGGTAATTATTCTGAAAATTTTGATGCGGTTCTCATTGCTTTAGCTGATCAACCTTTAATTGATGTTACTTATTATAATAATTTGATATTCAATTTTATAAATACTAAGTCTAATATTGTAGCAAGTAAGCATAACAATCGGGTAGGTGTTCCAGCAATTTTTAGCTCCAAATACTTTCATTTACTTTCAAAATTAGAATTAGATTATGGTGCTAGAATAATAATTAAAGAAAATAAAGAGGATTTAAAAGTTATAGATGAAGGAGGGAAGCTAAACGATTTGGACACAATTTCTGATTATAATGAAATCTTCCAAAGTTATGGCAAAAATTGATTTAAAATCGATACTTATTGTCCGTAATGCTTTTCATGAAAAACAATTGAATTTTATTATTTTTAATGAATGACTTAAAATGGGTTAAACAACAAAATAGTTAACTTGTACGTTATGAATATCATAACAATAATAAAATTCATTATGATGAGTTCAGAAATTTCAATTAGCGATTTAGATGTTTATCAGCTATATCAACAAATTAAAAGATTAGAAATTCATTTCGAAAAAGATTCAGCAAATATAACAGATGAGAATCTTGACTTATGGTTATTATTAAAAAAGCAAATGGAAATTAAAAAAGAAGGAGGTGATGAGTTTGGAGTGATGAACTTTTTGCTCTAACATTTTGAATCCATTGGTTTTATTCCAAATTAATTCTGCTCAATTCTTAATTCTTTCACATACCTTTTTAAATAGATAAGAATTAAAATAGATAAAAATCCACAAATACTAAATCCTATAAATAGAGGTAGAGCAGTAGTGCTAACGGATTTCCCTATAAATGAACTTATAGGAACCGCCATCATTGTAGAGATAAATCCAGTTATAGCAGAGGCAATTCCGGCAATATGACCAACAGGTTCCATGGCAAGTGCCCTTAAGTTTCCAAAAAGAAATCCTATAGCAAAAAATTGTAAGCCAAAGAAGGTTAGTAATGTATATATATTAGGATTCGAGTTGTTGTAAAAAATACCAACATACAAGATTGAAATAGTAAAGAAAGCCAGTAAAGCGATGGTTACTAATTTTTCCATACCATATTTTAACACAAAGGTTCCGTTTAAAAAAGTGGCAGCACCAACTGAAATAGCCAATCCGGCAAAAATAAATGGAAATTCTTCGGTTAAATCATATTGCAATTGAAATATTTGTTGCGCTGTACTTAAATAAACCATAAAAGAACCTGTGATAAAACCAGATATAATAGTAAAGCCTATCGTTCTTTTGTACCTAATCAATTCTTTAAAGCCATCTACAAAAATATGGGAAGAAAGTTTTTTTCGTTGAGATTCCAAAAGTGTTTCTGGTTGCCGTATCCAAAACCATATAGAAACTAATATGCTGAATAACAATTGTATATAAAATATCGCTTGCCAATTATAATGATCTAAAATAAACTTACCCAAAGCAGGAGCGATGATAGGCACTAAAATAAAAACTACAGAAATAAACGACATAATTCGAGCCATATAATCACCACTATATAAATCACGAACTATAGCTATACTAACGGTTCTAGGCGCTGAAAGACCGATACCTTGAAGAATTCTACCAAATATCATGGTATTTAAATTGGTAGCATTAATACAAATTAAACTAGCAATAATAAAAACTCCTAAACCCATAAAAACTACTGGTTTTCTTCCTAAACTGTCAGAAATAGGACCAAAAAATAACTGACCCACACCAAGGCCTAAAAAGATCATGATAATTAACAATTGATTATCTGTAGAGTTTTTTACACCAATATCTGATCCAATTTGAATAAGAGCGGGCAATATTGCATCAATAGCCAATGCAACAATTGACATTAGAAACGCCATGAGTGTTACAAATTCAAATTGAGACAATCTACTTTTAAACATTTTGTAAAAGTACAGTTACATTTTGTATTTTGTTAGCTTAAAAGATATTATATGGATTTAGATGGTTTGAAAAATGAAATAGAAGGTATTGACATTTATTTGTTAGATCAAATACTCAAGGGTCGATATCATGAAAAGGATGCGATTTTAGACGTAGGTTGTGGTAATGGTAGGAATTTAAAATGGTTTTATACGAATAATTTTACCATTTATGGAGTTGATTTAAATAGTAAGAGATTAGAAAAAGCCAAGGAAAATTATACTAATCAAAAATCAAATTTTACCATTCAAAATATAAAAACCTTGAGTTTTGAAAAGAATACGTTTGATCATATTATTTGTAATGCCGTATTGCATTTTGCCGAAAGCAAAGCTGATTTTATGGCAATGGTAAAAGAATTGATTCGAGTGTTACAACCTAACGGAACACTTTTCATTAGAACGGCATCTAAAGAAAGCCTTGAAAATAAAATAGAACATATTTCTAATGGTGTTTATAAATTACCAGATAAAACAAATCGGTTTTTAATCACTAGAGAATTGCTTCAAGAAGTACAAACAACATTTAATCTTTCTCTTATAGAAAAATATAAGTTTGTTAATGTTGATAATTTACGATGTATGGCAACCATCGTATTAAAAAAAGTAAAGGAATAGAAGAGAAATACAAAAATCCTATTTAACATAATATTAATTATAGTACAAATATGATTGTAGCAAAATAGTGTTCAGCTTTGCTGATTAACATAATATCAGATATGACGTCTTTAGACTCATATCGTCAGATATTATGTTAAAACCATTTTGTGAATTATTTATTATCAATAATTCTATATTATGTAATACATAACGCAGTCCATTATAGTACAAATATGTATTTTCAAAAAATAGTGAGTACAGGGTATTTTACATAATTATAGATATAATGCAAAAGCAGGTTATTGATTAATAGCTTTTAAATGGGCATATACTGGATGTCCTTGTACTTTCATTTCTACTTTTCTATCAAAAATCTTAATACCTTTAACTTCATTAAATTTTCCGTCTGGAGCGAAAGCTTTAACATCATAGAATTCCCCATTTTCATTTATAGCTTTAACATTAATAATATTACCTGAACGACTAATGCCTTTTATATCAAGTTTTACATTATCTTCAGTTATTGCTTTAATATCGTAAATAGTACCGTTTGTTCCAATAGCTTTAATAGGTGCAAATTCGTCTGAACTTTCCATTATTTTAACAGGTAATTCGTACTTCTCTGCAAATGCCTTAATATTCATAAAACTATGTTGTTTAGAATCTTGAGTTGCTTGTACATCAAATTTATTACCTTCAGCATCAATAGCTTTCACGTCTAAATTTTTACCATCAGCAGTTATCGCCTTTAAATTCCAGCTAATTCTTTTGAAATCAGTTTTATATTTTCTTTTCTTATTAATTTCCGATTTTTTAAACATTTTAAATTTATCTTCATTAGCAGCTGGGTGCATTGCTTTAATATGTGCATGGACACTTACACCATTTAATGTCATCTCTCTTTCCCCTATATTAATTTTAATGCCTTTAATATCATTCTGTTGTCCGTCTGGAGAAATAGCTTTCACTCCAATATATTTTCCCTTTTTAGTAATGGCTTTCATAATGACAATATTTCCAAATCTTCTAATGCCTTTTACATCCAGTTTTTCTCCTTCTGCAGTTATTGCTTTAATGTTATACGTATCTCCTTCATTAGTTATTGCTGCAACAGGAGCAAATTGTTCCTTACTCACTAACATCTTAACAGGTAATTTCTCATCATTTGCTATAGCTTTTACATCTAAGAAAAAATCTTGGTCGGAGTCTTGAATGGCCTTTATATCGAAAGATTTTCCTTCTGCATCAAAGGCTTTAACATCTAAACTTTTTCCATCTGGATGAATGGCTTTAACATTCCAATAGATATAGTTGACTTTTACAGTTTCCTCTGTTTCAGTTTTATTCGTTTTTTCTTTTGAAGGGTCATCTTTACAGGCTGTTAGTAAAAATAAAAATCCGAGACTAAATAAAATATAACTGATAGTTCTAATGGATGAATGGTTTGAATTTTTCATAATTTAAGTTTTGAATCTTCTAAAATTAAAAAAATATGGTACCCTTTTTCATGATATTAGTCATAAAAAAAAAGATATTTATTGATTCCACACACATAACGCGTCCCTCCTACGTTATCGCATAAAAAGTGTTTATTCACAAGGTTAATATTGTTTTAGAGGAGTTCATGATTACAAATCATAGATTTGTAGTTGCCGCTACCAAGTGCCTGTCTTCCGTCAGGCAGGCTCGATTGCTTTCATAAAATAAAATTACTATTGTAGTTTATTTTATGCGCTAATTATCTATTGTTTGCCAACGCCAACATAATAGCAGTAGTCTTTGTTTAGAACAGTTTTTAGTTTATTTCCTCTCCATATACGGTTGCTATAGACTGGATTAAATTTTAATAGTTCATCTATTTCAACTTTTCTACTATAAATTTCTTAGTTATATGTTCTAAATAATGCGCTGAATTGTTTATAGCATCTTCTAAACTAGATGCATGATTTACAATAGCATCACTGTAATCAATACCCATTTTATTTAATTCTTCAGATTCCAAATCTATACTTCCACAAAAAGCAGCAACTTTTATTTTATTATTATTTGCTGAAGTTAAAACTCCACTCAAGGCTTTTCCGGATAGCGTTTGGACATCTAATTTACCTTCGCCGGTTATAATCCAATCTGCATTTTTAATTTTAGTATCAAAATTCGCTATTTGTTTTATAACATCTATACCTGGTAATAATTTCCCGTTTAGAAATGCAACTGTTCCTGCTCCCATTCCTCCAGCAGCGCCAGCACCTTGTATTTGTTGTGTTTGAAGATTAAAGTGCTTGTCTAATACTTTTGAGAAGCTGCGTAAACCGTAATCTAAATAACTAATATCTTCTTCAGTTGCCCCTTTTTGCTTGGCATATACATATGCTGCTCCATTTGGTCCATATAACGGATTTGTAACATCGCAGGCAATTTGAAATTTGATGTTTTTTAATCTTTTATCGACTGAAGAATCATCTATTTTAGTAATGTGAGTGAGCTCACTACCTATCGCTTCTATTTCATGATTGTTTTTGTCTAAAAAACGATATCCTAAAGCATTAGCCATACCAATACCACAATCGTTTGTAGCACTACCTCCAATGCCTAATATAATATGCTTTGCTCCTTTGTTGATGGCGTGTAAAATTAATTGACCAGTACCAAAAGTGGTTGTGTACATGCAGTTTTGATCTTCTGGTTTTAATAGTTTCATGCCAGAAGCTTCAGCCATTTCTATAAATGCTATTTTAGAAGTATTAGAATATAGGTAAGATGCTAAAACAGGTTTAGATAAAGGGTTATTAACTTTAATCTTGATTGTTTCTCCTTTTAAGTAATAGTTTACAACTTCAATTGTACCATCTCCTCCATCCGCTAAAGGTGCTTTTATGACTTCTGCATTTAAGGATGATTTTAAAATAGGCTCTACAATATTACAAAATTCGAGTCCAGTTAGTGAACCTTTATACTTGTCTGGTGCTAATACAATTTTCATGATATACATTTAACCTAACATACTTGGAAGAAAATAACTAATAACCAATATAAAAACGAAAAATGAAATTAATATAACACTTTCTTTTTTAAGTAATTCTCTACTGCTAAATGTATATGAAATATCCATTTGTTTAGCAGGTGTTTTATAAGTTAATTTACTTACAATAATTGCCACTATAAGTGCTATTAGAAAACCTGTTAAATTATACCAAATCCAAAATAAATCTGGAACATTGTTTATACCTAGTTCTGCCAATGCAACATGAATTGAAACATCACCAGAATAGAAATTTCCTTGACTAAAAAAATAAACTAACTCAGGTAAATATTTGAATATAAGATTAATTGCAACTGCTGTTATTATAGCGAAATTCATTCCAATGTGATTCACATTTTTAAAGAAAATAGCTATAATAAATGCTGCTAATATTGGTCCGAAAAATAAAGAAGAAATAGCATTAATAAGCTCAATAACTGTGCTTTCACTATTTCCGAATAAGTAAGCTGCCAAAATACAAACTACTCCCCAAAAAACTACTAAAGCTTTGGATAAGAACATGTATTTTTTTTCGGATAATTTTTTTTCTCCACTATTAAAAAAGTCTTCGATAGAAACTGCGCTTAACGAATTTATTGTTGAACTTAAAGAAGACATTGCAGCAGACATAATACCAACCATTAATATTCCTATGAGCCCATTTGGTAAATAATTGGTAATAAAAACTGGTATCATTAAATCTGGCTTAATCCCAGATTTAGCATATTCAGCTGGATAATGAATTCGCGTTGTTTCTTTAATACTGTCGTAAAAATCTGGAATATTGCTTACAAGATAACCTACTATTAGTCCCATAATACAATACACCAAAACTACAGGGAATCTTAATAGCCCATTTGCCAATAATAATTTGCGGATTGTACCCTCGTTTTTTGCAGATAATAACCGTTGGGCTTGTGTTTGGTCTGTACCATAATAAGATAAATAGAGAAATAAACCACCCAAAAGCATTGGCCAGAACCCATATTCTTCTCCGTCAAAGAACCCTAAATTATTAAAATCTAAAACTTGAAGTCTATCTGCATCAAAACCTTTAAAAGAACCAGTGTCTTTCATTAATGAATACCCTATAATCAAACAAATAACTAGACCTCCAAATAAGATAATCATTTGTATAGCATCTCCCCAAACCACAGCCTTCATTCCGCCTTGATAAGAATATATTAGTGTTACAACGCTTATTATTAGAAGTGTCCAATGAAAACTTATACCTACTACTGATTGTATAATTAAAGCCATAGTAAACACCATAACGCCTGTACCTAAAGCACGACTAATTTGAAAAACGACACTAATAAGTTTTCTTGTAGATTTTGAAAATCGTTGCTCTAAATATTCATAAATACTAACAATACCAGATTTGTACAACGGTGGAATAATAAAGAACATTATGCCTACCATAGCCAATGGTACACCAAGTTCAAAGGTTAACCATTTCATACCTCCATTAGCCTTTAGACCAACAAATGCAGGTGCCGAAATAAAACTAATAGCAGATAATTGCGTTGCCATTGTTGACAAACTCAAAGGAAACCAGCCAAGACTTTTACCTCCTAGAAAATAATCTTTTGAGTTTTTATTCTCTTTGAAGAAATATCCCATAGCTATAAATCCAATGAGATAAATAATAATAATTGTGTAGTCTAGCCAATTCATGTTAGTTTAGTTTTCAATTTATTTTTTACTGATTCTTGCCTTTCGAAATTTTAATTAATTCTTTAACGTGTTCTTTTTGTAATGGAAGTAATTTAACTTTACTGTTTTCTAAAATATAATTTTCAAAAAAACTTAGTTTCATACTATATTACTTAAGTTTTTATCCTCTATTAAATCTAAAAATAAAGCAGCACTCCACGAAAAGTTATTGCCACCATAACCAGTGTTTTCTTCTATAGTTTTTCTAGCATCAAAATATTCATGAAAGCCATAACGCTCTATCAATGCTATTGAATCTTCTTTTACACGTTGTGCTTCATTGTTGAAATTATATAATCTTAATCCTTTGTAAAGTAGCCAATTTAAGTTAATCCAGATTGGTCCTCTCCAATATTTTTTATAGTTAAATCTATCACTACTTGGATCGAANGATGCNCAAAGNTATTTGTCTTCGCCACCAAACTTATCGATCATGGTNTTAACTAAAACTGCAGCTCTTTCCNTACTAGGAATACCAGCAGATAATGGAGTAAAAGATGATGATGATAAAAATTCTATTTGCTTTTTATTTCTTAGATCGTAATGCACGTATGCTCCTAATTTTTCATTAAATAGTTTTTCATTAAATCTTGAAATNGCTTTAGTTTGCCACTGNTGTAATGTTTTAATTTTATCTTCAGAATTACCTATTAATTTATAAAGTTCTATTAGTGCAGCATTTGACTTAATAAGCATCGCATTAAAAAGTGGNTCNTGNACCAAAAATGGTGAAAGTTCTGCTATTTTTGCATCATCATAATTGTTNTGCTTTGCAATTTCTATAAGGTGTAAATAGTAATCGTACTCTCTATTAGATGGTCTTTGAGTTGCATCTACATGTGTTGTATCTCTTCTTTCAACCTTATATTCTGGCGGATTCATTGTATCCCAAATATCATCCCAAATAGGTGAATTATCTGTACCAGACTCCCAGTTATGATAGATATAAACCAAGCCTTCATTATTTGGGTCTCTATGTGAATAAAAATGCTCATGATTTTTATAAACCTTATCAATATTTTGCTTTATAAAACTAAGCATATCCGTTTTATCATTTACAATATCATAGATTTCTTTAAGAACAAAGCCCAAAACAGGTGGCTGTGTCATACCTGTTGTTTTATGTGTTTTCGATGCTAAAGGGTGTAATTTAGAAAGATGATACTCAGGTCCTGGAAAATAAGTATCACTATCATTATGAAAAACAATATGTGGTATAAATCCGTTATCCCATTGCGCACTTAATAAAGCTTCTATTTCTCTTTTAGCTTTATTAGTATCGTAATGTGCATATCCTATAGCTATAAAACCAGAGTCCCAGTTCCATTGAAAAGGATATAGACCTTCACAAGGAATTGTAAAACCTTTATCAGATTTAAAGTTGGAATTAAGAACTTGTTTGGCTTGTTCTATTAAATGGTATATTGTCATATAGATTAGTTTATTAAAAAAAAAGCATTGACATCAATAAACTGATGCCAATGCTTGACTATCACTCAAATAATCACTTAAAAATTAAACGTTGCTGTAAAGAAAAATCTTCTTGGTAAAATTGGTCTTCCAAAGAAAAATTCTGCATCACCAGCTTGATTTACATTACGTGGATCACCTTCGGTAACTCCACTATCATCAAATAAATTGAATATAGACATCCCAACTCTAAGAGAAGAATCATTATCTTCATTAAAATCAAAAGTATAACCTGCACCTAAGCGTGCAATTGTAATAGCGTCTAACTCGACATTATTATTATCGGCTGCAAACTTACTTCCTGTATGATTAAAAGAAAAGACACCATCAAGTTTACTGTTATCGAAATATAATCCTAAACTTCCTAGGAAATTAGGTTGTCTTGCTAATTCATTACCTTCATTAGCAGTTGTTGTTCCGCCATTTACTAAATCTTCATCAGAATTTTTAGTAATCTCATGATCTTGATATGTTGCCGTTCCTCTTAAACTCAAATTATATGCAAGTTTATAATCAAATGTTGCTTCTAGCCCAATTGTTGAAGTACTTTGCTCTGATCTGGTTTGATCTACTAATACCCCATTTACAATTGCTTGAGTGATTTTTATTCTGTCACTTAATCCAACATAATAAGCTGCTAAAGATCCTGTTAATTTTTCAGTTCCTATTTTAGCACCTGCTTCAAACTGGATGATTTTTTCAGAATCGTATTTGCTACCTGTTACGCCTGCTGCTATAGGAGTAAAACCTCTAATTTGTGGAAAGAAAAATCCTTTAGAGAAATTAGCATACAAATTAACTTTCTCATTCAACTCATATAATCCTGCTAAAGATACTGCCCAATCTGAAGCGTCAACGTTTGCTCTAGTAAAACTTCCATCTCCATACTTTACATTAGCCAACTCTGAAGTAATATCGGCATCTTCATAAACCTCTTCTTCAACTATATTTCCGTTGCTAAAGGTGCCTTCCGTTTTTTCGTATCTAAAACCTACATCAAAACGCCATCTGTCAAAAACCATCTCGTCTGTTATATAAAAAGCCGATTTGTTTTGAGATAAGAATTTATTTGATGTCATTCCTATTCTGTTATATAAACCTCCTTGAGAATATATAACATTATCACCACTTCCATTAGTATAACTAAGGTTAACCAATTTTGGATTATTATTAAATTCTGACAATACTCTATATTGATAATTTACATCTTCTGCTTCGGTACGAGATAAAAATGTTCCTGCTGTAATATTGTGAGAACCATTATCAGAATTAAATGTTTTAGTTAACGAAATTTCTCCAGAATAATCGGTCATAGGACGTAATCTATCAATATGTAAATTATCTATAACTAAATCAGAACCATTAATTTGATTTGAATTTCCTTGATAAACTGCGGAATATCCTAGATTACTAGCATCTAAACTGTTTACATAATTATCTAAAGTTATTGGGTTTCCGTTAGTTCCATTACCTCCAATATATAGTGCGAAATTATGCTTATAATTTGCATATTTGATTTTTGATTTTAATTTTAAATCATCATTTAAATCATATACAAAATCTCCTATTAAATAACCTCCATTAGTATAAACACCATCTTCGATTGGACTTTTATAAACTCCTCCTGGAGTTTTAAAAGAGGTATGTGCTAATTCGCCAGAAAGTAATTGAAATACATCTTCACCATCATTCCCAGCCATTCTTTCTCTATTTCCATCTAAAGGTAAAGGCATAAAAAACTGTGCTTTATCATCAATGAATTGTCCATGAATTGTAAATGACCCATTCTCAAATTCCTTTTTAATGTTTGCTCTAAGCTGAATTCCTTTAGTTGGTAATCCTGTATTAATAGGTCCTTCGTCATATCTAACAAACCCTGTAAAAGCGTAATAAGTATTAGAGTCTTCTCCACCTAGTTGACCACCACTATAGAAATCTGCTTTTAATCTTCCTTCATCTGCCATTTCTATATTAATAATATTTTCTGGATTTGAATCGCCAGTTTTACTTGTATAATTGATAATACCGGCAACAGATCCAGCACCATATAAAACAGCCGCACCACCTCGAACAAATTCAACTCCTTTAAAGCCTATGTCTGGTCTTGCATATACATCATGTGCAGATGAATTTAATCCAAAAGTGCTCATTAATGGCATCCCATCATATTGCAAAGGATTAAAAACATACTGTCCCCCAGAGGGTAACCCTCTAACAAACACATTAGTTGCAGTCTCACCACCTCCACCTTCGGCAGTAACACCTGGAATACTTCTTATGATATCTGCTTGACTATTTGCTGACAGCTTAGTTATTTCTGCTTGTTTTAATGAACTAATAGACATTGGTGTTTGCTTTTGAGATCTAAAAGTAGAAGATGCTGTAAGGACAACTTCATCTAAAGAATTACCTCCTTCTGCTAAAATTGCGTTAACAGTAAGTGAACTTCCATCGCAATTAACAGTTTCTATAAATGTTTGAAATCCTACATAAGAAATTTGAAGTGTTTGTTCACCTGATAGATTGGTGGTAAAAGTAAATTTACCGTCAAAATCAGTTATTGCACCAGAAGGACTTCCTTTAATACTAATATTAGCACCAATTATCGGCATATCTGATGCATCTGTAACTTTTCCGCTAATTTCTGTTTGCGAAAAAACTGTAATCGCACTTATAATAAAAGCGAATGTTAGTAATAATTTTTTCATTGTTTTTATATTTGTAGTTATTTCTGTAAATTTATAATCAAATTAATAAATTTTTGCATCATAAATCATGAAATTATCAAGCAAACGTTTGCGGTAACGTTTGCAATAATTATTTTTAATAAAACTCTCGTATGAAAAAGAAGATTACAACATTAAAAATGTTATCAAAAGAATTAAACATATCTATTTCAACAGTTTCTCGTGCT